>VOFG01002866.1_pt1 | contig 17858 bp, 26 predicted proteins | sample 5384171 | NCBI WGS metagenome assembly VOFG01 (sample SAMN12384726, study PRJNA508395) | human gut metagenome | isolation source: healthy gut F | host: Homo sapiens
TGCGCAGCAGGTTGCCAAAGCTGGCGTAGCGCTTGTCATTGCAGTATTCCGTGTTGTAGCGGATGGTGCGCGCCCGATCTGGTGCGACTTGTAGTTGCAGCCGAACACTGCCCCGCCGACACGCCAATGGCACCGTCCAGCTGGATGTTATGCTCCATCAAAACATCCAGTACGCCAGCGGTGAACATTCCGCGCATAGCGCCGCCTTCCAACACAAGTCCTGTTTTCATACCATTTTCCTCCTCGTCCGGTCAAAAATCCCGGATATTACCCTTCTCCTATTAAGAATAGTATACTCGAAAACCGCGAAAGAACAAGGGAGGATAAACCAAAAATGACCCGACAACCTCACGAAGTTTCGGTATTTTTGGATAAGGTCATACTTTTTAGAAAAAACGAAAGGTTTGGTGCCGTATTTTTACGAATTTTGGCAAGAAAACCCCTTGTCAAAGCGGGATGCTTCCGGTATACTAGGTGAAACATTATATGATGGGTGCGTGTGGCGCGCGCCCGGGAATGGAAAACAGGCGGGCGCTTTTCGCGGCGGGCGAGCCGGAGACAGAAAACGCACCTGCAAGGGTTGGAGGATATATTTTATGAAGATGCTGGAAGATCGTATCCGCAAGGACGGCATTGTGCGGAGGGCAACGTGCTCAAGGTGGACAGCTTTATCAACCACCAGATGGACATCCCGCTGTTCCGCGAGATGGCACGGGAGTGGAAGCGCCTGTTTGCGGGCAAGCCCATCAACAAGGTGCTCACCATCGAGGCCAGCGGCATCGGCATTGCGGCTGTGGTGGCCAGCGGCTGAACGTGCCGGTGGTGTTTGCCAAAAATCCATGAGCATCAATCTGGACTACGACAACTACAAGACCCAGATCCAGTCCTTCACCCACAAAAGATCTACAACGTCATCGTGTCTAAAAAGTTCCTCACCCCGGAGGATCATGTGCTGATCATCGACGATTTTCTGGCCAACGGCTGCGCCCTGATGGGTCTGCTGGAACTGGCCGAGGAAGCCGGTGCCACCGTAGAGGGCATCGGCATCGCCGTGGAAAAAGGGCTTCCAGCAGGGCGGCGAGCTGATCCGCAGCAAGGGCATCCAGCTGGAGAGCCTTGCCATCGTGGACGCCATGGACAGCACCACCGGCGAGATCACCTTCCGCCCCCGCCCAGAACTAAAAATCATTATACATTTCAGCGTAACGGAATGTCTGCGGATCACGGCTTCAGCAGCAGCCCTGCTGGGTAAAAGGTATCTGCTTGCCGAACGTGCCGGTGAAGTCCAGCACTTCGGCGCAGACCGGTGCTGAAAGACTGCCGCCGGCGGTGGTCCAGCTGTGTGGCTCATCCAGACAGACCAGACACAAAAACTGCGGATCATCAATGGGCGCTACCGCCACAAAGCTGGCGATGCGGGCTTTCTCGTCGGCGCTGTCCAGTTTCTGGCTGGTGCCGCTTTTGCCGCCCACCCGGTAGCCCGCGATCTGTGCGTTGCGTCCGCCGCCGTACAGCACCACCGCCTCCATCATCTCCCGCATGGCGGCGGAGGTGGCGGGCTGGATCACCTGCCGCTTGCACACCGGAGCATTGTGCTGCAAAACGCTGCCGTCCGGCGCTAGGATGTCCGATACCAGATACGGCTGCATCAGACGCCCGCCGTTTACCACCGCGCAGACGGCAGCAGCCATTTCCAGATAGGAAATTTTGCTGCTCTGCCCGAAGGCACAGGACGCCAGCTCCACCGGCCCCATACGGTCGGCGGTGTAGTACAGGCTCTTTTTTCGGCTCGGCGGGCAGGTCGATGCCGGTGGGCTCCCGCAGGCCGAAAGCGGCAAAATAATCGCAGAAAGCCTGCTTGCCCAGCCGCGCCCCGATCTGGATGAAGCTCTGGTTGCAGGAGTTTTCCAGCGCTTGGGTCACGGTCTGGCTGCCGTGGCGCTTGTGGTTGGCGCAGTGGAACCGCGTGCCCGCCACCGAGATAGAGTCTCCGCAGTAAAAGGTGGAGCGCCGGGTGATGGCACCGGCGTCCAGCGCCGCCGCGCAGGTGATGAGCTTGAACACATTGCCGGGCTCGTACAGGTCGCTTACCGCCTTGTTGCGCCACTGGGTCTGCTGCGCCAGCTGCAGGGCGGCAGCGCGCTCTTTACCGGAAAGGGCATCCACGGCGGCGCGTGCGGCCTTGTTGGCGATCACCCGGGGCTGGTTGGGGTCGTAGGCCGGGGTGGTGGCCATGGCCAGCACTGCCCCGGTGTTCACCTCCATCACGATGCCCACGCTGCGGGCGGCTACATGATGCTCCTGCACCGCATAATTCAACGCATTTTCAAGGTAATGTTGAATATTTGCATCAATGGTCAGCCGCAGCCCGCAGCCCTCCACGGGGGCAAGCTCGGTCTCGTAACTCTGCGCCAGCGTGTAGCCCCAAGCGTTCACGGCGGTCAGTACCACCCCATTCTGCCCGGTAAAGGGTGTCGTTATATTTCAGCTCCAGCCCGCTGACCCCGGCGTTGTCCACATTGGTAAACCCCAGCACCGAGGCCAGAAACTCTCCCTGCGGGTACCAGCGCTTGGAATCCTGATTGATGCGCACGCCGGTAATGCCGTTTTCTGCGCAGAAATCCCGCACTGCATCGGCAGTTTCCCGCTCCACCCGGTAACGCAAAAGGCAGTCGTTGGAGCGCCGGTCGCTGAACTTTTTCCAGCAGTTTTGTTTCGTCCAATTCCAGTATCTCCGCAAGCCCCTTTGGCAGCGAGGGCAAGCTTCTCCTCCGGCATCTCCCGGGGCTGGCGCGCAGGGTCCAGCAGCTGCTGTTGGCAGCAAGCAGCGCACCATCGGCGCTGTATATTTTGCCCCGGTCGGCGGGCACAACGGTGTCCCGCAGCTGCTGTCCCAGCGCCCGCTGGGTGTACCAGCCGCCGGTGCATAATTGCAGCCAGAACAACCGCCCGATGAGCCCTGCAAAGCAGACGGCGCACAGCCCCACCGCAATGAGCCGCGCCCGCAGACGGAACGCCCGCTCCGGCAAAGTGCGCAGGGCGTCCATGGGTTTTGAACCGCGCATGGCAGCACCCCTTTGCGGGCAGTTTATGCGCCTGGGGGCGGTGCGCGACTAACCGCCCCCGCATCCGCGTACAATAACAGAAACGGAGGTGACCGGGATTGCACAGAACTGCTGCCCGCAAAGGGCTGCTGCGGCCGTTGCCGCCCATGGACCTGCCTTTTCTGGTACTGGTGCTCACGCTGGTAGCCTTTGGGCTGGTGATGCTGTGCAGCGCCAGCAGCGCGGTGGCACTGTACCGGCGGCAGGACGCCTTTGCCTATGTGCGGCCGCAGCTGCTGTACGCCGCCATGGGTCTGGCGGCGATGTGGATGGCCAGCCGGGTGGACTACCACATCTATCACAAACTGGCGTGGCCGCTGCTGGCGCTCTCGCTGGCGCTGCTGACGGCGGTGCTGTTCATGCCGGAGTATAACGGCTGTAAGCGTTGGCTGGTGCTGCCGGGGCTGGGCACATTACAGCCCAGCGAGATCGCCAAATTTGCGGTGGTGCTGGTGTTTGCCCATATCATCGCCCTGAACCACGACCGCATGGGCAGCTTTGCGGTGGGGTAGTGCCCTTTGCGCTGGTGCTGGGGGTGGTGGCGGTTCTCATGCTGCTGGAACCCCACCTTTCCGGCACGGTGCTGATTTTGAGTATCGGCGCGGTGCTCATGTTCGTGGGCGGCACCGGGCTGCGGTGGTTCATGCTGGCGGGGGCGGGCGGCGCTGCCGCCATTGGCACGGCCATCGTGCTCATGCCGGAGCTGGTGCCCTACGCCGCCGACCGGCTCAATTCTTGGCTCGACCCCTTTGCCGACCCGCTGGGCGATGGACACCAGACCATCCAGAGCCTATATGCCATCGGCTCCGGCGGGGCGGCGGGGCTGGGGCTGGGCAACAGCCGTCAGAAACATCTGTTCGTGCCCGAGCCGCAGAACGACTTCATCTTTTCCATCCTCTGCGAGGAACTGGGCTTTCTGGGTGCGTGTGCGGTCATCCTGTTGTTCAGTGCGCTGCTGTGGCGGGGCATCACGCTGGCGGCGCACGCGCCGGACCGCTTGGGGCACTGCTGGTGGTGGGTTTTGTGGTGCAGGTGGCGCTGCAGGCGGTGCTGAATATTGCGGTAGTTACTAACACCATCCCAAACACCGGCATCAGCCTGCCCTTTTTTCTCCTCCGGCGGCACCAGCCTGATGATGCTTCTGGGCGAGATGGGCATCGTGCTTTCCGTTTCTCGGGGCGAAAGCTGATATAGACCGGCATTTCCAGCCGTAAAGGGGAAATATCGGTGCAGGAAAGCCGAAAAAAGCGGACAAATGACCGGACAAATCCCGCAGACAGCGGAAAAGCCGTTTCCGGCGCATTTTGACCAAAGACCCTCGTTTTGCATACCATGGGGTATCTTTTGCAGAACGGGGGTCTTGGCATGGCTGGGGATTGGATCATTACGGGTGGACGGCCTTTGCAGGGCAGGGTGGAAGTGCCTGCGGCCAAAAACAGTGTGCTGCCGCTGCTGGCAGCAGCACTGTTGTGCAGCGGGCCGGTGCGGCTGCAAAATGTGCCGCGCCTGACCGACGTGGAGGATTGTCTTGCCCTGCTGCGGGGCGTGGGCTGCACAGCAGGCTGGCAGGGCGCAGCGCTGGCGGTGCAGGGACAGCCCATGCGCACCGACCTTGCACCGGAGGCCGCAGGCCGGATGCGGGCGTCCATCCTGTTCTGTGCGCCGCTGCTGGCGCGGCTGGGGCGGGTGAGCACCGTGTTGCCCGGGGGCTGCCGCATCGGGGCAAGGCCCATTGACCTGCATTTGCAGGGGCTGGCGCAGATGGGCGTGCGGCAGCTGCCCGCTGCGCCCGGACAGCTTACGCTTTACGCCCCGGCGGGGCTGCGGGGCGCAGAAATTTGTCTAGCTTTCCCCAGCGTGGGCGCTACCGAGACACTGCTGCTGGCCGCCGCTACGGCGCAGGGGCAGACCGTGCTGCATGGTGCCGCAAAGGAACCGGAGATCGTGGATCTTGCCGCCTTCCTCAACGCCTGCGGCGGCTGCGTGGAGGGCGCGGGCACCGACACCATCCGGGTGCAGGGAAGGCGCTGCCTTGCGGGCTGCACCTTCATGCCGGTGGCAGACCGCATCATCGCCTCCACGCTGGCTTGCGCGGCAGCAGCGGCGGGCGGCAGGGTAGAACTGGCGGGCTGCGCACCCGGGCTGTATGCGCCGCTGCTGGAAATTCTGGAACAAATGGGCTGCACTGTAGAGCGGGCAAACGATGCTGCCGCCATTTCACGGTTCGGGGCGTTGCGGGGCGCGGGAAATGTGCACACCGCACCCTATCCCGGTCTTGCCACGGACGCCGCCCCGCTGCTGGCGGCGGTGATGCTCTGCGCACAGGGCGAAAGCAGCCTGCAGGACAGGGTGTTTGAAAACGTTTTGCCTGTGCCGGGGGCTTTGCGGCGCTGGGGCAAACGTCCGGGTGGCAGAGCGCACGTTGTATGTGCAGCCTGCCGGGGCGCTGCACGGGGCAAAGCTGACCGCACCGGACCTGCGGGGTGGGGCGGCGCTGGTGCTTGCAGCGCTGGCTGCCCGGGGCAGCAGCCGCCTTGGCGGGGTGGAGCTTGTCCGGCGCGGCTATGCGGAGCTTGACCGGCTTTTTAGCGGGGCTGGGCGCACAGATTTGGCAGGAAATACCCGCCCCGAGTGGGGTTATGAAAAAAAAACACCCACGAAAAAGCAATTTTGTCTTGCAATCGGAATGAAAAAAATGATACGATACTGTTATATAAGTATCGTATGATAATATCTGTGCGGCATTTGCGCAGTTCCACATAAAAATCCGATGGAGGACAAAGTTATGGCATTGATGCTCGATGAAGAACTGGACGAAAACGTTACGACGATCAAGGTGATCGGTGTGGGTGGTGGAGGCGGCAACGCCGTGAACCGCATGGTGAGCGACGGCCTGCAGGGCGTGGAGTTCATCGCCATGAATACTGACCAGCAGGCACTGGCTAAGAACCATGCCTCGGTCAAGGTGCAGCTGGGTTCCAAGCTGACCAAGGGTCGTGGTGCGGGTGCAGACCCGGAGATCGGCCAGCGCGCCGCTGAAGAAAGCAAGGACGAGATCGCCAATGCCCTCAAGGGCTCCCAGATGGTCTTTATCACCGCCGGTATGGGCGGCGGCACCGGCACCGGTGCAGCACCCGTTGTGGCCGAGGTGGCACACGATTTGGGCATCCTGACCGTTGGCATCGTTACCAAGCCCTTCTCCTTTGAGGGCAAGCGCAAGATGGGTCTGGCCGAGCAGGGCATTGCCAACCTGCTGATGCACGTTGACAGCCTGATCGTCATCCCCAACGAGCGCCTGAAGATGATCAGTCAGGAGAAGATCACCCTGATGAACGCCTTCCAGGCCGCTGATAACGTGCTGCGTCAGGGCGTTGAGTCCATCTCCGCCCTGATCAATGTGCCGGCCTTCATCAACCTGGACTTCGCCGACGTGCGCTCCATCATGAAGGACGCCGGCTACGCTCACATGGGCGTCGGCAGCGCCAAGGGCGCCGGCAAGGCTGAGAACGCCGCCAAGGCCGCTATCTCCTCTCCGCTGCTGGAGACCAGCATTGCCGGTGCACACGGCGTTATCATCAACATCACTTCCAGTCCGGACATCGGTCTGGAGGATGTGGAGACCGCCGCAGGTCTTATCACCCAGAGCGCACATCCCGATGCAAACATCATCTGGGGTACTGCCTTTGATGAGAACCTGTCCGACGAGATGCGCGTGACCGTTGTGGCCACCGGCTTCGACAACAAGAGCGCCAGCGACCTGCGCAACAGCATTAACAACGCCATGGGCGGTGCACAGTCTGTGCCGTCTGCGGTGTTCAGCAGCGACACCGGCGCAGCCGCAGCCCCGGTAAGCAATGCCGCACCGGCTGCTGCTCCGGCTGAAAAGAAGGCTGTGGAAGAGGAAAGCAGCGACAATCGTTACTACGACGAGCTGCTGGCCATCCTGAACAAGCGGAAGTAAAGATCAGGCTACAATGGGGCTGGCAGCTGCGCCCATGCGGTCAGCGCAAGCCCTGTGCAAGGTGTGCATGGGAGGGCATCATGGTGCAGACAGAGCGGGAGACCGGTGCCCTGCGCGGACAATTTGCCCGGCAGGCCGCTGTACAGGCATCTGCCGCAGCACAGGCGGAAAGCGCCCGGGCGCAGGCAGAGCAGCTGAGCCGCAAGCTGGCTGCGGCACGCGCCGAGGTGCGCCGGTACCAGACCCGGATGTTCGCCTTTGAGCGCACCCTGCTTGCCCTCAAGCACGAGAATGAAGAGCTGGAAACCGCCTGTGAGCAGGCGCGGGAGCAGCTGGAACAGGCCAATGCCCGGGCAGAACAGGCTGAGGCCGCCTGTCGCAGAGCGGAAGCTGCTCTTGCTGCCATGCAGCAGACTGCCCCGGAAACACCCGCACAGCCGGACACAATCCCCGAGACTGTGCCGCAGTGCGAAGCGGTGGAGGAACAGCCTGCGCCGGAAACGGAAGAACTGCTCTGCGCCCCGGAACAGGCGCTGCCCCCGGAGCCCGCACAGCCTGCATGGCAGCCGGAGACCCGGCTGGAGCAGATGGCTGCGGAGCTGATGGGCTGGTTCGATGCCATGATGCCCCAAGAATGAATTTAAAAGGACTGTTGCGTGTTTTGCGCAGCAGTCCTTTTTCTTTCTGCGTGGAACGATTTGAAATGCGCTCCGCTTTGCTTTGCGCATCATCAGCGGAAATAAGGTTTATATTTCGCGGTTGCCGCGCTCTGCGGAGCGCGGCAACCGCATTTTCACAGGAAGGGCTGTAACGACAAACGGCTTGCTTTCGAACAGCGTTTGCAAAGGGGTACTGTAAAAATTGGATTGCATTTATACAGCCGGGAATGAGAACGTTTGCAGAAAATACCGGAAAATGGCAGAAAATGTTGCACGCAGCCTTGCATTTTGCTGTAAAATCCAGTAAAGTATAAATGAATGTAAAAAAGCGGATGCCGGGCGGGGAAAGTCCGCTGCATCCGGTCGGTGCGAACAGCGTGCCCGGAACAAAGCCGGAACATGCGGCAAAAGGAGAAACATGGCCATGAACGAGAAACCGAAGATCCTGATCACGGATGATTCCGAGATCAACCGTGCCCTGCTCAAGGAGATACTGGGCGATGGCTATGACTATCTGGAAGCCGAGGACGGCGCAGCGGCAGTGGAGCTGATGCGGCAGCGCACGGATATCTCTCTGCTGCTGCTGGACCTGATGATGCCGGGCATGGATGGCTTTGACGTGCTGCGGGTGATGAAGTACCACGCATGGCTGGACGAGATCCCGGTCATCGTCATTTCGGCGACAGAGGACACCGCCAACATTGAGCGCGCCTACGATCTGGGCGTAACGGACTACATCCGCCGCCCCTTCGAGCGGATCATGGTGCTGCGCCGGGTGAAGAATATCCTCATGCTGTACGCCAAGCAAAAGCGGCTCACCCGCCTTGTTACCGATCAGGTGTACGAAAAAGAGCACAACAGCGTGCTGATGATCAGCATCCTGAGCCATGTGGTGGAGTTCCGCAACAGCGAAAGCGGGCTTCATGTCCTGCACATCCGTACCCTGACCGACCTACTTTTGCACCGGCTGGTGCAAAAGAACGCCCGTTATCAGCTGGACGCAAGCGATATCGCCCTCATCAGCACCGGCCTCGGCGCTGCATGATATCGGCAAGATCGTCATCCCGGAGGAGATCCTGAACAAGCCCGGACGCCTGACCGCCGAAGAGTTTGCCATTATCAAGAACCATACCGTGGCGGGTGCGCAGATGCTGCAGGATCTGGGACAGGCGATTGCGCAGGACGAGCCGCTGTTGCAGGTGGCGCACGCCATCTGTCGCTGGCATCATGAGCGCTGGGACGGCAATGGCTACCCTGACCGGCTGAAAGGGGACGAGATCCCCATCGCGGCGCAGGTGGTGGCTCTGGCAGACGTCTACAACGCGCTGACCAGCGAGCGGTGCTATAAGCACGCCTACGACCACGACACCGCGCTGCGCATGATATTGAACGGCGAGTGCGGTGCCTTTAACCCGCTGCTGCTGGACTGCCTGCAAAAGTCCTCGGAGCAGCTGCGCACCGAGCTGACCCGCTCGGAGTGGGACCGCGGCTTCCGGCAGGAGACCCACCGCCTTTCGGAGGAGATCCTGCACCGGGAGGCGCTGCCCCGGGAGAACCACGCTCAGCTGCTGCTGGAACAGGAAAAGGAACGCACGGATTTCTACGCCGCCCAGTGCGGCGGCATCCGGTTCGACTACGACCTGCTGGCAGGCAGCGTGACCGTGTATGACTACCATGCCGAGCCCTTGCAGCAAAAAACGGTAACGGATTTTGCACAGGGCAGGGGACTTGGCTTTTTGAACGAGCAGGATCAGCGCAAGCTTTCCAAGGCCATCAGCCGCGCCACGCCGGAAGCGCCGGACGTGGTGCTGCCAGTCATGGTGCAGCGAGATGGGAAGCCGCACCTGCACCGGATGGCGCTGCATACTATCTGGAGCGGTGCCGGGGTGCGCCGCTGCGTGAACGTGCTGGGTCAGCTCACCGATGAACAGCACCGCGTGGAGCATCAGGCAGAGCTGCTGACCGCCATCGACCCGGAGGAAGATTCCGCCCGGTTCCTACGGCGGTTGCAGGGCATCTTTGATGTGGTGCGTCTGGTAGACCCGGAGCACCGCAAGGTGCTTGCGCTGGACAGCGACGGCATCCTGACCGAAAAGCCCGGCAACTGCCACATGGTATGGAACAAGGACTACCCGGTGCGAAAACTGCATCTCCGCCAAAGCCTACGCCCGCAAGACCATTCTGAATAAGATCGAGTTCAAGGACGAGGAGGCCTATTTTGTCATTTCCAAGTATATCGAGGTAGGCGGCAGGGGCTGTATGCTGGAAATGGTCACCCGGCTGACGGACGGCCGCTGGCTGGGACATGGGCGGCCACCGGCTGCTGCTGGACCGCTGCGACGGAATGGAGCGCAGCGCCTTCGTAGATCCCCTGACCGGGGCCTACACCCGCCGCTATTTTGATAAGTTCCTTGCCAGCGGCGAGATGAGCGGCGGCGTGGCGATGATCGACGTGGATCAGTTCAAGGCGGTCAACGACAGCTTTGGGCATCTGGTGGGAGATGAAGCACTGAAAACGGTGGCGGAAGCCATGCAGAACTGCCTGCGCCAGACCGATATCCTGATCCGCTACGGCGGCGATGAATTTTGCTGCTGATGCCCCAGAGCCGCCCCAACGGGGTGGAAAGCGTTATCCGGCGGGTGCAGAACGCTGTGCAGGCGGCACGGGTGCCCAGCCACCCGGAGCTCCGGCTTTCGGTAAGCATTGGCGGGGTATGCGACGTGCAGCCCCTGACCGAAGCCATCCGTCAGGCGGACGTCCGGATGTACCGCAATAAAGAAAACGGATAACAAAAAGCGTTGCACAAAACACTGTGCAACGCTTTTTTGTTCTCTAGCGCATATTACTGGTGCGATGCTCCATCAGGTAGGTAGCCTGCAGGTCTGCGATGTGCAGCTTGACCGCCAGCGGGTACTTGTCGTAGGCTTCCGAGATGGCAAAGCAGCCGCCCCGGGCTGCATCGTCAAAGCCGCCCATGTGCCAGCGGATGGCCACGGCCTCTTCCACCTTGAGCTTCATGAAGCGCTCAATGAGGAACACGCTTTTTTCACCGTGGCCGTAGGGGGAAAAGGTCGTCCACACTGTAAAAAGGCGCTTTCTCCCACTGTCCGGTGGCTTCATTCTTCACGTTGCGGGTGCCCAGCTTGTAGTAGTTGGCCTTGCACAGATCGTGCAGCAGGGCACAGATGGCGTAGCTCTCCTCGCTTTCACCCTCGGTAAAAAAGCTGTCGTGCAGCGCATGGTAGACGTTCAGGCTGTGCATACACAGCCCGCCCTCACAGGCTCCGTGGAAGCGGGTAGACGCCGGTGCGGTGAAAAAATCCGTCTTTTTGTCCAGCCAGTCCAGCAGCTTTTCGCTGCCCGGGCGGGTGACGTGCTGCTGCCAGATGTCCAGAAACTCTGCGCGGTCGCCCCCGCTCACAGCTCCATGTCCTCCAGAATGCCCTTGAGGATGGCCAGCTCGTCGTGGCTCAGGGAGATGCCCTTGCCCATGCGGGTGCCGTCCGGGGACCAGTCGCGGATGTCGTACTTGGGCTCGCCGTCGTTCCAGCTGATAAGGTTCAGCTGACGCTCCCAGCCGCGGGGGCGCTGGCTCAGCACGGCTACACGCTGGACAACTTCGTATTTGATCTCTGCCATATTGCAAAACCTGCCTTTATGTTTGTATGCTACCATAATAAGGGGAAGTGCGGCGAGATTTCAACAGGTAAACTGAAATATTTTAAAAAATTTTTGTTACGCTCAACCGTAAGGGGCATCCTCGCGCCATTCCACCAGCTCCAAAACGGCGGCGGTGTCCTCGTCCGGGGCAGGGTGGCGGCTGTGCAGCTTCTGCTTTGTACTGAACAGCCCGGGCGCGTAGTGCGCCATCACGCTGGTCTGCACGTCCCCGGCCAGAAAGGCGGCGGCGTTTTTCTGGCGGCAGGCCATGGGGGTGCCGTCTGTCATGGGGACGCCGGGCTTTTCCGGCTGCGGCAGCTCCGGCGGGGGCAGTTGGGTGCCGGGTGTGTCCGGCGCAGCCGGGGCTGCAGGGCATCCTGCCCAGCGGCGGGGCGATGCGGGTGCTGTTTGCCTGCGGGGCGGCAGCGGTGCCGGGCTGGTTTTCCAGTTCGTGGCGGATGAAGGGCTCCAGAGAGTTCATCAAAATCACCTCCGCCCCTAGTGTGCCCCGCCAGCAGCGTTTTACACCCGCAGCTCTACGGTGGAGCCGCCGGTGCGGGCCTTGTGCACCACCACCTGCCGGTCGATGCGGTCCTTGAGCGCCCCACATGGGAGATGATGCCCACCAGCCGGTCGCCCTCGGTCAGGCCGGAAAGCACCCGGATGGCCAGCTCCAGCGATTCCTCGTCCAGCGAGCCGAAGCCCTCGTCCAGGAACAAAGTATCCAGCCGGATGCCGCCGGCGCTGCTCTGCACCTCGTCCGAAAGGCCCAGCGCCAGCGCCAGCGAAGCCTTGAAGCTCTCGCCGCCGGAAAGGGTCTTTACGCTGCGGCGGGTGCCGTTGTAGTGGTCGATGACGCCAAGGTCCAGCCCGGACTGGCTGCGCTGGTTCTCTGCGCCGATGCGCTCCAGCTCGTACTGCCCGGCGGTCATCTGCATCAGGCGGGTGTTGGCGTAGCGCAGAATGCGGTCCAGATAGTTCATCTGGATGTAGGCTTCCAGGCGGATCTTCTGCTTGCTGGTCAAAGTGCCGCCCGCCGTGGCAGCCAGTGCGCTGACCCACTGCCACCGGCTTTCCAGCGTCTGCCGCGCCTCGGCGGCCGCGCGGTACTGCGCCGCCGTTTTGCGGTTGGGCAGCAATTGTGCCGAAAGCTGCTTTTCCCGGCTGCGCAAAGGGTCTCCCGCGCGGCGGTCAGTTCGGTCTGCTGTGCGGTAAGCTCCTCGGCGCTGCGGGCGGGCAGTTCCTTTTGGGCGGCGGTCTGCTGTGCGGTCAGCGCATCCACGGCGGCTTCGGCGGCGGCAACGGACTGCTCGGCCTGTTTCAGGCGGCGCTGTGCCGTGTCCATGCCGGTGCGCAGGGCACTGCGGTCGGCTTCCAGCTTGTCCAGTGCCGCCTGCGCGTCCGCGCGCCGGGGTAGGGCAGGGCGGCGCGCCGCTCTGCGATCTGCCCTTCCAACGCGTCTGCGCCGGCATTCTGGGCGGCGGCGCTGCGGTCGGCTTCGGCAGCGGCCTGTTCCAGCGCCGGGCGCTGGCGGGTCTTTTTTGCCGGTCAGATTCCAGCTGTGCCTTGCGGCGGCAGTCAGCTTCGGCCTGTCGGCACTGTGCGGCGCAGTCTGCCTGTGCCGTCTGCAAAGCGGCGGTTTCCTCGGCCAGAACGTTGGTCATCAGGGCAAAGGTGAGGGGCACCGTGCCCTCCGGGGCGGTAAAGCGCTCCGGCAGCAGGGTCTCAGCATCCCGCCGGGAGAAGTTTTCGACTCGTTGGCGGCGGCAAGGGCGCTCTGGGCGGCGGCGCTGGCGGTCTGTGCCTGCCGGTCAGCCGCGGCAGCAGCCTGCCGTGCAGCTTCCACCTGCGCCTGCGTGGGCGCGGTATGGGGCAGCAGGGCGCGGGCAGGGTGATGGGTGCTGCCGCACACCGGGCAGGGGCGCGCCTTCGGTCAGGCTCTCGGCCAGCAGTCCGGCCTGTGCGTCCAAGAATGCCCGTTCCAGCGCGTCCCTGCCGGGCGCGGGCTTCGTCCTGTGCGGCGGCAGCGGCGCGGTAAGCTCTCCTGCGCCTTGTGGGCGGCGTTTGGCCTGTGCTGGCATTCCGCAAGCCGCTGTTCCAGCTTTGCCAGCGCTTCGCCGCGCTGTGTCAACTGGGCGCTGCGGTTTTGCAACGCCAACAGCCGGGTGTCCGCGTCTGCCAGCGCGGCAAGTTCGGTCTCAGCGGCGGCAAGGCCGGCGTTCAGGCTGTCCAGCTGAGTGCGCCGCTTGTGCGCCTGCGACGCCGCCAACTGGGCGGCGTCCCGCGCTTCGGTCTGCTGGCGGCAGAGGGCGTCCAGCGCGTCATAGGCCGCAAGGGCGCTCTGCGCCTGCGTCACCTGCGCGGTCAGGGCATCCAGCTGCGCAGCGTCCCCGGCGTGGCGGTCGGCTTCGGCGCGGGCGGCGTCCAGTGCGGGCCTTGCGGCGGCAAGCTCTGCCTGCCGGGCGGTCAGCTGCTGCGCCAGCCGCTGTGCCTGTGCGGCTGCACCCAGCTGCCGCTGCACCGTGTCCAGCTGTGCTTCGGTGGTTTGCAGGGCGGTGTCGGCTTCTTCCAGCGCCGCAGCCTGCCGTGCGGTCAGGGCGTCCAGTAAAGTAAGCGCCGTTTCCGGTACGGTCTGGGCGCACAGGGCGTGCAGCGCCTTCGGCATCCGGGTCGTCTGGGGCAAATTGCAGCCCGCCCAGCAGGCTGTCCAGTTTGGCGTTCTGAGCGGTGCGCTGCTGGTTCAGCGCGGCGGCTTCGGCCTGCAAACGCTCCTGCAACTGAGCATAGCGCTGGGTGCGGAACAGCTTGCGGAAGATGCGGCTGCGCTCCTCGGTAGAGGCGTTGAGCAGCTTTGTGAACTGCCCCTGCGCGATGATGGCACGATCTGGGAAAACTGGTTGTAGTCCAGCCCGATGATCTCCTGCACGGCGGCGGTCACGTCCTTTGCCTTGGTCACCGGCGGGCGGTCGTCCGGGTAGGTCAGGGTGGCATCCGCCTTTTCGGTGGTCATGCCCTCGCCCCGGGTTTTGGGGCGCTGATACTCCGGGTTGCGGCGCACCGTGTAGCGCACGCCGTGCACCTCAAATTCCAGCTCCACAAAGGTGGGGGTTTTGTCGTCTGCGTACTTGCAGCGCAGCATGGAGCCCTCCCGGATGCCGCTGCTGGAATGATCGTACAGCGCGTAGGTGATGGCGTCGAAAAAGGGTGGTCTTGCCCGCGCCGGTGTCGCCGGTAACAAGGTACAGCCCGCCTTTGCCCAGTTTTTCAAGGTCGAGGGTGGTCTCGGCGGCATAGGGGCCAAAGGCCGAAAGGGTCAGTCGCAGCGGTCTCATAGCGGTGTCGCCCTCCTTCCAGATCTCCTCGATCAGCGCTTGGCAGAACGCCGTCTGCTCGGCGGTCAGGGGCTGGTTATTTTGCAGCTGGTAGAAGGCAGCCAGATGTTCCAGCGGGGAGATGCTCTCGGTGCGCTCCGGGGCGCTGATCTCCTGCTGCTGGCGGGTGCGTTGGTTATCGTAGTCCAGCCGCATCAGGTTGGGGTAGATGACCCGCAGCCGCGCCAGCGCATCCGGTACATCCTGCTCGTCGGTCAGGGTGATATACAGGTAGTCGTCCACGGCGGTGCCCCCTCGTAGTAGCTGCGGTCGGTCAGTTCCATGTAGCTGCCCCGCAGCCCGCGCGGGGCGTGCCGGGGGTCAAAGGGGCGCGGTGGTGATGTGCACCTCGCCCTTTGCGCCCAGCTCCACAAAGGTAGCGCTTTTGTGCTGCCCCGCCTCCGAGAAGGAATATTTCAGCGGCGTGCCGCAGTAGCGCAGGGTGTCCCCGCCCCACCTTCTGCGGGCTGTGCAGATGCCCCAGCGCCACATAGTCAAAGGCATCGAACAGGGCCGCGTCCACGCAGTCCAGCCCGCCCACGGAAGGCTCTTCACTCTCGCAGGCGGCGGCACCGGCCACGAACTGGTGGGCTACCAGCAGGCTGCGGTGGCCAGGGTCCGGGGTGCAGTGCCGCAGCACGCAGGCCAGGGCGTCGTTGTAGCTCTCAATGGGCTCGTCCGGCCAGACATGCCGCACGGAAGCGGGCTTCAGAAAGGGCAGTAAGTACACATCCACCGGGCCATGCACGTCCGCAAGGCAGATGGGCTGCGGCGCACCGGAGAACACCGGGCTGACGTAGACCCGGCTGTCGGCCAGCAGGGCAGAGCCAAAGGCCACCCGGTCGGCGGAATCGTGGTTGCCGCTGATGGCGAACACCGGCAGCTTCCGCGCCGCCAGCTGGGTCAAAAACCAGTCCAGCAGCCGCACCGCTTCGGCAGGGGGAACGGGCTTGTCGTAAAGGTCGCCTGCCAGCAGCACGCCGTCCACAGGGGTCTCATCCAGCAGGGTCAGAATTTCTTCCAGAATATACCGCTGGTCCTCCAGCATGGAAAACTCGCACACCCGCTTGCCCAGATGCAGGTCGGACAAATGCAGAAAACGCAAACAGGAACACCGCCTTTCAAAAAAAAACGCTTTTCCCTATTATAACGCAGCCGCCGCTGTGGGCGCAACCAAGGAGAACAGAAAAAAGCACCTGCAATGTCTTGCCAATGCGTGCCTTCTCAGGAGCGGGCTCGCCCTCTCCGTCTGCTCACTGCGTCCGCATCCACGCCCAACCGGGGTGTCCTTCAAAGAGATGAACAAAAATGATTTTCCCACTTTGGGGAGCTGGCCAAAGCGCACGCGGACTGAAGGGGCGAGCCATGACCAAATCGTTTTACGACCTGCAAGCAATCAGAACATCTTTTCCCAAGTGGCGTAGCCCACGCTGCCGTCTGCCGTCAGGCCGTTGCGCCGCTGGAACCGCTGCACGGCGGCAGCGGTGGCTGCACCGAACCTGCCGTCGGCGGTCAGCCGCTCGCCCAGAGAGTTGAGCTTTTGCTGCACCAGCCGCACTGTGCCGCCGGAAGCGCCGGTGTGCAGCACGATGCCGGGGTAGGGCACCTTCAGCCCGTGCTTGGCCGTGTAGCGGGTGTAGAGCACGTTCCATGTGTTCGCGCCCACCTTGCCGTCCACATTCATCTTGTTTTTCAGCTGGAACTCCTTCACGGCGTTCTGGGTGGCTTGCGCCGAATTTTCCGTCCGCCTTCAGCGCATCGTACCATGTGCACGCATCGCGCACACCGTTGAGCCATGTCTGCACAAGAGCCACGTCCGGCCCGGAGGAGCCGCGCTGGAGCAGAGAATAATAAGCAGGGATCGCCATAGAGGGATCCCTCCTTTCCCTCCATGCTATGCTCCGGCGGGTGCGGCGTCACCCCGCCAGCAGCACCGTCTGCCGCCGGGCAGTCAGCCGGTGTGCCCAGTCCACCAGCCGGAACCGCAGGATGTACTGCCCGCAGACAAGGTCGTTTTCGGTAGGCAGGGCGTAGCCGCCCTGCGCAAAGCTGCACAGCCCCGGGTACAGCACACACCACCAGTTGCGCCCGCCGCCGCTGCCGATGTCGATGCGCACGGCATCGTACCGCCCGGCGGGCAGCTGACCGGTGGGATAGCGCCGGGCGGGGAAGTACATATTCACAAGATACACCCGCACCGGGGCACGAATGCCCTGTGCGGTCAGTGCCCGCTGCGCCGCCAGCTGGAAACTGCAAAAGCCGCCCCGCCGCCCATGCCCGTGCCTCCGGTGCGCTTTGCGCCGGGCATTGCTGCATCACGGCCAGCACTGCATCCCGTACCCGGAGCTTGGCGCTCTGGTCAGCCACGGCGTCGCTGGCCGCCCGGATGTGCAGCCGCAGGGTGTCGGCGCACAGCGCTGCCCCGGCATTCAGCTGGGTGCGCCCCCAGCACAGCCCCTGCAAAGCGCCGCACAGCGCAAAGCCCGCCAGCAAGCTGGCGCACAGCAGCCGCATCTGCCGGACGGAAAGCGGCTTTAAGAAAAACGAACCATAAAAAACAGACCCTTCTTCTGGAAATGATATCCAGAGGATGGGTCTGCTGCGGCGGGAATTATACAGAAAAAATAAACCCTCTCAGTCATTGCTGCGCAATGCCAGCTCCCCGAAGGGGGGAGCTTTTTGTGCATATACCGGGAAAGTACAGCTTCAAAGGCGAGATTGGATCACCTGATGAATCCTTTCACAGACTGCTTCAAACTGAAAATCAACTTCATGATTCGAAAAACGGAGAACCTCTAAACCATACTGCGAAAAGACGTTGCTACGTTCACGATCATATAAAAGGCCTTGCTCCGTGGTGTGCTGCGCTCCGTCTAGTTCAATGACCAATTGTGCGCGGGAACAGTAAAAATCAGCAATAAAAGATTCAATAATGCGCTGCTTATAAATTTTTACCGGGTAGTGACGTAAAAACTGATACCACAGCTTCTTTTCCTGCGGCGTCATTTCACGGCGCAGTTCGCGTGCACGAGGCAGCATATCGCCGTTCTTGGGAACGATGTTCGGTTTCATGAAAAGCACCCGCTTTCGGTTTAAGAAAAA
>VOFG01004911.1_pt1 | contig 17853 bp, 28 predicted proteins | sample 5384171 | NCBI WGS metagenome assembly VOFG01 (sample SAMN12384726, study PRJNA508395) | human gut metagenome | isolation source: healthy gut F | host: Homo sapiens
CCTCCTTAATCATATTATTTTTCTGATTAATTCAACGGTACTCACATGTTATGTGTTCGTGCTAAATTTATTCTGACAAATGAAAATAAATTTCAACACTAACCATATTTCTTTATGAAAAATACAATTGTCTGCTAGGGTCTTATTTAGCGTCCTTTGGTCTCTTAGCACCATACTTAGAACGACCCTGCTTTCTGTTACCTACACCTGTTGTATCAAGTGTACCTCTGATTACGTGATAACGAGTACCAGGTAAACCTTTACTCTACCACCACGAATCAATACAACGCTATGCTCCTGTAAGTTGTGGCCTTCACCCGGAATATAAGATGTAACTTCGATTCCGTTTGAAAGACGAACTCTGGCGATCTTTCTAAGAGCTGAGTTAGGCTTTTAGGGGTACTGTCTTAACAAGCTGTACATACACCACGCTTCTGTGGAGAAGATGTCTCAGTAGGCTTCTTCTTAAGAGAATTGTAACCTCTGAAGAGCCTGGTGCTGTAGACTTCTTTACAGATGTCTGACGTCCCTTTCTTACTAACTGGTTAAATGTTGGCATTATTTTCACCTCCTGTAGTATAGTTTATAAGTGTGCACAGTTTATGCACGCTAAAATATTATATAAACATTCTCGTCATCTGTCAAGAGATTTCTCAAAAAAAGCACCACGGAAAGCATGATCTCATGATCTGTTTTCCGTGGTGCCTTGTATTATGATTTATTATCCTTAGTCGATAGAAACAGTATCTTCTGCTTCTGTTTTCTGCCTCGGCTTCTTCGACCGGCGTATCATCATAAAGATCTCCCGAAGTCTTCTGTCTGTTCTTCGATCTCCTGATTGTAATCGGTATTCAACTTGATGTTGCCATAACGTTTCATACCTGTTCCGGCTGGGATCAACTTACCAAGGATGACATTTTCCTTCAGACCGATCAATGGGTCGATCTTGCCCTTTGATGGCTGCTTCTGTCAGAACCTTTGTTGTCTCCTGGAAGGATGCTGCTGACAAGAAGGAGTTGGTCGCCAGCGACGCCTTTGTGATACCGAGCAGTACCTGCTTTCCTTCTGCCACTTTTGCCTTCTTCTGCAAGTTTTCATTCATTTCTTCAAAGTCAAGAACATCAACAAGTGTTCCCGGTAAGAACTCAGAATCACCGTTGTTCTCGATGCGTACCTTCTTTAACATCTGACGCACGATAACTTGATATGCTTATCACTGATTTCAACACCCTGTAAGCGATATACACGCTGTACTTCCTGAAGCATGTAATCCTGAACGGCACGCACGCCCTTGATCTTTAAGAGATCATGTGGGTTGATAGAACCTTCTGTCAGTTCGTCACCGGCTTCCAGTTCCTGTCCGTCTACGATCTTGATACGTGAACCATAAGGGATCAGATAAGCCTTGCTTTCTCCGGTCTCCTTATTGGTAACGATAACTTCACGCTTCTTCTTCGTATCTTTGATCTCTGCTGTACCGGCAAATTCTGTGATGATTGCAAGTCCCTTTGGCTTTCTTGCCTCAAACAATTCTTCGACACGAGGAAGACCCTGGGTGATATCGTTTCCGGCAACACCACCACTATGGAAGGTTCTCATGGTAAGCTGTGTACCAGGTTCACCGATAGACTGTGCTGCGATGATACCGATTGCTTCACCGACCTGTACTGCCTGACCGGTTGCCATGTTGGCACCGTAACACTTAGCGCAAACGCCGACATGTGAACGGCAGGTAAGGATGTTACGGATCTTCACGCGTGCGATCTCTTTTCCGTTCTCATCCACACCAACTGTAACGATCGCATGTGCACGCTTTGGTGCGATCATGTGGTTTGCCTTAACGATCACATTGCCATCAGCATCGCATGATCGTCTCGCACGAAAATCTGCCTGTGATACGTTCTTCCAGACTCTCGATCTCTTCACGACCATCCATGAATGCTGTGATAAGTACCAGGGATCTCACGATCTTTTCCGGCATTACAATCAGATTCACGAACGATAAGTTCCTGTGATACGTCAACCATACGTCTGGTCAGGTATCCGGAATCGGCGGTACGAAGGGCTGTATCGGACATACCCTTTCTAGCACCATGCGCTGACATGAAGTACTCCAATACGTCCAGACCTTCACGGAAGTTTGACTTAATCGGGAGCTCGATAGTACGTCCTGATGTATCTGCCATCAGTCCACGCATACCGGCAAGCTGTTTGATCTGCTTGTCAGAACCACGGGCACCGGAATCCGCCATCATAAAGATGTTGTTGTACTTATCCAATCCGGAAAGCAGGGCTTCTGTCAACTCATCATCAGTCTTTTTCCATGTCTCAACAACGTCTCTGTAACGTTCTTCTTCTGTCAAAAGACCTCTTTATATTTCATCGTGATACGGTCAACTGTCTTTTTCTGTATCAGCGATTATCTGTGGCTTCTGTGGCGGCACGGTCATATCGGAAATAGATACGGTCATGGCTGCTCTTGTAGAGTACTTGTAACCCATAGCCTTGATATCATCCAATACTTCTGCCGTCTTGGTTGCTCCATGTATTGATAACCTTTTCCAGGATCTGCTTTAATCCCTTCTTACCAACATGGAACTCAATCTCATAGCGGAGTGCATTTTCCGGCTTGCTGCGGTCAACAAATCCCAGATCCTGTGGAATGATCTCATTAAAGCATCAAGCGACCCAAGGTTGTCTTCACATTGCCTTCTACAACGCTTCCGTCTGCAAGTGTCACGCTCTTATGAACGTAAATGACCTGATGCAATGCGATCTCTTTATTTTCATATGCCAACAATGCCTGGTTCATACTTGGGTAATAATGTCCAAGTATGTCTTCTTGCTCTACAGATGACATGACGGTTACCGTCTGTCACATCCTCAAAATGGATCATATCATCAATGTCGATGACATCTGCATTAATGTCTGCCTTGATGTCCTCTGCGTCAGTATATACCTTATCAGAAACAGTCGTAATGCCTCTTCCTTGGAATGATCTGCCAGACGGTCCATGGTCAGATAGTAGATACCAAGTACCATATCCTGTGAAGGAACGGCTACCGGACCACCATCAGATGGTTTCAGCAGGTTGTTCGGAGACAGGAGCATGAAACGACATTCTGCCTGTGCCTCCGCAGTAAGTGGAAGATGGACAGCCATCTGGTCACCATCGAAATCGGCGTTAAATGCAGTACATACCAGTGGATGTAACTTGATTGCCTTGCCTTCTACAAGGATTGGCTCAAACGCCTGAATACCAAGTCTATGCAGTGTAGGAGCACGGTTTAACATAACCGGGTGCTCTTTGATCACTTCCTCGAGTACATCCCAGACCTCTGGCTGTAACTTCTCGACCATCTTCTTTGCATTCTTGATGTTGTGTGCAGTTCCGTTAGCAACCAACTCTTTCATAACGAAAGGCTTGAAAAGTTCGACGCCATCTCTTTCGGAAGACCACACTGATAAATCTTAAGTTCCGGTCCTACGACGATAACGGAACGTCCAGAATAGTCAACACGCTTTCCGAGCAGGTTCTGACGGAAACGTCCTGATTTACCCTTTAACATATCTGACAAAGACTTGAGGGCTCTGTTTCCAGGGCCTGTAACCGGACGGCCTCTACGACCATTGTCGATCAGTCCGTCAACCGCTTCCTGTAACATACGTTTTTCATTACGAACGATGATGTCTGGTGCGCCCAGTTCAAGCAGTCTTCTCAAACGGTTGTTACGGTTAATGATACGACGATACAAGTCGTTCAAATCGGATGTTGCGAAACGTCCACCATCCAACTGTACCATCGGACGAAGATCCGGTGGGATAACCGGGATAACGGTAAGGATCATCCACTCCGGCTTGTTGCCTGACTCGCGGAATGCTTCTACAACTTCCAGTCTCTTGATGACTCTGGCGCGCTTCTGACCGGTAGCAGTCTTGAGTTCTGCTTTCAGTTCAGCCGCATCTTTTTCCAGATCGATATTGCGGAGCAATTTCTGGATCGCCTCAGCACCCATACCCACCTTTGAAGGTTGAGCCGTACTGCTCTCTGGCATCCTGATATTCCTGCTCTGACAATACCTGTTTATACATAAGAGGTGTGTCTCCTGCATCAAGTACGATATAAGATGCAAAATACAATACCTTTTCCAGTGTTCTTGGTGAAATTGATCAAGAATCAGACCCATACGGGATGGGGATACCCTTGAAGTACCAGATATGAGATACAGGAGCCTGCCAGTTCGATATGTCCCATACGCTCTCTACGAACACTTGCCTTTGCGATCTCAACACCACAACGGTCGCAGCAGACTACGCCCTTATAGCGAATCTTCTTGTATTTACCACAATGGCATTCCCAGTCCTTGCTCGGTCCGAAAGATCTTTTCACAGAATAATCCGTCCTTTTCCGGCTTCAAAGTTCTGTAGTTGATCGTCTCAGGCTTCTTTACTTCGCCTCTGACCACTCTCTGATCTTTTTTCCGGTGATGCCAAGCCAATCTGAATTGCATCAAATTCTATTGGCTGATTTGTTGCTTCTTTATTCATTGCTTCTGGCATTGCTAATCTCCCTTCTTACTATTCGTCGCCAAGATCGTCTCCATCGAAATCATCAGAAAAAGCATCCATATCCGGCTCTTCTTCCTCATCCTCAATGTTGACTAACTCTTCGCTGTCTGCATCGAATTCCTGCTTGGTAAATCCACTCTTTGCAAAAGATTCGCTGCTTTCAAATGCGAAGTTCTTATCTCCGGCAATGATAGCATTGATGTCTGTATTGCCATATTCGCTGGTCTCCATCAACTGTACTTCGTTTCTGTCTTCGTCTAAGACTTTGACATCCAGACCCAGAGCCTGTAATTCTCTTGAGGAGTACCTTGAATGACTCTGGAATACCCGGTTCAGGGATATTCTCGCCCTTGATAATGGCTTCATATGTCTTAACACGTCCTACAACGTCATCGGACTTCATTGTCAGGATCTCCTGCAATGTGTAAGAAGCACCATAAGCCTCGAGTGCCCAAACTTCCATTTCTCCGAAACGCTGTCCACCGAACTGTGCCTTACCACCAAGTGGCTGCTGTGTAACCAGTGAGTAAGGACCGGTAGAACGAGCATGGATCTTATCGTCTACCAAGTGGTGCAACTTCAGGTAATGCATGTGTCCGATGGTTACCGGTGAATCAAATTCCTCACCTGTACGTCCATCACGCAACTGTACCTTTCCGTCGCGTCCTAACTTAACGCCCTTCCACAGTTCTCTGTGTTCTCTGTTATCAGATAAATACTGCATGACATCATCACGCAACTGATCTTTATATTTTGCTTCGAACTCATCCCACTCCATGTTTACATAGTCGTTGGAAAGTTCCAAAGTATCCTGGATATCAATTTCCTTTGCACCATCAAATACCGGTGTTGCAATATTGAATCCCAATGCTTTTGCAGCAAGACTCAGGTGAATCTCAAGGACCTGACCGATATTCATACGGGAAGGTACACCTAATGGATTCAATACGATATCAAGAGGACGGCCATTTGGAAGGAATGGCATATCTTCTACAGGTAATACACGGGAAACGACACCCTTGTTACCATGACGACCAGCCATCTTATCACCGACCTGAATCTTTCTCTTCTGTGCGATATAGATGCGGACTGCCTTGTTTACGCCCGGTGACAGTTCATCACCGTTTTCACGGGTAAATACTTTGGCATCTACGATAATACCGTATTCGCCGTGTGGCACCTTAAGGGATGTATCACGGACTTCTCTTGCTTTTTCACCAAAGATGGCACGGAGCAATCTTTCCTCTGCGGTCAGTTCTGTCTCTCCCTTTTGGAGTAACCTTTCCGACCAGGATATCTCCGGCATGAACTTCTGCACCGATACGGATGATACCATTTTCATCCAGATCCTTGAGTGCGTCATCACCGACACCCGGAACGTCTCTTGTGATCTCTTCCGGTCCAAGTTTGGTATCTCTGGCTTCTACTTCTGTATTCTTCCATATGGATAGATGTGTAAACATCATCCTGTACCAGTCTTTCTCTCTGAAAGAAGAACCGCATCCTCGTAGTTGTAACCTTCCCAAGTCATGAAACCAATCAGAGGGTTCTTACCAAGTGCAAGTTCGCCCTTGGATGTAGAAGGTCCGTCTGCGATAACCTCGCCTTCTTCGACATGATCGCCCTTTGAATACGATCGGACGCTGGTTGTAGCAGTTTGACTGGTTGCTTCGAGAGAACTTTGTCAGGATATACTCATCCTTGTCACCATCTTCTGTGCGGATGATGATGCGGTTGGACTCAGAACGCTCTACCACACCTGCGTGCTTTGCAACAACGCAGACACCGGAATCGACCGCTGTCTTTGTCTCCATACCGGTTCCTACTACAGGTGCCTCGGTGGTAAGAAGCGGCACTGCCTGACGCTGCATGTTGGATCCCATCAGCGCACGGTTTGCATCATCGTTCTGCAGGAACGGAATCAGTGCTGTAGCAACGGAGAACACCATCTTTGGAGATACGTCCATGTAATCAAACATGAACTTATCGTACTCCTGGGTTTCTTCACGGTAACGACCGGATACGGAATTACGAACAAAATGTCCATCCTCATCCAGTTTTTCGTTCGCCTGCGCTACATGGTAATTATCTTCTTCGTCTGCTGTCATATATACAACTTCATCCGTAACACGCGGATTCTGTGGGTCGCTCTTGTCGATCTTACGATATGGTGCCTCGATGAAACCATACTCGTTGATACGTGCATAGCATGCCAGAGAGTCGATCAAACCGATGTTTGGTCCTTCAGGGGTCTCGATAGGGCACATTCTACCGTAGTGAGAATAGTGTACGTCTCGAACCTCGAATCCGGCACGGTCTCTTGACAGACCACCAGGTCCCAATGCGGATAAACGTCTCTTGTGGGTCAACTCGCCAAGTGGGTTGTTCTGATCCATGAACTGTGACAACTGGGAAGATCCGAAGAACTCCTTCACTGCTGCCGTTACCGGCTTGATGTTGATCAGACTCTGTGGGGAAATTCCCTCAAGATCCTGAGTTGTCATGCGCTCACGAACCACTCTTTCCAGACGGGAAAGACCGATACGATACTGGTTCTGTAACAATTCACCGACAGCACGGATACGACGGTTTCCTAAGTGGTCAATATCGTCATCATGCCCCACTCCATACTCTAAGATGCATATTATAGTTGATGGATGCTAAGATATCCCTCTTGTAATATGCTTCGGGATCAGGTCATGGATATTCTTCTTGATTGCATCAGCTTTTTAAGGTCTTCTGCTGTCTCATTTTCTTCTAAGATCTTTGCCAAAACCGGATAGTAAACGAGTTCGTTTACGCCCAATGCCTTGGTATCGAAGTCAACATAATTGCTGATATCTACCATCATATTGGAAAGAACTTTGACATTTACTCTCCTCAGCCTGTACCCATACATATGGTACGGCTGCATTCTGATAGCATCTGCCAGTTCACGGTTTACGACCTTACCTGCCTCTGCAAGAATCTCGCCTGTAGTCTCGTCCACTACGTCCTCTGCGAGAATCTGTCCGTTGATACGGTTGCGGAGTGCTAATTTCTTGTTGAACTTGTAACGTCCTACCTTTGCAAGGTCATAACGTCTTGGGTCAAAGAACATAGCAGAAATCAGGCTTTCTGCACTTTCTACGGAAAGCGGCTCACCCGGACGGATCTTTGCGGTATAATTCAAAGACCGCCTTCGTAAGAACCGTTTGGTTCTTTTTCCGTAATAGATATCCTTGCCAAAAGATGCAAGGAGTTTTGGCTCCTCACCGAACAGATCGATGATCTGCTGGTTGGTACCTACACCAAGTGCACGAAGCAATACGGTAATCGGCACTTTACGGGTTCTATCTACTCTTACACTGAAAACGTCATTGGAGTCAGTCTCATACTCGAGCCAAGCACCACGATTCGGGATCACGGTACAAGAATACAATTCTTTACCTACCTTGTCGTGTCCGATTGCATAATAGATTCCAGGGGAACGAACTAACTGGCTGACGATGACACGCTCTGCACCATTGATCACAAAGGTACCTGTCTCTGTCATCAAAGGCAGATCTCCCATAAAGATCTCGTGCTCGTTGATCTCGTCGGTCTCTTTGTTGTAAAGACGAACCTTTACTTTTCAAAGGAGCAGCATATGTCGCGTCTCTTTCCTTACACTGTGGAATTGTATATTTCACATCATCTTTGCATAATGTAAAATCAACAAACTCCAGTTTTAACTGACCGCTGTAATCAGCGATCGGAGAGATATCATCGAAGACTTCTTTTAATCCCTCATCGAGGAACCACTGATAAGAATCCCTTTGGATCTCAATCAGGTTAGGCATCTCCAATACCTCTTTTTTGTCTCGAGTAACTCATACGCATGCTTTTTTCCAGACTTGACTGGACGTATTCTGTTTTTCTCCATTGACGTTTCACCTCTCGTTTATATTTTAAGTCTATTGAAAAATGGGCATAAAATTCCCATTGCACCACAATAAAGCATCCTATACTATACAACAATTTCTCTCAGGATGCAAGAACTTTTTTTCACTTTTCACTTGACAAATTGCCATTTTTTTTGCATTGTGCGGATTTTTTGGCACGTTAGGGCCTTTTGTGTAATAGGGAATCCCACGGAAAAAATCCCATCACAAAAAAGACACCAGGATCACGAATAACCCTGGGTGTCTCTGCTTGCAATACTAATTATGCCATCAGGCGGGAATTACTTTAATGTAACCTTAGCGCCTTCTGCTTCTAACTTAGTCTTGATGTCTTCTGCTGTAGCCTTGTCAGCCTGCTTCCTTAACGATCTTAGGAGCGCCATCAACTAATTCCCAAACCTTCCCTTCAAGCCAAGACCAGTTGCTTCACGAACAACCTTGATAACCTTAACCTTGTTAGGACCTACTTCTGTAAGTTCTACATCAAACTCGTCCTTCTCTTCGCCTGCTGCTGCGTCTCCGCCTGCTGCTGCTACTACAACGCCTGCTGTTGCAGATACGCCAAACTCTTCTTCACAAGCCTTTACTAAGTCATTTAACTCTAATACGCTTAACTCTTTGATAAACTTCGATAAATTCTTCTGTTGTCATCTTTGCCATGATAATTTCCTCCGTTTTAAATTTGATTTAATAATTTCTTTTTAATGAAGTGATTACTCTTCTGTTGCCGGTGCTTCGCCGCCCTGCTCAGCGATCTGGTTAAGAACTCTAGCCAGATTTGTGATAGGTGACTGTGCCTTCCAAGTAACTTGGACAACAATTCGTCTCTTGACGGAACTGCTGCTACTGCCTGCATTCCGTTTGCATCATAGAATGTACCTTCTACGACACCAGCCTTGATTTCAAGTGCAGGTGCTGTCTTTGCAAACTTAGCAAGGATACGTGCAGGAGCCTGTCGCATCTTCTGTAGAAATAGCAATAGCGCTAGGTCCTTCTAACACTGGAGCCAGGCTTTCATAGTCAGTTCCCTTGAAAGCAAAGTTCATCATTGTGTTCTTGTATACCTTGTAAGTAACGCCTGCTTCTCTTAATTCCTTACGTAACTGTGTGTCTTCTGCTACCGTCAATCCACGATAATCAACAACAACTACAGACTGTGCGTCTTTGATGTTTGCTGAGATCTCGTCAATGACCGGCTGCTTTAATTCAACTTTTGCCACGTTTCGTGTACCTCCTTATTTTATTTCATCTTGCTTAGACTTTGGAGATTTTATCTGATGTCCTGCCAACAGGCAAAACAAAAGCCTCTCTGCGCTAGACAAAGAGGCTCAAAAATCATAATCACATCGTTTAAAAACGATCGACTGTCCTCGGTAGGTCGTATACGTTATGCCTTGCGGCACCTACTGTCTTCGGCAATATGCTTTCGCATTATATCATTGTATTATACGAATGTCAATAACTACTGTGCAACTTTTGCAACATTTACCTTAACGCCAGGTCCCATTGTAGGAGCCAAAGAAATGCTCTTAATGTACTGGCCCTTAAGACTGCTTGGCTTAGCCTTGTTAATGGCATCCATAAGGGTCTGGAAGTTGTCCGTTAATTGTTCCTCTGTAAAGGAAGCTTTTCCAATTGGCACATGGATAATATTGGTCTTATCCAATCTGTACTCAATCTTACCAGCCTTGATATCGTTGACAGCCTTGGTTACATCCATAGTAACTGTTCCTGCCTTTGGGTTTGGCATTAAGCCCTTAGGTCCAAGTACACGTCCCAAACGACCTACAACACCCATCATGTCAGGTGTAGCAACAACTACATCAAAGTCCAACCATCCATCGTTCTGGATTCTTGGGATCAGTTCATCTGCTCCAACGAAATCTGCGCCTGCTGCAGTAGCCTCATCAGCCTTAGCACCCTTAGCGAATACTAAAACCTTGACAGCCTTACCTGTACCATGTGGTAAAACTACAGCACCACGGATCTGTTGTTCTGCATGACGTCCGTCACAACCGGTTCTGATATGAGCCTCGATTGTCTCATCAAACTTAGCAGTAGCATTCTTCTTTACCTGAGCGATTGCTTCTGCTGTTTCAAATTGAATTCTGACTTGTCGTATGACTTTGCAGCCTCAACGTATTTCTTTCCTCTTTTCATTCTATTTACCTCCTGTGGTAGTATCGGGAGAGGCCCCTCCCACTGTTTCAACTTGTTTTAAATCGCGCAAATAAAGGAAGTTCTTTTCGCTAAACTCGAGCATCGCTTACGCTCGCTCTCGTTAATCTCAAAGAACGACCTCGCACTAAATTCGAGCCTGTGCTTACGCCCCCTCTCATTAAGTTGCTTTCGGCCTATTCGGTCACCTCAACGCCCATACTGCGCGCTGTTCCTTCGATCATGCTCATAGCAGCCTCAACTGTTGCTGCGTTCAGGTCAGGAAGTTTTGTCTCAGCAATTTCCTTTACCTGAGCCTTTGTGATCTTAGCAACCTTTTTTCTTGTTCGGTTCGCCTCGATCCGGACTGGATCTTAGCAACCTTCTTGATCATAACTGCTGCTGGCGGTGTCTTAGTGATGAAACTAAAACTTCTGTCTGCATAAACAGTGATAACAACAGGGATAACAGTATCTCCCATATCGCCTGTCTTTGCGTTAAACTGCTTTGTAAACTCTACAATGTTTACACCATGCTGTCCAAGTGCAGGGCCAACTGGTGGTGCAGGTGTCAAGAATTTACCAGCAGGAATCTGCAACTTAATATATCCTTCGATTTTCTTTGCCATTGGATTGTTCCTCCTTAATTCATTTTCTTAACATCCGCAAAACTGATCTCGACCGGTGTTTCACGACCGAACAGTTCTACATTGATCGTCACGCTCTGCTTGTTGTGATTCATTGCCTGAATAACACCAACGGTATCTTTCCAAACGCCGCCGATAACAGCAACGGTATCACCTTCATCAAAGTCAACGACCACATTGTCTGTCTTGATCCCAGTGGTCTCATTTCAGCATCTGTAAGTGGTACAGGCTTGCTTCCTGGTCCAACGAACCCTGTCACGCCTCTGGTATTTCTGACCACATACCATGTGTCATCGTTCATGACCATATTGATCAGAACATATCCGGGAACATCTTCTTGGAAGATGTTTTTCTAACACCATCTTTCAATTCTGTGACATCCTGCATAGGAACACGAACCTCAATAATCTGATCTTCCAAAATGACGATTCTCGATGGTCTTGTCAATATTCGCTTTGACTTTATTCTCATAACCTGAGTAGGTATGGACTACATACCAGTGTGCCTCTGCCATAATACTTCTGCCTCCATTATAATTTCACTAGAAAATCAACGCCATACTGAATCACGTAATCCAGGATTACGATGATAAATGCAACTACAACTGACGTAGCAACAACTGCTACCGTCTGCTTCCCAACCGATGAGCCGTCCGGCCAGATGATCTTTGAGAACTCTGTCTTCAGACCTGCAAGCGCTGGGACATGCTTTTTCTTTTTCTGTGTCTGCCATATCAACTCTCCTTTACCCCCAATTACTTGGTTTCTTTGTGTAAAAGTGTGTTTCTTACAGAACTTACAGTACTTGCTCGTTTCCATACGATCTGAATGAGTTTTTCTTGTCTTTTGTCGTATTGTAGTTACGCTGCTGACATTCTGTGCATGCCAATGTTATTTTCGTGCGCACAACTTCCACCTCCACTTAAATTTTTCTTGTGTTTTTCTATGCCAGAAATTTAGGCATAAAAAAAAGACCTACTTCCGTCGCTTAACAACTATACCATAGCCCTTGCTTTTCCGTCAATATATTTTTTGTTTTTCATAAGCGTTTTTTCACAGAAAGCTTTTTCCGTAAAAATCCGCGCCATCACTCCTTTGGCTTCGTAATGTGATCATAACACTTTATATCCGCATTATAAATAAGAAGTTTCCATATTTTGTGGATGACAAGCCGGCATTTCCGTACTATAATATAAGTGAATAAATGGATTTTTATACCCTGCCTACAGAACGCCATAGAAACATGGATTGTTTCTCTTATTGTTTTGTAGCGTATTTCAAGGAAGAAAGGAGGGATGTCTTATGGCACGCATTGATGCCGCTTACAATTATCTATTGTCGACCTATGGCAAGGCCACAGGTTCTCGTTATGATTCCCATAAGAAGAGTGAATTACGCTCTCTTTACAACAACATCATAAAGACAAACAAGGAATCCCTCTATATAAGATTACGCAGACGGGGATGTCAAAAGAATTTGCCATTGATATCAAGGCCAATGCACACCAGCCTGCAAAGCGCCATTTCTGCGCTCAATTATGACAGGGGATGATATTGCATCTATGCTCAAGAAAAAGTGGCAGTATCCTCTGATGAAGATACCATTTCTGTACATTTTGTAGGCAACGATGCTGACCAGGAACAAAACGGCTTCGATATGGAAGTCATTTCTCTGGCCGGACCACAGACCAACGAAGGTCATTATCTGCGCCGCAATGATTATAGCTTTTGAAGAGGGAACTTATTCCTTTGATTTGGACATGCCAACGAATTCCTATGAATTCCAGTTCAATGTCAATCCTGGTGATAACAACTTTGACGTCCAGAGCAAAATCGCCCGTTTCGATCAACCAGTCCGACATCGGTCTGATTGCAGAAGTAAAGCCTAAATCGCCGAGGCGAGAGTGCCCTTTAGCATCCATCCAAACAAACCGGACTTTCTGCAGATGAAACATCCATTTTCTCCATTCAGTCCGGAAGTTCCTGGAACGAAATCAATACCCTTGGTATTTCACATATTACGACGCCTGCAACCAACTCTGTTTTCCGTTTAAACGGACAGGAGCACTCGTCTTTGTCAAATACCTTTACCATCAACCGCTCTTTTGAAGTAACAATGCATAAGACTTCCGCTGATGCAGGTAAGCCAGTCCATATCGGCTTTCAGGCAAGCACTGCTGCCATCACAGAAGGCATTGACAATTTACTGAGCGCATACAATAAGATTATATGATGTAGGAAGCAAATATGCCACATTACATGGCAGCCACCGCCTGTTAAACGAGGTTTCTGCCATCAGTAATCATTTTTCTGATGCACTTGCTGCTGTTGGCATTTCCTCTAATGAAAGCAGACATTTACAAAAGCTGAATCAAGAGCAGTTCTCTGCTGCCATCTCAGGAAATGATGCTTCCGAGCATTTTAACACGTTGAATCAGTTTAAGAGTGCGTTGTCCGGTGAAGTCAACCGCATCTCTATTGATCCGATGCGCTACATCAACAAAGTAATTGTAGAATATAAAAATCCCGGCAAAACCTTTGTGGCACCATATGCCCCAAGTGCTTATGCCGGAATGCTCATTGACCAGGCTCTATAAGACATTTCTTCTTTCAGAATGTTACACATCTTCCCTTATTCGCTCGATGTAGGTACGATCTGCTTTTACACGTTCATACCCATATCGGGCGATTTTTTTTTCGTTCTTCTTCATGCTTCAAATAAAATCAAGCCTACATCATCCAATACGCTCCAATCGCTCCTTCGCCGGCTCATAATGACCCGCTTTTCTGTAAAATTCTTTTGCTTCATCCATACGGTGCTGCTTTTCACGACACTGACCGGCATAATAATACGAAAGAAAAGCATTGCTTCCCTCAATCGCATCCGGGCGCTCATTTGTGGCCTTTGCAAACTCGATCACGGCCTGTTCAAATTGGTTCTGTTCAAAATAAACCAATCCCATAATCATGCAAAAATCGGCATATTTACTAAAATCGTCATATACAGCCTCGAGAACGATGCCTTCCTTCCCTGACCACTGTTAAGTAAAAGATAAGCCGTAGCCCTTCACCATCTCAATAACAAATTCGTCCTCTGTATTTAAGTTGAATGCTAAGCCCGTCTCAAAATACTGTGCAGCCGTCGCATAATCCTCTATCATATAGAAACTTTTTCCAAGTGTATAGAGCAGATAGCCAACTTCATTTTGCACTTCCGGTGCTGCCTCCTGCAAATCCTCATCGGTATGCTGATTTACGAAATTGTCTAATTCCATTTGCAGCAGTTCGATGCTTCGCAACACATCTTCACGATCTCCAATAAAGTCTTCTACAAAAAATCTTTTGCCAATGTATCCATGATGTCTCCCATCTTTCCTTCATAATAAGTGTTCCTATTGTACCAACAAATGTGCTAAGGTATAAACGAATAAAATGATGAGGTTTTCAATATGCATAATGAAAGAAAAAAGATCCTTATATGAAAACCGATGTCAAAAGCAACTGGATCGAGCAATGCACGAATCTCGCGGCACAGTTATGCTTTTTGCTGGGAATTATACTTGTGTAATAGAAAAAACGACGAATTCAGGTTATCCCAAATCCGCCGTTTTTATTGACGATCCACCAAACTAACTCGTATATCCTTGTCGAGACAGTTTGCATATTTGACAAGTACTTCCATGGAAGTGATATGCTTCTTGTTTTCAATGCGTGCCACATTACTGATTGATTCCTGTTTTGTCAGAAATGTCCTGCTGTGTCAAATCCATCTCTTTTTCGGATTGCTACAAGTTCGTCAATCAAACGATCATTCAATTGCTGAGAGGCTTTTTTTCTATCAGTACCTTCTCTTGGGCTGTGTTAATTGTGTAATCCATGTCATCCTCACTTTCAGTTCGCATAAACAATGCTTTGATAGGAGTATACCACTCTAATGCGGAAGTTGACAAGGTGGAAAAAGGGGGCAAAAACCAGCAATTCTTCATTTGTCATAACCCCTTCTCCCTTCAAGTTCTTCTGTATCACTGATAATACACTCTGCAATTAGCATATGCAAGAACTTTTTCTCGCAAATGATACTTTTTCTCCCCCACAATCATATTTTCTCATATTATATAACCGCAATGCACGCTCCTTGCCCTCCATCAGCATACTAAATACGTCACTTTTGTACCTCTGTTCCCCAACATACAAACTCCCTTCTGTGCCTTTGCAACCTTGCAGAAGTTCTTCGTCTGAACCCCTGCTCTAAATTAAATTGTTGCTGTGATTTAAAGCATGAATTCCTGAACACTTTGTTGATTAATGAACATTTAAGAATATTAGAAAAAATGCTTTGACTGATTATAGCATCCTTCAAAGCATTTTTACAAGAACTAATTTTCGCAAGTGATACTTAAAAAATTGAAAACGTTAATTCCACCGTCCGCACTCTCCCGCTCTATATAATCCCAGCAGTTCGCATCATCTCTCGCACTTTATTGGGCAGGTTATGTTCTTCCAAACGCGCTGCCTTCCTCTCTGCGCGATCTCTTTGCGAAGATCATCATTTTCCAGGTAGAACCGACATTTTCCACGGCATCTTCCATGCTCTCATAAACCACCATATCTTCTCCATAAGAAAAGTATTCAACCAATTCCGGCTGATAGTTGGAAAGCAGAAAACCTCCGCTCGCCATAACATCCAATGCTCTCTGTGGCATTCCCGACTGGATCCCTTTTCACACTGATATTCAAATTAATATCCGATAAAGCAAAAACATAAGGCATTTCTTTGTAGTAATTCACTTTCCCACACCATTTCACCTCGAGCATCGCATACTCCTGTGTAGAGTATAATTTTGTATCAAAGCGCATGCCAAGGAGATTCAGCAGTACCAACCGCTCCCGTCTGCTGGTTTCCTCGATCCAAAAAGATGAACCAGTTCTGCCTTGCTTAACCGAAACTGTGTGTCTCCCTGCAATTCTTTAAAATGCACATTCAAGTCTTCTATAAACCGCTCGTCAATAACATCATTTAAAATGTATGCCCCATACAACTGCTGTTGTGCGTTGATCACCGCATCCATATACCCCTTTGCATATGGCGTACAGATTTCTGCCACAGCCGGGTATTTCCCCCTCATACAAACTTCCAATAAAACTAATCTGTGCTTTATATTTCTGCCTCTGTGCCGCAGACGGAATCATCTTTTTATAACGCTTGGCATTCACTCCCAAAGGCAAATAATACACCGTATCAAATCCCTGTTTTTGATATGTTTCCGCCTGCACACGGTCAAAGCAGAATACATAATTATTGGGATTTCCCAATGTCTTTTCTATGTTGCGCATTAAAAGGGCAATCATAGCCCCATGCAATGTATTTTAGCCCTTTGATATGACACAGGCTCGATAACTCCGGAAAATAATTGATGGAAAAGCAGAAATCATATGCATCAGCCGATAATTCTGCAAAAATGACACAAGTTCCTCTATATTCTCTTGTTCAAAATCAAACAGAAACGTATCAAACGCTATTCCTGATTGCCGGAACGCGTCATGTATATCCTCTCTGTTGACATAGGTTGTTCTCTGATTCCAATCGTACAATAATATTTTCACTGCTGTCGCCCTTGCCCTATCTCTTCCGCAAATAAAATCTGCCATTTCAAAATCTTCTCTGTATCAATATCAATACTGTTTTCCCTTGGCATTATATAGGCATACTCCATTTCATCCAGAAGTTGTATATCATTGTTGATATATGCAATCTTCCGTATGTATAATGCCCATTTATACGGTAATATGTCGGTAGATTTTGCCTCGGCATATTGTTATTGGTACACGCTTCCCTATTTTTTTTAAAGATAACGTCTCATCTAAAACACATCGTCCACAAACGGAGTAGAACGATCCATTTCATAAACTGAAGTAATGGCCTGCGCGTGTTTTTTGTTCCAACAATCGATACGCACCCATAATATATCGTCCGCCTCAGTGGTGATGTGGGTTGTAACAAGCATATGGTATCAATCTCTCTCCCATATTATAGTAATTCAGTAGTACTTCTTTAACCACATCCCAACTGCTCCGCAACGTCAGTGTTGTCCTATGCTGGCTGGGCGCAGGAAAGGCACACATTTGCACCAACTTCTATAGCAACATCTCTGTAATGTTCACTATCCGTGCTTCATGATTTCATCAAACACATGCAGATTTCTCGGCTGCTTTAATAGAATATGCGATCGTTGGTAAACCATTTAATTCTTTTTATGTTTTTATCCTTTAGTCCTTTTGAACCACTTCAGGGCTGGAATAATAGCAATGTTTCTCATATATCATCCCCTATATCAATATCATAAAAACGTCACATCAATTGATTTTTGACGTAATTTGTTTCAATAAATGCACCATCTGTTGAGATGTTGTTCCATCGCCAAATGGATTTTGCACCTGCTTCACTTTTTCTCTAAACTCACTACTGCCCGCGTATCGAATTGCATTTTGAATGCTTCCCTTATTACTGTCACAATGCACAACACTTTCCGCAAAATATCTTCCCTGTTGTCGATCACTC
>VOFG01002445.1_pt1 | contig 17839 bp, 33 predicted proteins | sample 5384171 | NCBI WGS metagenome assembly VOFG01 (sample SAMN12384726, study PRJNA508395) | human gut metagenome | isolation source: healthy gut F | host: Homo sapiens
AAAGGCGGTGATGAATTTGGCAGAGCCGTCGGCTCATCCCCGCCGGAGAAGCCGCCGGGGGAGGAAGACCATTTGCGTCTGCTTCAGCTTTCCGGCAAATTCCTCCACACTTTGGGCAATGGCAGCAGCCGTCAGATTTCGGATGACAAAGATCTCCGCTTCTGCGCCCGCGTCCATCATGGCCTTGGCGGAATCATACTCACAGTTGGTACCGGGGAACACGGGAATCAGAACCTTCGGCCGGCCGGTTTTTGCCGCAGGGCAGACCCGGGTCTGGGCCTGGAAGGAGACGGTCTCTACCGGAACCTGGGCGTCCGGAATATTACAAGAATACACCGGTTCCAACTTCTCTTCGTAGGCCTTCTGCAGGGCTACTCCATTTACGGATTCTCCGTGCCAGACAAACCGGCTGTCCGGGCGGATGGTACCCAGCATCTTGCCCACCGGCTCATGCCCGTCCAGCTCCAGAACAAAGCTGCCATAGGCATAGCCAAACAAATCCTCCATGGTGACCTTCTCATCAAAGTCAAAGCCGAACCCGTTGCCAAAGGCCATTTTCATCACTGCCTCTGCCGGGCCGCCCATACCGGGGGGTGTATGCGGCCACCGCCGCGCCGGTGCGCAGGAGCTTGGTCACCAGCCGGAAATGGGCCAGCAGAGACTGGGGATCGGGCAGCCCGGCCTCGTTGTACTGCGGCTGCAGCAGGCAGACGGTGTGACCCGCCGCCTTGAACTCATTGGATACAATGTGCTGCACCTGCTCCGTGGTGACAGCAAAGGACACCAGGTTGGCGGCACATCCAGGTCTTCAAAGGTACCGGACATAGAGTCCTTCCCACCAATGGCGGCGATTTTCAAATCCTTCTGGGCCTCAAAAGGCGCCCAAGAGGGCTGCCAGGGGCTGGCTCCACCGCTTGGGATCGGCCCACCCGCTTGAAAAATACTCCTGGAAGGTGAGGTATACATCTTCATAGGCTGCGCCGGTGGCCACCAGTTTGGCGGCGACTCCACCACCGCCAAGTACGCTCCGTGATAGGGGCTCCTCTCGGTAATAAATGGGTTTAGCCCCAGGACATGAGGGAACATGTATCGGTGTGTCCCTGCTCCAGGCTCACCTTGTGGACCATGGCCTGGATGGGGGTCTGCTGATGCTTGCCGCCGAAGGGCATGAGCACAGTCCCGGCTCCAATGGTGGAGTCAAACCGCTCCGACAGGCCCCGCTTGGAGCAGGTGTTCAAGTCTGTGGCAACAGCCTCCAGATTCTCCAGGAAGCCGCCAAAGACCGGCTTGGCATAGTCCCCCGGTGCATCCAGCTGAATGGTGATGTGCTTCTCTGCGCCGTTGGGTTTAGGAATTCCCGGCTCACATCCACAATGGTGTTCCCGTTCCAGTGCATCCGCAGCCGGGGATTCTCTCCGTCACCGTGGCCACCACTGTGGCCTCCAGGTTTTCCCCGAGCAGCCAGTTCCAGGAAGCGGTCCACATCGGAAGCAGCTACCACCACCGCCATCCGCTCCTGGGACTCTGAAATGGCCAACTCCGTGCCATCCAGACCGTCATATTTCTTGGGCACCCGGTTCAGGTCAATTTCCAAGCCATCGGCCAGCTCGCCAATGGAAACAGAAACGCCGCCAGCGCCGAAGTCGTTGCACCGCTTGATCATTCGGGTGGCTTCGCCGTTGCGGAACAGGCGTTGAAGCTTCCGCTCCTCAGGGGCGTTGCCCTTCTGAACCTCTGCGCCGCAGGTTTCAGGGAGTGAAGGTTGTGGCTTTTGGAGGAGCCGGTTGCACCGCCGATGCCGTCGCGACCAGTGCGCCCGCCCAGCAAAATCACCTGGTCGCCGGGGCAGGACATTCCCGGCGCACATTCTTCTCCGGAACGGCAGCAATCACGGCGCCAATTTCCATCCGCTTGGCCGCATAGCCCGGGTGGTAAATTTCATCCACCAAGCCGGTAGCCAGACCGATCTGATTGCCATAGGAGGAATAACCTGCGGCTGCTGTGGTCACCAGCTTCCGCTGGGGCAGCTTGCCAGGTAGGGTCTCCGACACCGGCGTCAAGGGATCCGCCGCACCGGTGACCCGCATGGCCCCATATACATAGGCCCGGCTGGCCAAAGGATCCCCGAATGGCGCCGCCAATGCAGGTGGCCGCGCCGCCGAAAGGCTCAATCTCTGTGGGGTGGTTGTGGGTTTCGTTTTTGAAGAGCAGGAGCCAGGGCTGATCCTCCCCGTCCACGGTGACAGTCATATGGACGGTGCAGGCGTTGATCTCCTCACTCTCGTCCAGTTTATCCAAATAGCCGTTTTTGCGCAGATATTTGGCCGCCAGGGTGCCGATGTCCATGAGGTTTACAGGCTTTGTTCTGCCCAATTCTTTCCGGGTCTCCAAATAGTCATTGTAGGCTGCCTGCAGCAGAGGATCTGCAAATTTCACCTGGTCAATGGTGGTGAGGAAGGTGGTATGGCGGCAGTGATCGGACCAGTAGGTGTCGATCATGCGGATTTCCGTAATGGTGGGGCAGCGGCCTTCCCGGCGGAAATAGGCCTGACAGAAGGCAATATCGTCCAGGTCCATAGCCAGGCCCAGCTTCGTCACCAGCGCCTGCAGGCCGGCCCGATCCAGATCCAGGAAGCCTTCCAAGGTTGCTACCTCTTGGGGAATGGCATAATTCATCTTTAAGGTTTCCGGTTTCTCCAACGCCGCCTCCCGGGCCTCCACCGGGTTGATGACGTACTTCTTAATGGCATCCACATCTGCGCTGGATAGTTCACCTGCCAGCACGTACACTTTAGCGGTACGAACGGTGGGCCGCTCCCCTGGGAGATGATCTGGATGCACTGGGCGGCGGAGTCGGCTCGCTGGTCAAACTGTCCGGGGAGGTACTCCACGGCAAAGACCGCTCCCTGGGCCTGGATGGTCTCTGAGACCGTGTCCAGCTGAGGCTCGGAAAACACCGTCTTCACGGCGTAGTCAAACAGGTCTTTTTCGATGTTCTCCACATCGTAGCGGTTGATGATCCGGACCCCAGTCAGGCCCGGATTTGCAGGAGCTCTCTGGCCTCATGGAGCAGATCCGCAGCCTCCTTGGCCAGGTCCTTCTTTTTTTTCTACGTAAATTCGGTAAACCATGGGGTATCCTCCCTATTACCACAAGTTTATTTGCTTTTGTACTGCTGCTCCAGGGAGTCCTGGAGCAGCGCCATTTGAAGTTCCGCCAGGTTGTTGGGAGCGTCCGGATCACCGTGGCGGGCCGCCCGCAGGGTCCAGTACAGGGCTTTTGCCCAAGTCCTCGGGCTACGCCCTGGCCCATCAATAGAAGTAGCCTACCTGGCATTCTGCCAGAGAATAGCCTTGAAGCGCCAACTCCATGCAGCCATGAAAGCAGGTGACGAAATCGCCCCTTGCAGTAGTGATTTTCAATCAGCTCATTGACCCGGTGCAGCTCCGGGCAGTCCTCATAGACCCACGTGGCGGGGGGAACCGGCGCTTGCAACGCTCGGGCGCCGATGTCGCTTCTGAGGTAGGCGTTGTCGAATTGTACTTCCCCGGCCAAACGGTAGGCCTCTGCAATGGCCTGTTCCAAGGAGTCTGCCACGGCAGTGGTGCCGGTAACCCGGCCCCCGGAAGTGACCAGTTTCCCATCCACCAGCTTGGCCCCGGCCACGTAGGTGTGGGCGGCGGCCTCCGGCGTCATGGTGAGGAGGAAGCCCTTTTCATGGGACAGGGATAACCCCGGGAGGCGTTGATGACGCAGCAGGCGGATTTGTCCGAACACCTCACTTCCGTCTGCGCCAATGTACCAAAGGTGGTGGCCTGCATCACGGTCAGAAGGTCAGACTCCAAAGGGGAAGCACCACCTGGGTCTCCGGGTCGCCAAAGCGGCAGTTGTACTCAATGACCTTGGGGCCGTCCGGGTGAGCATCAGACCAAAAATACAGGCAACCGGTGAAGGGCCGTCCCTCTTCTGCCATGGCCCGGACGGTGGGCAGGAAAATTTCTTCCATACACTGCAGAGCCACCTGGGGGGTGTAGTAGGGATTGGGGGCGACTGTTCCCCATGCCCCCGGTGTTGAGGCCCTGATCTCCATCCTGGAGCCCGCTTATGGTCCATGGAGGATACCATAGGCTTTACGGTTTTGCCGTCCGTAAATGCCAGTACGGAAACCTCCGGTCCTTCCAGGAACTCCTCAATGACCACTGTGGAACCGCTTTTCCAAATTTGGCATTCGCCATCATATCGGTGACTGCATTCACAGCCTCCTCCCGGGTCTGGCAGATGAGGACGCCCTTCCCCAGGGCCAGGCCGTCGGCCTTGACCACCAGGGGAAGCGGCTGCGCCTGGACGTAGTCCAGCGCTGCCTGTAAATCAGAGAAGTTGTCTCATACCGGGCAGTGGGAATGTGGTACTTTTTCATCAGGTCCTTGGCAAAGGCCTTGCTGCCCTCAATGACGGCGGCGTTTTGCTTGGGTCCCAAAGCAGGGCACCCCAATTTCATTCAGCCGGTCCACACAGCCCAGGACCAGGGGATCGTCCGGGGTGACTACGGCATAATCCACAGGATGCTCCTTGACAAACTGCACAATGCCGTCAGGTCCGTAGCGCCGATGGGCACACAGGTGGCGTCCGCAGAGATACCGCCGTTGCCGGGCAGGGCAAAAATCTCTGTGACGGCAGGGTTTTCTTTTAATTTCTTGATGATGGCGTGTTCCCGGCCGCCACCGCCAACCACTAAAATCTTCATGCTGTCCTCCTAATGGTTTAATGGTGGAACAGCCGCATTCCAGTAAAGGCCATAACCATGTCGTTCTTGTCGCATTCTTCGATGACCAGGTCATCCCGAATGGAACCGCCGGGCTGGGCCACGTAGCGCACACCGGACTTGAGGGCCCGCTTGATGTTGTCCGGGAAGGGGAAGAAGGCATCCGAGCCCAGGGAGACGTTCTGCCGGGTGGCCAGGAACTCCCGCTTCTCTTCCTCGGTCAGGGGCTCCGGACGCTGGGTAAAGTAGTTCTGCCAAATGCCCTCGGCGCAGACGTCCTCTTCGTTGCCGTTGATATAGCCGTCAATTACATTGTCCCGGTTGGGCCGGCCCAGGTCGGCTTGAAGGGCAGGGCCAGGGTCTTGGGATGCTGCCGCAGGAACCAGGTGTCGGCTTTGGAGCCTGCCAGACGGGTGCAGTGAATCCGGGATTGCTGTCCCGCGCCCACGCCAATGGCCTGGCCGTCATAGGCAAAAAGCAAACGGAGTTGGACTGGGTGTATTTGAGGGTGATGAGGGGAGACAATCAGGTCCCGTTTTGCGCCTTCGGGCAGGTCCTTGTTCTGGGTGACGATGTGGTTCAGGAGCTCTCCGTCAATTTTGAAGTTGTTCCGCCCCCTGCTGAAGGTGACGCCATAGACCTGCTTCTCCTCCTGCTGCGCCGGGACATAGTTCGGGTCAATGGCCACCACATTGTAGCTGCCCTTCCGCTTGGTCTTCAGGATTTCCAGGGCTTCCTCGCTGTAGCCGGGGCAATGACCCCGTCGGACACCTCCGGGCGATGAGGGAAGCGGTAGAAAAAGGGCGTCACAGGGATCGGGACAGAGCGACCCAGTCCCCAAAGGAACACATCGGTCGGTGCCACGGGCCCGGGCATAGGCGCAAGCCAGGGATTTTCATCCAGGCCCGCCACATCCTCCACAAAGCAGGCCTTCTTCAACTCCTCTGGCAGGGGAAGGCCCACGGCAGCGGAGGTGGGAGAGACGTGCTTAAAGGAAGTGGCGCAGGAAGGCCTGTGGCGGTCTTCAACTCCTTGACCAGCTGATAGGAGTTCAGAGCGTCCAGGAAATTGATATAGCCGGGCCGGCCGTTCAGGATGGTTACCGGCAGGTCAGAAACCGTCGGCCATATAGATTTTGGCAGGCTTCTGGTTGGGGTTACAGCCGTACTTCAGTTCAAATTCTTTCATGGTTTATACCCTCAATTCTACGGTTAAATTTTCATTTCCATACTGCTCCAGGAGAGGCCGTACCACATCCCGGAGGAACTCCGTCACCTGGCTGCCGGAGCGACCGGTGTAGGCCTTGGGGTCCAGCTGCTCCAGGATCTCCGCCTTGGTCAGGGGGGAACATGGGGTCTGCTGCAATGCGGTCAATGAGGTCATTTTGCCCACCCTCCAGCTTTACCGGGCGGCGGCAGCGTGAGTGAACCCGCAGCGCCTCATGTAGCTCCTGCCGGTTTCCGCCCCGCTTGACGGATTCCATCATGATGTTTTCCGTGGCCATAAAGGGCAGTTTCTCCATCACCCGGCGCTCTACCACCTTGTCATTGACCACCAGGCCGGAGGAGACATTCATATAGATGTTCAAAATGGCATCCACCGCCAGGAAGGCCTCCGCCACAGAGATCCGCTTGTTGGCGGAGTCGTCCAGGGTGCGCTCAAACCACTGGGTTCCGGCGGTGAGGCCGGGGTTCAGACGTCGCAGATCACATACCGGGCCAGGGCGCAAATGCGTTCGGACCGCATGGGGTTGCGCTTATAGGGCATGGCGGAGGAGCCGATCTGGTTCTTTTCAAATGGCTCTTCCATCTCCTCAAAGGACTGCAAAATCCGCAGGTCATTGGCAAATTTCATGGCGCTCTGGGCAATGCCGGACAGAGCGCCTAGGAAATAGGCGTCTACCTTCCGGGAATAGGTTTGACCCGACACCGGGACCACCCCGGCAAAGCCCATGTCCCCGGCAATGAGCCGCTCCATTTCCTTAATTTTCTCCTCGTTTCCTTCGAACAGCTCCATAAAGGAGGCCTGGGTACTGGTGGTCCCCTTGGAGCCCAGGAGCTTCAGGTTGGACAGCTGATACGCCAGATTTTCCATATCCTGGGTCAGCTCATAGATCCACAGGGTGGCCCGCTTGCCCACGGTGGTGAGCTGGGCAGGCTGCAGATGGGTATAGCCCAGGCAGGGCTGGTCCCTGTGGGCTTCGGCAAAGGCGGCCAGATTTTTCACCACCTGGGCGCACTTCTTAAGCGTCAGGCGGTTGGCCTCCCGGAGGATCACCTCACATCGGTGTTGTCTCCACAGCAGCTGGTCGCTCTCAGGTGGATGATCCCCGCCGCCTTGGGCACTGCCGCCATAGGCATAGACGTGGGCTCATCACATCGTGACGCACCAAACGCTCCTGCCTCGGCCACGGCGTAATTGATGTCGTCCTTATGCGCTTCCAGCTCTGCGATCTCGCTCCTCTGTGATCTCCAGCCCCAGCTGCCGCTCCGCCTTGGCCAACGCGATCCACAGCCGCCGCCAGGTGCGGAATTTAAAATTCTCCGAGAAAATATGCTGCATCTCAGCACTGGCATACCGGGTGGACAGAGGAGAAATATAGGCGTCATGATTTCGTTCCATACCATAACCTCGCTCTCTTAAGCTGATTGCATGTTCCGTTCTATGGTTGTGTGACCTACTTTCTCGTAGGGGCGGACCCATGTGTCCGCCCGTCTCCAGCCTCCATAAGTCCATGCTTCACGGCCCATCGCAAAGGATTCTCTTGAATATAGGCACCGACTTCTCAAAGTCCCTCTGGTTCCGAATCACATGGTCATAATATCCCCTCTGCCACAGCCTGTTTGTAAAAAGGCGGAAATCCATTTGTTTTCACGCCACGAATATAGGCATTTGTCGTTTGGGTTTTCAACCACTGTATCATTTGAGGTAGGTTGGCATTCTCTTCCCGCTCTGGTCCTCGCAAGAGGATATGCACGTGGTCCGGCATCACAACAGATGCAATCAATTGAACCCCTTGAAATTTCTCCTCCAGCTTCTTGACCCATTGGGCCACCATCTGTCCAGGCGGGCTCGGGCGGACACATGGGTCCGCCCCTACGGACAGAATTTGAACGCTTCCCAAAAGGGGAAGGCGGTTCTGCGTGCAAAATGTGACAAAATAGACATATGCTCCAGCATAGGCAAAATCGGCAAGGCGCAGATTATGTCGCTGCTGCATTACTGCCCACGATGCCGGTTTACAATCCGGCTCTCCGTCTCCAGTCTCCAGGTTGACAAAGGCCGTATACAGAGAAACCTTGTTATCCCCTGTTCAGGCTCTCCCAGATGGCCTGGGTGAACTGGTCCAGGGTCCCTGTAATGGCCACTGGCCGTGGTTCACCGCAGAAGGAGGGCAAGGGAGCGCCGTCAGATTCATAGGTGTGGATCAGGTGCCCATTCCTGTCTTGGGGGGCGTCAAAGGTGAAGTAATTTCGGACGCAGCAGCTGGGGTCGCCTTGCAGGGACTTCAGAATGCTGAGAACATAGGAACCGCAGGGAAACAGAATGCCCGAAATCCTGGGTGTGTGTGGGGCCGTCGGGCTCAAACTCCCTGGTATTGAGGGCCTCCACATAGCTCTCCCCTCAAGCATAAAGTCCCGGAGGGTATCGGTCTGGTCGCCATTGGTCACAATGGTGGTGATGCCATCCTCATCGGCAATTCGGCGGACCGGATGATAGATGATGAGGGAAGGGTCTGTCATTTTGGCCGGGTCAAAGGCCTGGGTCCGGATGCCGTCTTCGGTCTCCACAAAGATTCGGTTCCGGCTGTTTCGCTGCGTCCCATAATAAAGTAAGCGATGACGGCGGACTTTCCGTCTTCGCTCCGGCCCAGAAGAACGCCGCGGCCGGGATATGCATTGCCCTTTAGGAGGGCGGACAGATCATGCATGATAGACCTCCTGATATTGAATTATCTTGTGTTGGATGGGGAAGTGGCAATCTGCCGGGCCACCAGTTCAGCTGCCTGGGGCAGGAGAATCCACTCTGCCTGTTCCATAACCCGGCGCTGCAGGGTTTCCGGCGTGTCCTCCGGCAGGACCTCCACAGCCTTTTGCAAAAGAATTGGGCCGCCGTCAGGGAATCTCATTGACAAAATGAACCGTCGCGCCGGTTACCTTCACGCCCCTGGAAAGCGCTGCCTCATGGACGTGGAGGCCATAAAATCCCTCTCCGCAGAAAGCAGGAATCAGGCTGGGATGGATATTCAAAATGCGATTGGGCCACTTTTTTGTGAAGTTTTCTGACAAAATACTCATAAATCCCGCCAGAATGATCATGTCGATGCCGTCCAGCTCAGAATCCCCTGGAGCCTGTGTTCAAAAGCAGCTTGAGAGCCGCACTCCTTCTTGGACACCACGGCTGCGGGAACACCAGCACCCTTGGCCCGCTCAGGGCATAGGCCCCGGCGTTGTTGGACACCACCAGGGCAATTTCGCCGTGGGGGATGCGACCGGCGGTCTGTGCATCCAGAAGGGCCTGCAGATTGGTTCCGCCGCCGGAAACCAAAACCGCAATTCTCGTCTTCATTCCAAAATCACCTTGTCCTGTGAGGCCACGATCTCGCCAATGAGGTAGGCATCCTCGCCGTTTGCCTGAAGGACAGACAGGGCGGTCTCCGCGTCCTCCTTAGCCACAACCACGCTCATGCCAACGCCCATGTTGAAGGTGTTGAACATATCCCGCTCCGGGATATGTCCGGTTTTGGCAATGAGGTCAAAAAATAGGAAGAATCCGGATGGCACTCTTCTGGATTTTGGCGCCCAGGCCATCGGGGATTGCCCGGGGATATTTTCATAGAAGCCACCACCGGTGATGTGGCTCACGCCCTTCACCCGGACCTGGTCAAACAGGGCCAGCATGGGCTTCACATAAATTTTCGTGGGGGTCAGCAGAGTCTCGCCAATGGAAGCGCCGCCCAAGGCCTCGCAGGAGACTGGATGTTGGTGTGCTCTACATCAAATACCTTCCGCACTAAGCTAAAGCCGTTGGAGTGGACGCCAGAGGAGGGCAGGGCGATGACCACATCTCCAGGTACCATGGCGCTATGGTCCACAATCTTCTTCTTGTCCAATGCCCACGGAGAACCCAGCCAGATCATATTCGTCTACGGGATAAAAGCCGGGCATTTCTGCAGTCTCGCCGCCAATGAGAGCAGAACCTGCCTGGACGCAGCCCTCTGCCACGCCGGACACCAGTTCGGCAATCCGCTCCGGCACGTTTTTACCACAGGCAATGTAATCCAGGAAGAACAGCGGCTTGGCCCCGCAGCAGATCACATCATTGACACACATGGCCACGCAGTCGATGCCCACCGTGTCGTGCTTGTCCAAAAAGGAAGGCCAAGCGGAGCTTGGTGCCCACGCCGTCGGTGCCGGAGACCAGCACCGGCTCCTCATAGCCCTTCAGGTTCAATCCGAAGAGGCCGCCGAAGCCGCCGATATCATCCAGGCAGCCCTCGTTTTTGTCCGGGCGATGTGAGATTTCATCAATTCCACGGCCCGGTATCCGGCAGTGATGTCCACACCGGCTGCCTTATAGCTTTCGGAATAGCTTTTTTCGTTCATGCCTTTGGCTCCTTTTCAGAGTTTCCGCTCGAAGTGGAGTTTTCTGGTATTTTCCGGGACCTGGTGGGGTAGCAGCTGCTGAAGCAGTGCAGAAACCCGCCGCCACCCGCCAGCTTTGCACATTTTCCACGCTCCGGATGATCTGGCAGACCTCTTCCTGGGGTGGTGGAGTCCCGGGAGTCAATGTCCGTGCCATAGTAGCAGGGATTCAGGGAAAGGAGGGGCGGAGATCCGCATATGGACTTCCGTCGCACCGGCCTCCCGCAGCAGCTTGACAATGCGGGCAGCTGTGGTACCCGCACGATGGAATCGTCAATGAGAACCACCCGCTTCCCCTTCACTGTGGCGGAAATGGGATTCAGCTTGATCGGACCTTGTTCTCCCGATTTTTCTGGCCCGGGGCGATGAAGGTCCGGCCGATGTACTTGTTTTTGATCATGCCCACGCCATAGGGAATGCCGGAGGCCTGGGCAAAACCGATGGCGGCGTCAATGCCGGAATCCGGCACGCCCACCACCACATCCGCCTCCACCGGATGCTCCAGGGCCAGGAACATCCCCGCCCGGCGGCGGGCATTGTGCACCGAGCTGCCGTCCATTACGGAGTCTGGCCGGGCAAAGTAGATGTACTCAAAACGCACATGGTTCTGGCCGCCTGGCCGCAATGGGTGCGGATGGAGCGGACGCCCTCTCCATCAAAGACTACAATCTCCCCAGGTTCTACGTCCCGGATGAAGGAAGCGCCTGCTGCATCCAGGGCGCAGCTCTCTGAGGCGACGATATAGGCCCCATCGGCGGTTTGTCCATAGCACAGGGGCCGAAAACCTCTGGGGTCCCGGACCGCCATCAATTTGGTGGCGGACATGACCACCAGGGAGTAAGCACCCTGGAGCTTGTCCATAGCCCGGTCCACCGCCTCTTCGATGGAGGAGCGGAAAGGCGCTCCTTGGTGATCACATAGGAGATGACCTCGGTGTCGGAGGTGGTGTGAAAAAATGGAGCCGGTGAGCTCAGCTCTTCCCGAAGGGCGAAGGAATTCACCAGGTTCCCGTTATGGGCCAGGGCCGGGGAGCCTTTACAGTGGTTTACCACAATGGGCTGGGCGTTGTTTCGGTCTGTGGCGCCGGTGGTGCCATAGCGCACATGGCCTACTGCCATGTGCCCCTGGCCCAACCGGGTCAGGGTTTCTGGGGTAAATACCTCCTCCACCAGGCCGATGTCCTTGTGGGCGGCAATGACGCCGTCGTTGCACACGGCAATGCCGCAGCTCTCCTGCCCCCGGTGTTGCAGAGCAAAGAGACCATAGTAGGCAGTGGTTGCCACCTCCCGGTTGTCCTTGGCGTAAATGCCAAAGACGCCGCATTCCTCTCTCAGTTTTTTGCATGAGTTGGGTATCCTCCTTGTGTGGGAACCTGATGGGCCTTATTCCTGCCCGGTCCAGCAGTAGGTGCAGATCTGGTCCCGGTCGATGCCGATGGCCTCCAGCAAACCGTCCAGGGACTGGTAGCCAAGGGAATGGAAGCCCATCTCTTCACAGATGGATTTCAGGAGGCACTGGCGCTCTGTCCGGCCGTCAGCGTATTCCTCCAGGTGTGCTGCTGCCCTTCATCGCCCTCCAGCTTCTGGACCATCCGACGGGCCCAAAAGCTCCATGTCGGAATTGCTGCGGGAAAAGTTGAGGTATTTGCAGCCGTACATGATAGGCGGGCAGGCGGACCGCATATGCACCTCTTTGGCGCCGCTCTCGTATAAAAACTCCACGGTTTCCCGCAGCTGAGTCCCACGGACAATGGAATCGTCCACAAACAGCAGCTTCTTGTCCTGGATCAGCTCCGGTACGGGAATCTGTTTCATTTTGGCTACCTGGTTCCGGACCTCCTGATTGGAGGGCATGAAGGACCGGGGCCAGGTGGGGGTGTATTTCACAAAGGGCCGGGCAAAGGGCTTCTGGCACTGGTTGGAGTAACCAATGGCATGAGGCAGGCCAGAATCCGGTACACCGGCAATATAGTCTACCTCTGGCAGAGTCCCCTGCTCCATTTCATCCCGGGCCATGATCTGGCCGTTGTGGTAACGCATGACCTCTACGTTTTTCCCCTCGTAGTTGGAGTTGGGATAGCCGTAGTAGGTCCACAGGAAGGCGCAGATTTTTTTTTTTTCCCCGGGAGCTAACAGCTGCTGGATCCCATCCGGCGTCACCCGGACAATCTCTCCGGGGCCCAGCTCATAGTGGTCGGCATAGCCCAGCTTGTGATAGGCAAAGGACTCGAAGGATACGCAACAGCCCTCCTCATTTTGCCTACCAGGATGGGCAGACGGCCCATCTTGTCCTGGCGGCCAGGATGCCGTCTGGCAGCAGGAGCAGAATGGTGGCTGAGCCGTCAATCAGCTCCTGGGCGTGGCAAATGCCCTCTACCAGAGTTTCCTTTTTGACTGATGAGCGCTGCCACCAGCTCCGTCTGGTTTACCTTGCCATTGCTCATGGCCATGAACTGATGGCCGTGATCGGAGAAGCAGGTGTCTACCAGAGCCTCGGCATTGTTGATGATTCCCACAAAGGCAATGGCGTACAGGCCAAGATGGGACCGGACCAGCAGGGGCTGGGGGGTCTGTGTCGCTGATGCAGCCAATGCCGCTGCAACCCTGGAAGGAGGCCATATCCTTCTCAAATTTGGTGCGGAAGGGGTGTTTTCAATGTTGTGAATCTGCCGCTGGAACCCCCGGTTTTGGTCATAGATCACCATACCGCCCCGGCGGGTGCCCAGGTGAGAGTGATAGTCGGCGCCAAAGAAAATATCGAGCACGCAGTCCCGCCGGGAGACTGCTCCAAAAAATCCTCCCAAATTGGTCCTCCCTTACTCGCCCATCAGACGGCGCATGACCTCCTCATAGGCCTCCTCGACGCCGCCCAGATCCCGGCGGAAACGGTCCTTATCCAGCTTTTCATGGGTCTTGCAATCCGGGGAGACGGCAGGTGTCGGGGAAATTTCGTCGGCCAGAACAATAGTACCGTCAGACAGACGGCCGAATTCCAGCTTGAAGTCCACCAGCTCAATGCCCAGGCCCAGGAAATAGGCCTTCAGCACGTCGTCTACCTGAAATGCCAGGGCTTTGATGGTCTCAATCTCTTCCTTTGTGGCCAGCTTCAGAGCCAGGGCGTGGTAGCTGTTGATCAGGGGATCGCCCAGCGCGTCATTCGTATAGGAAAACTCGATGGTGGGCTGATCGAACACGATGCCCTCCTCCACGCCGTAGCGCTTGGCGAAGGAACCGGCGGAGATGTTCGAATGATGACTTCCAGGGGACAATGGTCACCTTTTTACCACAGTCTCGCGGTCGTTCAGCTCCTCCACCAGGTGAGTGGGAACGCCGTGCTTTTCCAGCATACCCATGAGGAAGTTGCTCATGCGGTTGTTGATGGCGCCCTTGCCGGAAATGGTTCCCTTTTTGAGACCATTGAAGGCAGTGGCGTCGTCTTTATAGGATACGATGAGCTTTTTGGGATCTTCTGTGGCATAGACCTTCTTAGCCTTGCCTTCGTAGAGTTGCTCTTTCTTTTTTCCATTTTGTGTAAATCCTCCTTACAGGTTAAATTCGTTTTCCACGGCCTGGTTCTTTTCCAGGACCTTTTTCGGTCGAGGCCCGCCGGGCTGCCAGCTTGTCCGCAAGGGTGGGCTCTTCCACGGCCAGAATCTGGACCGCCAAAATGGCGGCGTTGGCTGCGCCATTGACGGCTACCGTAGCCACCGGAATCCCTGAGGGCATCTGGACCGTGGACAGCAGGGCGTCCATCCCCCAGCCCGCCGGATGCCATGGGGATCCCAATCACCGGCAGGGTGGTTTGGCCGCCGCAGCCCCTGCCAGGTGGGCGGCCATACCGGCGGCGCAAATGAGTACACCGAACCCTTGGTCCCGGGCGGAGGAGCAAAATGCCTGAGCCTGGGCTGGAGTCCGGTGTGCAGAATATACGTGTACCTCATAGGGTACGCCAAAGGCGCGCAGGGTGTCCAGCGCCTTCCGAACGACAGGCAGGTCGCTGTCGCTGCCCATAAGAACGCCAACTTTTTCATAGGAGACCTCCTTGCCAAAATGAAAAAGGGCACACTTACCGCCTGCAGTAATTGTGCCCAGACGGTCGGCAAGAAATCCAGACGCCCTGCTCCCCCGTGGTGCTCCACTTCTTCCGTCAGTTACAGGGCGTCAGCTATTTTGACACATCCAGTGTATCATATTCCGGCCTGGCCGTCAAATGGAAAGTGTTCCGAATTGCAGGGAATTATTCCAGCCGTTCCTGTCAATTATGTAAAAATCGAACTTAACATATGGAGTTTCGCTTTGACTCGGAGTATGGGCTCCAGGGCGATGGATGTCTGGGTGCGTTTTTCTGAACACCTTGCAAAACAATCCGTGCCTGCCGGGGGGCGCGTCCAGGAGGCCGCCCCTCTACCATCGGAATGGTACCTGACTGCCCGGACAGTTCTAAAAAAATATATGCTTTTTGGAGTTACATAGTAGTTATACCCATCAGCGCCATACTGGCGCCCATGAAAATACGCAATGTTTGCCTGGACATAGATTTCGCCCTCATTCCGTGCTGGTAGGATTTTTCTTTGTTCGCTGTAATTGGCAGGCTATTTTAGCAGGCTCGAGTTCATTTCTCCCTAAAAAGCCCTCCCAGGGACACATCACACGTTGCCGTGGAGAGGTGCGGGAGGTCCAGTATATGGAGATCTGTGGAAAGGTTAATTCTCCTCCAAAGCCATGACCTTGTCCACCCGGCGGGCGTGGCGGCCGCCTTCGAAGGGGTGGTGAGGAAGAGGTCCACCATCTCCAGGGCCAGCTTTCCTCCCCGACAACACCGGCGCCTAGGGCCATCATGTTGGCGTCGTTGTGCTGCCGGGTGAGCCGGGCGCTCATAAGGTCAGACAGCAGAGCGCAGCGGATGCCTTTAACTTTATTGGCAGTGATGGACACCCCAATGCCGGTGGTGCAGATCACGATGCCCCGCTCACATTGCCCCTTGGCCACAGCCTGGGCCGCTGGCGCGGCAAAATCGGAATAGTCGCAGCTGTCCCGGGTGTGGGTACCAAAGTCCTCGACCTGATGCCCCAGCGCCTCCAGGTGTTGTTTGACTGCCAGCTTCAGGGACAGTCCCCCATGATCGCATGCCAGGGAAATTTTCATTGTTTGATCCTCCTGTGTGTGATTCATGTAGTGACGAACCCGCCGTTCACCGGCAGAATTTGTCCTGTGATAAATTCTGCGCCGGCCAGGGTACACCATGGCCTTTGCCACGTCCTCCGGCCTCCCGTTGCGCTCCAATGGGGTTTCTCTCGCAGAGCTTCCAGCACCGCCGGGTCCACGTGGGCGACCATATCGGTGAGGATGACGCCGGGAGCGACAGCATTGACCCGGATGCCGGAGGGCCCCAGCTCCTTGGCCAGAGCCTTTGTCAGGGCCAGGATGGCCCCTTTGGAGGCAGGTAGGCCGCTTCGCAGGAAGCGCCCACCTGCCCCCACATGCTGGATACGTTGATGATGGCGCCCCGGTGCTTCTGCAGAAACAGGGGGATGGCAGCCTGAGTGCAAAGATAGGTGCCCCCGGACATTGACGGCAAAGATCCTGTCCCACACCGCCTCAGGAGTCTGGGACAGGAGGCCATAGTGGCAGATTCCAGCGTTGTTGACGAGAACATCCAGCTCCCACAGTCCGGCAAAGGCTGCCGCCACGGCGGCATGGTCGGAGATGTCGGCGCAAATGGCAGTCGCGCCGGTTTCCTTTGCCACAGCTTGGGCGGCTTCGTGGTTCTTTTCGTATAAAAAATGTCACCTGGTCGCCCCGGGCGGCAAAGGCGCGGACTGCCGCCGCGCCGATTCCCGGGAGCCGCCGGTGATTAAAACCGACGCCATACTGGCTGCCTCCTTAAAAGCAAGGCTGTCTCAAAACAAAGTTTTGGGACAGCCCCACATCATTTCAGCTTGTGACGGTTTGATTTCACTTCAGGCGAGCCTGGGTGCATCAGAATTGGGTGATTACCGCCGGCGGCTCTTGGTGCGGTGGTCTGTGTACTGCCGCAAGGAGGAAATCTTGCTGTCAGATTCAGACATAAACTGCTTCAGCCGCTCCTCAAAAATTTGGTCTGAGGGATTTGGCGACGGTGGCTTGGGTAGGCGTAGGTGCGTTGGGCAGGGGCCGCCTGCCGGGGGGCTTTGGGGCGGTCGTTGCCGCCTCTTTGCCGGTTTGGGGCAGCGGGCTTGGGCTCCAGGCGCTTCATGGACAGATTGATTTTCCTGCCGGGTCCAGGGCAATGACCATGACCTTCACATCCTGCCCCTCCGTCAGGTACTGGCGGATATCGTTGACATAGGCATTGGCCACCTCTGAAATATGTACCATGCCCGTCCGGTTCTCCGGCAAGGCGATGAACGCGCCAGTTGGTGATGCTTTGACCTTACCTTCGATAATGGCTCCAACTGTCAAATCCATACTGTGAAATTCGTCCTCCTCAGAAAATACAGACGCTGCTTCCTACGGGTCCGGCTTGCCGGTTACTCCCCACGTCGGAAAAGATAATTTCCCCATTTCCCACCAGGCCCAGCTTATCCCGGGCGATTTTCTTCACGCTGTCGTCGGATCCAGACCGTCGATGCCGGTCTGGAGATTTTGGTTTTTCCTGCTGCAGCTCGGCGGCCTGACCGGCCAACTCCTGGCACTGGGCCTGGTTTGCCCGAATCTGACTCCGCTGAGACACCAGGATAACAGTAGCGGACACCACCACCAGCAGAACCACCACCTTCGTCAGCAAAGAGGATCTGCGGAATTTCACGGGTAATCTCATGTTGTTTCCCTCAGAGTGGGCGCCGTGCGCTTTTTACGGCGTCTATTACCGAATATTGTAACCCATTTGCGCCCAATTGAAAAGAGAAATTTTAAGAATTTTTTGATTTTTTTCCACAGAGTTCGGACTGGCCATGCAAGCACCCGGAAGATCCGGCCTACGGTCTGCCAGAAGCAGCGGAAGACCCGCCGGAACCATGCAGAAAGAGCCGCTCCATATGCGCCAGCCCCAGCAGCCAGCCCCAGCAGCTGAAAGAGCTGCAGGCGGCCATGGCACAAGGCCAGCCCCAAGTACGCCAGGGCGAAGACGGCGAGCGCCAGAAATGCCAGGTCTGCCGGGATGGTGGCCTGGGAAGCAGCCGCCGCAGCTCCCGCAAGCAGTCGTAGACCAAAGGCCAGCCCGGCCCCCAGTCCCATGGCCCAGAGAAACCAATGGGCCTGCTCTGCCACAGCCGGGGCCATCAGCCGAAGAGGCGGGAAAAAATCCGCCTTCCGCCGGGGCTCCTCGTAGATGAGAGCCGTCACCGTTCCGTCTACGGCCACCTGGCCGCCGTCCAGGGATAAGGTTTTCAGGTGCAGGTCCTGGCCCTGCACCAACAGAGTCCCCGGCTGGTGCGGAGTACAACGGCGTTCTC
>VOFG01004928.1_pt1 | contig 17839 bp, 35 predicted proteins | sample 5384171 | NCBI WGS metagenome assembly VOFG01 (sample SAMN12384726, study PRJNA508395) | human gut metagenome | isolation source: healthy gut F | host: Homo sapiens
TAAGAGAGCTGGTTGCTGAGACTTAGAAAGCAAGACTTTACGGAAATATAATTTCAGCTCCGGTTACAGGTTTTGCGCTGCCATTCGATGTAGGACTGGTACAGTCCCATCCGGGATTTTGCACCGACCTTTTCATAAATGGATGTAATATAGCGCTGACAGGTTCTTCGGGAGATGAAAAGGCTGTCGGCGATTTCCTGGATGCTCTTTTCTGTGTTGACGAGTTGGTCAAAAACAGATTGTTCCCGGTCAGTCAGGGAAAATGCCGTGGAAAATGTGTGGAAAACGGGTCTGCATTGGGAGTGTTCTGTGGATAATCCGGATCGGAGGAAATGTCCGAAGCCGTAGAGGCGGACGAATCGTTGCCGAGGGCGGCCTTTTGTGTTATGGCTCGCGTTCGCTTCGCAAGCTGCCTGCATTTTGTGAGTCATAGTGCCGCCTGTCTCAGTCTGTACGCCCGGCGCATTTAACATGCTATAGGCTGCGATCAAAATGCTTACCGTTGCGAACAGGACCAGAGCCGTGATAATCAGCGTGATGCTGCTGTTCGATGCGATCAGGGAGAGAGACAGGTTTGAGACCAGGGCAGCGCCCGCATTGTTGACAGCACGCCCCATTCCTGCCCAGAGGCGCGGGGCAGCGGGTATCTGCGGACAGCGCCAGAAAAGAGGTCGTAAAGAATACGACGAAAAAATCCGGAGGACAGGTAAAAGACGATCAGTCCGATCAGGAAAGAACCGCCAAGCTGCAGGATTGCGACGCTGAGCGTGGAAAGCATCATAATGCAGTACATGATGAGATTCATGAAACGTCTGTTATGGAGGTCAAACAAAAATCCGGCAGCAAGTCCCGCTGCAGGCGAGCAGGATACGAGGCCACTGACCGATATCCATGGTTCCGTCTGCGTGTCCCAGTGTAACGGTGTTGTCCAGCGTACTGAAAATACAGGTCATAAAATGACGAGAAAGATCAGCAAAACGAGCTGCGGCAGGGGCACCGGAGGCAGATGGAGCAGGGAGCTTATGCTGTGAGTCGGTGCTGCCGGAAGAGACGCAAGGTGCTGCGTCCGGCATATGTGGACAGGGATTTGTCACATCGGACACCTGAGGGCTGGAATTTGCAGTGTCCGGCATCTGAGAGCTGCGGCTTGCCTCCTGGTGCTGAAACCGGAACAGGAAAATACGATAAAAAGTAACGCGGCGCAAAGCAGCAGCTGTTCTGCCAGGGCAGAAGAAATCAGGCTGTTGTTTAGAAACTGCAGCAGGATAGCAAACCCATAGGAAATGCCAACCATGCGTGCGAAATATTTTTGTCAGAAATTTTACAAAGAAAATGGTAATGCACTGCGCTGCCGAGGATGCCGAGAACCAGAAACAGAAGCATTCCGACGGCAGTCAGAAGACCGGGCGGAACAGGACTGCCAAGGATTACAAAGCAGACGATTGCCAACATTGTGAGTGTGAAAAAACACAGCGCTGTGCAGACGATCGCGAAAAAAACCGAAACAGCAGCGGATAGAGGCAAAAGCCGACCGCACTGATACCGAGCGCATAATTCTGGATGTTTACCGTCCGGGCGCTGGAGGCGTTCTGAGCGATCCGGTTGACATAGAAATATTCTGTGCTCAAAAAAGAGAATGTAAAAACCGCCAGCATGGAAATGGCGCGGAGAGATGAAGGTTTTGTAAGTTCCTGTTTCATAAAGGGAAAGCTCCATTCGTATCGTTCACGAGTGTCGGTTGACAGCTCTTTAAAAGGGGAAATGCTGTAAACCTTGAATCGGACTTCTTTTTCGTTGCATAATTCATTATATAAAATTTGAAAAAACAGTGCAATCGCTTCGCGGCAGAGAACTGAGAAAAAAGGGGGTAACAGGAAAGAAAATAAAAACAACATCATAAATTTTAAAGGGGAGAGTAAAGGTAGTTATCACAGTCTTTTCCACTTGACACACTGGAAAAAACCGATATAATAAATTGAAAAATGGTTTTTAATTTCAAAATGAACCGCTGCGGTTCATAGGAAAGAAGATTGAAAAAATTAAAATTTTTCAATCGCGGGATTTGTGTCTGTGCGCACTTGACATCAAACTCGGCATGCACAAAAAGCGTGCGCAGAAATGGGAGAAAAAATGGCAGAACGTGTCAGATACAGAACGAAGCAACAGGAACTGATCCGAGATTGTCTGGAAAAACACAGCGACCGGTTTGTGACGGCGGAACAGTGTATGGACTGTCTCAAAGCCGAAGGAATTCACGTTGGACAGACGACGGTTTATCGGGCTCTCGACCGTCTCACAGAGGAGAACGCCGTGATCAAAATTCCGGCAGTGGACGGCGCAGGCGCGCAGTACCGCTATATCGGAGAATTGAGGCCGGGCAGCCCGGGGGCGGCTTGTTTGCCTGCAGTGCGGGAAGATCATTCCTCTGGAATGCAACAAGCTCCATGGATTTTCTGAACATATCCTGAAAGAGCATGACTTTGCGCTGGATTCCTCGCATCTGATCTTTACGGCTGCTGTCGGGAGTGCCGCAAATTCAGGGAAACACAGGAAGGACTGCAGGACAGAAATGAGGATGAATAGAAAAAGCAACTCGGAGAGCATGCTGTGATTTCCGGCATCAGGATGCCGCAGACGCGCTGCACACGGATATCGGAAAGCGGCATCCTGCGCCGCGCGGCGTTGGCGCTTTGCGCGTGCTTATTATTCACCGCAGTGCTTGGCGGCTGCGGTGCGGAAACCTCTGACGAACCGGTGGATTCCAGCAAGCTGCAGGTGATGGCGAGTTTTTTATACGATGCACGATTTCGTACAAAAATTGGCGGCGAGCACGTCCAGGTGACCTGCATGGTGCCGTCCGGCACAGAGCCCCACGACTGGGAGCCGTCCACAAAGGATATTACCCGGATGGAGCAGGCGGACGTTTTTATCTATAACGGTGCTGGGATGGAGCACTGGGTTTCAGACGTTCTGGCGGGGCTTTCCAATAAAAAATTGATTTCCGTGGAAGCGTCGCAGGAGGAGCTGCTGCGCAGCGCAGAGGAAGAGGAGAGCCATGACCATGAGGCTGTGCATGCCGATGAGGGCGAAGAGGACAGCCATGACCATGGGACCGCGCATGCTGATGAGGACGGTCACGATCATGCGGATGAAGAAGACGCCGCTGTGAGCAATGCGGCCGCGCATGAAGACGATGCCGCCGACCACACTGTTGTCGCCGCACCGGACGGTCATGACGCCCACGAGCACGGCGAGTACGACCCCCACGTCTGGCTGGACCCGATGAACGCAAAGCAGGAAATGCAAAACATTTGCGAAGCGTTTTCCGAGGCAGATCCGGAGCATCGCGCAGACTATCAGGCAAATTATGAGAAATGGGCAAAACAGCTCGACGAGCTGGATAAAACCTATCAGACGACGCTGGAAAATCTGTCGGAGCGAAACATCGTTGTGGCGCATGAGGCGTATGGATATCTGTGCAGGCGTTATAACCTGACGCAGGTGAGCATCGAGGGCATGTCGCCGGATTCCGAACCCGACCCGGGACGGATGGCAGATATTATCGATTTTGTCCGGGCAAACAACGTCCGTGCGATTTTCTTTGAAGAGCTGTCCGGCTCGAGGACGGCGGAAACGGTAGCGGCGGAAACCGGCGTGAAGCTTTTTGACCCTCAGCCCGCTGGAAGGCCTAAGCGACAGACAGGAAGAAACCGGCGGAGATTATTTTTCCGTCATGGAAGAAAATCTGCAGCAGCTGACAGAAGCTTTGCGGTAAGGAGCAGACATATGAATGCGATAGAAATCAAAAATCTGCACTTTTCCTATGGAAAGGAAAACGTGCTGGACGGCGTCAGCCTTTGCCTGAAAGAAGGGCGGCTGGCGATTCTCGCAGGAGAAAACGGAGCAGGAAAATCGACGCTTTTAAGGCTTTTTATTAGGAGAGCTCCCGATCGGGGGAAAGCCACAAAGGGGATCAAGAAGAAGGCAGCAGCGATGGCAGCATTGAGATTTTGGGGCAAGACATCCGACAGTTTAAGGACTGGTCGAGCATCAGCTATGTGCCGCAGAACGGGATGGGTGGCTGGAAGGATTTTCCGGCATCCGTGGAAGAAATCGTGCGCGCAAATTTATATAAGCAGATCGGATTGTTCCGGTTTGCGGGGAAAAAAGAGCGGCAGCAGGTAAGGGCTGCGCTGGCGCAGGTGGGCATGGAGGAATACCAGAACCGTTTGATCGGCAGACTTTCTGGCGGGCAGCAGCAGAGAGTGCTCCTGGCACGCGCCCTGGTCAACGGGCCGAAGCTTCTGATTCTGGATGAGCCGACGTCGGCATTGGATGAAAAAATGCGTCACACTTTTACCGACTGCTCAAAAAAATCAATGCGGAGAAAAGGATCACCGTCCTGATGGTGACGCATGACGTCAAACGTGCATCGTCCTATGCAGATGATATCTGGGTGCTGGAGGACGGAAAGGTAAAACAGGAAGCTGGGAAAGGAGACGGGCAGGCATGAGAATTTTTGAGTATCTGTTTATGCAGCGGGCGTTTGTTGTCGGAATTTTGCTGGCGGCGGTTGTGCCCTGCGTCGGAATGGTCGTTGTCTGCAAACGTCTTTCCATGATCGGCGATGCACTTTCCCATACGTCGCTCGCCGGCGTCGCAGCAGGACTTTGCTGGGTGTCAATCCGGTGGCGGGCGCAGCAGCAGCCTGTGTGGCAGCGTCCTTTGGCATTGAGGCGATCCGCAGAAAGCTTCCGCGCTATTCGGAAATGTCGATATCCATTATCATGTCAGCAGGAATCGGTCTGGCGGGTGTGCTGTCCGGTTTTGTGAAAAATTCGGCAAACTTCAATAGCTTTCTGTTCGGCAGTATTGTGGCGATCAGTGATGCTGAGATGATTTCAGTCATCGTGGTGTCCGTTGTGGTACTTGCGTTATTTTTGCTTCTATATAAAGAGCTGTTTTATATTTCATTAGATGAAAGAAGCGCACGGTTGGCGGGCGTGCCGGTTGGCGTCGTCAATTTTATCTTCACGATTATGATTGCAGTGACGGTTTCGGTTGCAGCACGGACAGTAGGCGCGTTGATGGTATCGTCGATGATGGTCGTTCCGGTAGCTTGTGCGATGCAGCTGGGAAAGAACTTTAAACAGACTGTATGGTACGCTGTCGGTTTGAACGTGCTGTTTATGATTATCGGGCTGTTTGCGGCGTTTTATCTGGGCTTAAAGCCAGGCGGCACAATCGTTTTGGTGGGCGTTGCAGCACTTCTGATCATTTTTATCGGGAAACGGATTGTGTTCGGAAAGCAGGAATAAAGTCGCAATTGACACAGGGAAAAAAGCGTGCTACCATGTTCGTGGTTAATAATAACTAACCAAAGAAAGCCGTGCCGTACGATAGGTAGTATAGACGTATCCTGCGCCGGTCGAAGGAGGAAACGAACATGATGAAAGTATCTGATGCAAAGAAAATCGGTTTATTTTTAGGAGGCGTATTATTCGGAACAGCCGGAATCAAGATCCTTTCCAGCAAAGACGCGAAGAAAGCATACGTACAGTGTACCGCAGCAGCGCTTCGCGCAAAGGACAGCGTTATGAAGACCGTTACAACAGTTCAGGAAAACGCTGGTGATGTTCTGGCAGAAGCAAAGCAGATCAATGAAGACAGAGTTGCAGAAGAAGCGGAAGCTGAAGTAAAAGAAGAAGCCTGATTCAGGGCAGTGGGGGACGGAGCCGGAGACGGCGCCGTCCTTTTTGACGGAGTCCCGTTTTCTGAAAAAGCGCGAAGCGTATCAGCGGAGTGGAGATAAGATTGAAAATAAAATTTTCAATCGCGAGATTTGTGTCTGCGCGCACTTGACACAAACTCGACATGCGCAAAAAGCGTGCGCAGAAATGAGCGGAAAAAATGAACTTTAAAATCAAACACAAAATTCCCGGGCGAATCCGGGTGCATATGGGGCAGTCCAGAATGAGCTTTGACCAGGCGGACACCCTACAGTATTTTCTGGAAGCACAGCCAGGTGTGACAAAAGCGACCGTATACGAGCAGACGCAGGATGCGGTGATCGAGTATGACGGCGAATTAAAAGAGCTGATGGAGGCGCTGAAAAGCTTTCATTATGAAGACGTTCAGCTGCCGGATTCCGTCCGTTCCAGTTCGGGACGTGCGCTGAATGTAGAATATAAAGAAAAACTGATTGGGCATGTGGCAAAACGGTTATTTACAAAATACATGCTTCCTTACCGATCAGAAATGTGTATACTATATGGAAAGCTTTCCGTTATGTAAAAGAAGGCGTCCTATGCCTTTCCAAAGGAAAACTGGAAGTTCCGGTTCTGGATGCGACAGCGATTACCGTATCGATTCTGCGGCGGGACTGCTCGACGGCAGGATCGGTTATGTTCCTGCTTGGTCTGGGTGAAATCCTTGAGGAGTGGACACATAAAAAGTCTGTCGGTGATCTGGCGCGCAGCATGTCGTTAAATGTCGGCAAAGTGTGGATAAAGACCCGGGATCAGGAAATCCTTGTGGATTCTGCATCCGTTGTGCCGGGCGACCATATCGTGATCCATGTCGGCAACGTCATTCCGTTTGACGGCGTAGTGGCAGACGGCGAAGCGATGATCAATCAGGCTTCCATGACCGGTGAATCCGAGCCTGTCCGCAAGGAAAAGGGAGGATTCGTTTATGCCGGAACCGTTGTGGAAGAGGGCGAGCTGACGATTGAGGTCAAGGCGGTTTCCGGCTCGACCCGCTACGAAAAGATCGTTACGATGATCGAGGATTCCGAAAAGCTCAAGTCCGCAGTAGAAGGGCGTGCGGAGCATCTGGCGGACAGGCTGGTTCCCTACACCTTCCTTGGAACCGGTCTTACATGGCTGCTTACAAGAAATGTTACCAGAACGTTATCCGTACTGATGGTTGATTTTTCCTGCGCATTAAAGCTTGCGATGCCACTGACTGTCCTGACTGCGATCCGGGAAGCAAACGCAGCGAAGATCACTGTAAAGGGCGGAAAATATCTGGAAGCATTTTCCGAGGCCTCCACCATCGTATTCGATAAGACCGGTACGCTGACCAAAGCGCAGCCTACGCTGCATTCCGTTGTCGCATTCGGTAAGGAAAAGGAAGACGATCTTTTACGTCTGGCAGCATGTCTGGAGGAGCATTTTCCTCATTCGATGGCAAAGGCGGTGGTGCGTGCAGCGGCAGAGCGTAATCTGGAACATGAGGAAGTACATTCCAAGGTGGAATATATCGTTGCACATGGCATTGCCTCTTATGTTGGAGAAAAGCGTGTGGTAATCGGCAGTGCTCACTTTGTATTTGAAGATGAGAAGTGCCGGATCCGTCCGGAATATCAGCAGCGTTTCGATGAGCTGCCGCTGCAGTATTCCCATCTGTATCTGGCAGTTGACAACGTACTGGAAGCAGTGCTCTGCATTGAGGATCCGGTGCGTGAAGAGGCAAAACAGATTATCCGCGAGCTGAAACGGGAAGGCTTTACAAAAATCGTCATGATGACTGGCGACAGCGAGCGAACAGCAGCGGCGATCGCAAAACAGATCGGCGTGGACGAATACCATGCGGAAGTTCTGCCGGAGGACAAGGCGAACTTTGTCCAGCAGGAAAAAGAAGCCGGACGCAGGGTAGTCATGGTCGGCGACGGAATCAACGACTCCCCGGCGCTTTCTGCTGCGGATGTTGGTATTGCGATCAGCGACGGTTCGGAGCTTGCGCGGGAAATTGCGGATATTACAGTCGGTGCGGACAGCCTGCAGGAGCTGGTTTACCTGTGCCGCTTAAGCAAAAAGAAATGATGCGTCGGATTCATGTCAACTACCGTGCAATCCTTGGCATCAACGGCAGTTTAATTGCAGCCGGTGTGACCGGGCTGATTCAGCCTACGACATCCGCGCTGCTGCATAATACGACAACACTGGCCCTGAGCCTGAGAAGCATGAGCTGGAAAGTTCCGGGAGAGGCAGGGCAGGAATAAAAAGAACGGAGACAGAGAATGAAAAAGGCGATGATTGCCATGAGCGGCGGCGTAGATTCGAGCGTTGCGGCATGGCTGATGAAGCGGGACGGATATGATTGTATGGGCGTTACGATGCGCCTGTTTGCCGGAGAGGACAGCTGCGAACGAAAAGGGCATACCTGCTGTTCGTTAGATGACGTGGAGGACGCAAGAAGCGTTGCACGTCAGCTGGGCATTCCGTATTTCGTGTTCAATTTTACGGAAGATTTCGGCACACAGATCATGGACCGCTTTGTCTGTGCCTATGAAAACGGATTCACCCCGAATCCGTGTATCGACTGTAACCGTTATATGAAGTTCGAGAAGCTGATGAAGCGGGCAAAGGAGCTGGATTACGATTACGTTGTAACCGGACACTATGCCCGAATCGAAGAACAGGACGGAAAGTTCCTCCTGAAAAAAGCCATCGATGAAAAGAAAGACCAGAGTTATGTGCTCTACAGCCTGACGCAGGAGCAGCTTGCACATACGCTGTTCCCCCTGGGCGGCATGACGAAGCCGCAGATCCGGGAAATGGCGGAAGAACAGGGACTGATCAATGCGCGCAAGCATGACAGTCAGGATATCTGCTTTGTACCGGACGGAGATTATGCCGGATTTATTGAACGATACACCGGCAAAAGCTTTGAGCCGGGCAATTTCGTAGATCAGGAAGGACATGTGCTGGGGCAGCATAAGGGAATTATCTGCTATACGATCGGACAGCGCAAAAGGGCTGGGACTAGCCCTGCATGAGCCGATGTATGTGTGCAGGATCGATCCAAAGACCAATACGGTAGTCCTTGGACGCGACCGGGATCTGTGGTCAAAAGAGCTGACGGCGAAAGATTTCCACTGGATCAGCGGTGGGGTGCCGACGAGCACGCAGCGCATCAAAGCGAAAATCCGTTACCGTCACCAGGAGCAGTGGGCGAACGCAGAGATCACCGGACCGGACAGCATTCATCTGGTCTTTGACGAGCCCCAGAGGGCAATTACCTGCGGACAGTCGGTTGTACTTTATGATGGCGATGTTGTAGTGGGCGGAGGAACGATCAATGGATTATGTGGTTCTGGATCTGGAATGGAATCAGGCGTCTGACAGCCGCGATGCCCGCAACAGACTGCTTACGTTTGAAATTATTGAGATCGGTGCGGTAAAATTAAACAGCCGGATGGAAATTGTGGATACCTTTGAGGAGCTGATCCGTCCGCAGGTTTATGATACCATGCACCATATTACAGAAAAAGCTGATCGGCATCCATATGAAAGATCTCTCGGATGTCGGACATTTGATGTCGTGATGAAGGACTTTCTGGCGTGGTGTGGCGAGGATTTCATGTTCGGTACCTGGGGACCGCAGGGGATCTGACGGACTTCAGAAAAATATGCGGTTTTTCGGTATGGAGCCCTTGGAAAAGGACCTGTCCGGTTCTATGATATTCAGAAGCTGTTTTCCATTGCCTACGAAGATCAGAAGGTGCGCAGGAGTCTGGAATATGCGGTAGATTATCTGCAGATTCCAAAGGATATTCCGTTTCATCGGGCGATCAGCGACGCGGTGTATACCGCACGGGTATTTCAGATGATCAAAGACCCGATTGCACTGCAGCGGGTTTCCTTCGACACGTTCCAGCTTCCGGAAAATCACCGCAGCGAGGTGCATGTCGTATTCGATAATTATGCAAAATATATTTCCCGGCCGTTTCCGGATAAGGAGGCATTGATGGCGGATAAAGAGGTTCTCTCCACCAGATGTTATCTGTGCCATCATAACCTTCGCAAAAAAGTCCGCTGGTTCTCGCCAAACGGCAAGCACTATTACAGCCTGTCGTGGTGCGATAAGCACGGTTGGATGAAAAGGAAAAATCCGCGTGAAAAAAGCGGAAGATGACATGGTTTACGCCGTCAAGACGACGAAGCTGGTCGGAGAGAAAGAGGTTGCCGCCCTGCTGGAGAGAAAAGATCACATCCGCCAGCTGCGTAAGGAGCACAGACACCGCGAAGCGCAGGAAAAGCTCGGGAAACGGTGAGGCGGGGTGCTGACATCGGAGACACGCCGGGGAGCCCATATAATAAAATAGTACGAAAAAAACGCCACAGACCGGTTTCAAAAGAAATGGTCTGCGGCATTTTTGTGCATCCCGTCCTGTGTCTTACGCGAAGGGATCGGTGTAACGGTCGAAGTCGATGATTTCATCTTTGCGGCTGCGGTGTCGTTTCATGATATCGCGGCGCTTGCGATTGCGGCTGTGTCCGATCAGAATGGAACGGATCACCAGAATGACGATCAGGATAACCGCGACAATGCTGACTGCAAGCAAAATTTTACGGACGTTTAAGAAAATAACATTTCCCCCCGGTGTGGAAACTGCGGTCGGAGAAGTTGTGGAAGCGACGGATTCAGACGCTGCGGTGCCAGCCTGCGCGCTCGTGGCGCCCTGTGTGCCGGAGGAACCGTTTGCACTGGAAGCATTCGCATTGCCATCCGTGCCGGAGCTGTCTGTGCTGCTTTGCGCATTAGAAGCGCTGCTTTGTACGCTGTTCGCATCTGCCTTGGAAGAGCCATCCGCTGTTGCGATGGCTGCGCTTTCCGTTTCAGAAACCGGTTCTGCACTGAAATCAAAGGGCGTTATGCTGGAAAAGAGGATCGGCGCGCTGCCGAGATCCTGACCTTCGTAGGAGTAGTGGATGACAGCGGCCTGTCCATCCTTCAGGTTATCATAGCTCAGCTCGGAATCCAGATCGGCAAAGGTGAGCGTATCCGGAAGGAGAACTTTCGCATCCGGGTCGATAGAAAGGATGTCGGACTGATTGAACGTATTTGCGAACAGGTCGCCGTTTTTTACCTGATAGGTGGTGTCTTCTTTGGATGCTGTAACAGAAGAAAAGTTGCTGAAACCGTAATCAAAATAAGCTTATCGTATCCTTGAACTGCTGCGGGGACTCCTCCATCATAACGACGCAGATCAGCTTCAGCCCGTCTTTCTGGGCGCAGGAAACGAGGTTAGAGCGAGCGGTTGCGGTGTAGCCGGTCTTACTGCCGACGAGATATTCGTAAGCGTAGGTTTTACCGGGCAGCAGCTTGTTTTTGCTGTTCGGAATCAGATCCTGTGACAGCGTTGCGCTCGCCGGAATTTTGTAGCTTACCGTGTCAGACATGCGGCAAAGCACGTCATCGGAGAAAAACTTCTGCCCGATCAGAGCGAGGTCATGGGTAGAGGTATAGTGATTGTCATCATGCTTGCCATTGGTATTGACGAAATTGGAATCCGTGCAGCCGAGCTCCTTTGCGGTTTGGTTCATTAAATCTACAAACGCTTCCATACTGCCGCTGATATGTTCGCCGATGGCATTGCCGCATTCACTGCCGGAGCCCACCAGCAGACCGTAGAGGGATTGTTCCATCGTGATCGCTTCACCGGCTTTGATGCCGATGTTGGAATCACTTCGCCAGTCGATGCTGTGCACCGCGGTATCGGAATATTCGATCATCTCATTTAATTCGCTGTTCTGACGCGCAATGTAGGCAGTCAGAATCTTGGTTGTGCTGGCGGGATAGAGCTTTTCGTGGATATTTTGGCATAAAGGATTGCACCGCTGTCCGCATCCATCAAAATCGCGGAGCGAGCATTGAGGATCGGACCTCCGGCCAGTTTTTGATTTCGTTGCTCTCAACCGGGATCGAAAGGTTGGCCTCCGCCAGCGCCTGGTAATCGATGACCTCGGCGCGAGCCGTTAAAACAGCGCCACAAAACAGATTGGCTGCCGACTCCAAGTGCTATCATAAAAAAGAAAAGAAGGATCTTTTCTGGAAAAATTTCATGTAATGTACCGTCCTTTATTGAAAGATAGTAACATCATACACTATTTCCCGGCGGATTTTAAGGGCAGAACAGCAAAATTCAAAATTTTTTAAAATTTATACTACAGTTCCCTCTTGGCATCCCGTGGGCAGAATTCTATGCTTGCATGAGAATTTGCCCACGGGATGCTACGAAGGGAGCGCCGCCAAAATGCAAAGCTTCCTTTTTATCTCGAAATATAGTAAGATAAATTGATATCAGGATTGTGGGAGTGCGCAGCACGGAACAATCCGTAGGTATCAAAAGCCAGGGTCAAAAAGGTCTGAACCCGCATGAGCTTGCTCATAGGTGGGAGAAAGACAAAAACCCAATAAAATAATAATGAAAAATAGTGAGGATAATTCATGAGATTGCGCAATATTACAGGCTGTCGGGAAATGATCGGGGAGAGCGAGTTTGTCGTACACGAACCGGAAACGATGAAAGGAAAGTGGAGAGAAGCGTTTGGCAACGACCATCCGGTTTATGTGGAAATCGGCATGGGCAAGGGACGCTTCCTGATGGATATGGCGCGTCTTTACCCGGAAATCAACTTTATCGGTATCGAAAAATATTCCAGCGTGCTGCTGCGCGCGGTTCAGAAGCTGGAGGAGGAAGAGCTGCCCAACGTTCGTCTGATCCGCATGGATGCAGAAGATCTGGAAAATGTTTTCGCGCAGGGAGAGCTGGATCGCATTTACCTGAATTTTTCCGATCCGTGGCCGAAGGACCGCCACGCGAAGCGACGCCTGGAGTCCAGACAGTTTCTGGCAAGATACGATCAAATCCTGAAAAAAGACGGAACGATCGAGTTTAAGACGGACAACCGCGCCCTGTTTGATTTTGCACTGGAAGAGGTGGAAGCAGCGGGATGGACCTTGAATGAAAAAACCTTTGACCTTCACGCGGATGCGCGCTTAAACGAGGGAAACGTCATGACTGAGTATGAGGAACGGTTTTCAGCACAGGGAAATCCGATCTGCAAGTACATTATCAGCAGATGAAAAACGGAACACCGCATTCTCGTTACTTTAGTGATGAGTTAGACGCGCCAATTTTTTTATATAACACAGAACAAATGTTTGCCATATAAAGAAACATATGGTATAATATAAATATGAGAAAAAGATATATTTACTATTAAGAGAAAGTACACTTTCATATGGTAGAGGATATGTGTATTCTTTGCAATATCATCTTGTTTGTGGAATCCATCGTATTGTGCAGTCACCGTAAGTGACCGAAGCAGGGATCAGATAGTGGCCTACGTTGAGGGACAAAAAGAGAGGGGAAAAAGAAAGTAGGAAATTTTATGCAGATTGTATCCAGCTATGGAGTAGAAATTAAAAAAAAGAATATACCGCTCCGCTCTACGCTGGATATTTTTCGGAAAGCAGTTTCCTATCTGATTCCGGTGTATGCAGAGACCTGGGAAGAACTTTCAGAAATCAGAAATCCACAAAAACGCTTTAATGAAGCGGAACATCTGGTACATGAGACGAAAAGAATCATGCCAGGTTTGCGTTTGATCGGCATTTTCCTAAAATGCCATCTTACCTGAGAAGAGCGGCGATCCAACACGCACTTGGAGCAGTGTCCTCCTATCAAACACGTTTCGGTTTGTGGGAAAAGGGAGAAGTTAAAGGGGAAACCAAAGCTGGTCTGTGAGAATCATGCAATGCCGGTATTCTATCGGGATGTCATGTATAAGGAAGCAGAATATGGAGAAGATGTTGCTTATTTAAAGTTATTTGATGGACGCGAGTGGAAATGGTTCCAGGTAAAATTACTCCATACGGATATGGAATATCTTCGGAAAAAGTGGAGCGGAAAAAAGGCATCCGCCCCAACTTTGGAAAAGAAACATCATACATATTTCCTTCGATTTTCGTACACAGAGGAAGTAAGCTTATCGAAAACAGCGGTAAAAGAGCAGGTGATATGCAGTGTTGATTTAGGGATCAATACGGATGCGGTCTGCAGTATCATGCGTGTGGATGGCACTATCCTGGGACGGAAATTTATCAATTTTACCAGTGATAAAGACCATTTGTATCATGTACTTGGCAGAATCCGCCGTTTTCAGAGAGAACATTCCTCCAGACAGGTACAAAGCCGGTGGAATTATGCAAAAGGCTGAATATGGAGCTGTCCCGCAAAATAGCTGCGGCGATCACGAAATGTGCCATAGAATATCAGGCGGATGTAATTGTGTTCGAATATCTGGAAACGCAGGGGAAGCTATCCGGAAAAAAAGAAACAGAAACTTCATTTATGGAGAAAGCGGGATATTCAGAAGCTGTGTGAGCATCAGGCTCACCGGAACGGGATCCGTGTATCCAGAGTCAGCGCCCAAAACACCAGCAGGCTGGCCTGTGATGGAAGTGGAGCAGTGGTAAGAAATCCGGAGAACCATAGCCTGTGTACCTTTCAGACAGGAAAACAGTATAACTGCGACCTGTCAGCATCCTATAATATCGGAGCGAGATATTTTATACGGGAATTTTTAAAACCCTTGCCGGAAACGGAAAGGTCTTCACTGGAGGCAAAAGTACCTGCAGTGAAGCGCAGAACCTCATGTGTTTATGCGGATTTAAGAAAGCTTTATGCAGAATTAAAAAGCAGCATAAACACAGGCAGATATCCAGCGGACTACCTGTAATGTGGAAACCAGCCGTATCCGGCATGGAAAAAGTGCGTATCCGCACGAATTCTAAGTTACTGGCGTATCCGCCGATATTTAGTCTTGCCGTTTAAAACGGCTGAGAAGCACGTGGCTTTAGTCATGTGAGGGTTCACTCCCCTGCATAGGAAAAGCCGTTTTCCGATATACATAAAAAAAGACTCGACGGACAACGGCATGGAAAGAATGGAACAATTAAAAGCGATGCTTTCCCTGTGTCTGATTTTCGGCGTGGCGTTCTGCCTCGGAAGCGTTGTGGGGCATACGGTGAGCGTGCGGGATCAGGCAGTTATGGTGCGTCCTGCACAGAAGGACTGGGGACTTTCCATTTCAGGAGGACAACAAACCGCCTGTGGCGGACGAAAATATGGAGCAGCTGGCGCAATATGATGTGTTTTATGCGGAGAATACTACGGAAAAGGTGTTGTATCTGACGTTTGACTGCGGCTACGAAAACGGCAACACGCCGGCGATTCTCGCCGCATTGAACACGCATCCTGTGCCGGCTGCTTTTTTATTGTCGGAAATTATCTGGAAAAAATCCCGACCTGGTCAAACGGATGCGGGCGGAGGGGCATATCATCAACCACAGCTATCATCATCCGGATATGAGCCAGATGGGAAAAAGAAGAGTTTCAGAAGGAGCTGGCGCAGCTGGAAGACTTGTACGAGCAGACAACCGGCGAAAAGATGTCGAGGTTTTACCGCCCGCCCAGGGTAAATATAGCGACAACAATCTGCAGCTGGCAAAGGAGCTTGGGTATCGGACGATTTTCTGGAGCCTTGCCTATGTGGACTGGAAGCAGGAGGAACAGCCGACCCGCGAAGAGGCGATGTCAAAGTTAAAAAAAGAGTTCATCCGGGGGCGATTGTACTGCTGCACAATACGTCCCGGACGAACGGAGAAATTCTGGATGAGGTTTTAACAAAGTGGGAGGAAATGGGGTATCATTTTGCTTCGCTGGAAGAACTGGTATCCTCCGGCAGCAGGGAAGCACGGAGTTTTTTTCTTGACGGATAACCAGGAAAATCCGGTAAAGAGCGCCGCGCCGACCCATGCAGCAGGATCGCAGAAGCAGGCGAGGGGAAAGCTTACAAGCTTCATGGCGATCAGTGCTGTGATCATGCGGGCAAACAGCTCGGCTACGCCGCCCATCATCGGCAGGAAGCTGTAGCCGCAGCCCTGCATGATGTTTCGAAAATAAAAATCGTGGAAAGCGGAATATAAAAAGACCGCACACATATAGATATAGGTTTTTTGCCCAGGGCATCAGGGAAGCTATATCGATGTTCCGGAGAAGAACAGGGAAAGCAGCGGGCGCAGGAACAGACCGACGGCAACTGTAGCTGCAGCGAGCAGCGAGTAGATGACGCTGATCAGGAGAGCGGAACGGACGCCCTTTTCCAGACGGTGATAATCGCCCTTGCCGTAGTTCTGACCGCCGTAGCTTGCCATTGTCTGTCCCATCGACATCATGCCCTGTGTTACGAGGCTCTGCACCTTGCTGGCAGCAGTAAAGGCAGCGACTGCCACCGAGCCGAACAGATTGATGGCAGCCTGCATCACCATTGCTCCGGATGCAGTAATGGAAAACTGCAGTGCCATTGGAATGCCCATTCTCATCTGATATGCCGTGTCTGATGCGGAAAGTCGCCACTGGGTGCGCTCCGGGCAAAGCACGGGAACGTTCTTATAAATATAGATCAGACACAGTACCGCAGAAACGCCCGTGAAATATTGGTTGCAATTGCAGCACCTGCCACACCCATATGGAAGCAGAGGATCAGGAGCAGATCGAGCACCACATTCAGACAGGCGGAAAATACAAGGAAAAACAACGGAACCTTACTGTTGCCGATGGCCCGCAGAAGTGAGGAAAAACAGGTTATAAAAAATACAGGCAACGACTCCGCTGCAGATCAACATGCTGTAGGTATACGCATCGGCAAAAATATCCTCCGGTGTATTCATAAGGAGAAGCAGAGGCTTCATGGTGCTCAGACCGACCACGGTTATAAGGATTGTGACAAGAACAGAGAGCAGGATACCGTTTGCCACACGCTGGCGCGGACGGCTTTTTTCATCCTTTGCTCCATAACGCTGTGAGGTCAGAATCGTAAATCCGGCGGTAATGCCCCTGTGCAAAGCCGATGATCAGAAACATAACTGTGCCGGTGGGAGCCAACGGCAGCCAGAGCGTTCGCACCGACGAAGCGGCCGACGATGATCGTATCGGCCATGTTGTAAAACTGCTGGAAAATATTGCCGACTAACAGCGGCAGGGTAAATTTGAGTATGATGGACAACGGTTTGCCCTGAGTCATATCCTGTTCCATAAAATCCTCCATCGGTTTGGTGTTTTACGGCGCTTATGGGCGCTTTATGTGATTTTTGTAGCAAAAGACTGTTGAAATTTCAACAGTCTTTAAAAGTCGAAGCGACGTGATTTGAACACGCGACCTCTGCGTCCCGAACGCAGCGCTCTACCAAACTGAGCCACGCTTCGATTGCTTCATCAAGCCTTATTATCATAATGAATTTTTCTGAAAAGTCAACTGGAAAATTTAGAAAAAACGAAAAACTTATAATAAAGTTTGTGTGGATGAGAACTGGAATAAAAACATATGGTTTGATAGAATTTTAATATTTGAATAACTAAAATATTTGAATATTTCAAAAAAATATTGACACTCAAATAGGTGCGTGATATTATGACACTGTGAAGTGCAAAGGAGCAGGATCAGAGAATAGGATTCTGCTTTTTTTATAAGCCGGCACTTTAATGAGTAAAAGTGATAAATCGACAAAGGAGGAAACATTATGAAAAATGTCAAGCCCCTTGCATTATTGCTTGCAGGCATGATGGTATTTGGAACAGCATGCGGGAGCAGCAATAGCACAGACAACGCGGGAGCAGCAGAAGTTACGGAAAGCACTGCCGCAGATGGAACAGTAGCAACTGGATACCAGTGTAGTAATCGGTCAGTCTTCTGAGGTAGCAAATTTGAATCCGCTGATTCAGCCCAGAACACCCGATAGCAATGTTCAGAACATGATTTTCAGCTACTTGGTTGTTCCGAATGAAGAATTGAATTATGAAGCGTGATTCTGGCAGACAGCTGGGATATTTCCGATGATGGAACAGTTTATACGTTCCATTTAAAGCGAAGGCGTAAAAAGTGGCATGACGGAGAAGACTTTACTGCAGACGATGTGGTATTTACTCTGACGTCTCTGGCTGATCCGAATTATAACGGCGGCGCAGACGGACGTGTTATGTCGC
>VOFG01004876.1_pt1 | contig 17837 bp, 35 predicted proteins | sample 5384171 | NCBI WGS metagenome assembly VOFG01 (sample SAMN12384726, study PRJNA508395) | human gut metagenome | isolation source: healthy gut F | host: Homo sapiens
AACCACACGCCAAGGACTTTTCCCCAATTCCACGTCCGGATTCATTTTTTCCAAACATCCGAAATTCTTCGTAAGTATATGCCGTTACCCCGCTAACAGGATCCCGATCTGCATATTCACGCACGAATGAAAGACTCGATTTTCCTTCTTTCTCTGACAATATAACCCAACCGTTCTGCCCGTATTCAGCGGTAATTTCTAAATTCGTTTTCCCAAAATAGGAAACACCACTCGTACGATCAGTAACTTTCAAATAAAGCACATCCGAAACCAATGTATCGAAAACGTATTTCAAATTCCGATCAGTAGAAATAACTTTCTCCAAAACGACCATTCGTAAGCCAAATGATCTTCCACGCTATCCATTGCAAAATGGAAAATCGACTAATCTCCAACTCCGTCTCAATCGGTACACTATAAAACGATTGATTAAAATCCACCGTTATACCATTCATCGTCCGATAATCATAATTACCTTCATCTCCATAGCAACCTGTCAGCAACAATCCGACCACGATCACCCATAATATATTTATCATTTTCATAAGATTCCAAATAAAACAATTAATAAATAGGAATTTCCATAGGATCACCATTCGCTTCCCGTTATACCATTCAAAGCAATATATGCCTTTAAATTCCAATGCGTATTTTCTCAAGGTAACCGGATCAACTCCCGACAAATCATTAACTTTCGTACATAATATGAATTGTTCATATTTCAAGGGAGAATAAGTCCCCTAAATAACGCTCCATCTCATCATCCCACCACAACGGTTTAGTCGGTACATTATTAAATACAAATACAGGCATACCTGTAAGTCTCCATCCCCGGCATAAAATAATCGTTAGTCACGATAGCCAAAGTCAACACGACAGGAGCACTCAATGCATCGTTTTTCACCAGAACAAAAGAGAATGTATCAACCACCTGTTCCGGCCTAAATAAAGATTCTCCGGTAATCTATAATTTCCCGGTAAAGCCGATGTCAATGAATCGACAACCTCGATCCGATAACTTTGCGCTTTTTTCAAAAGATCGCCTTTCAATTGAAGTTCAAGCTTCACCAATTCGTCATTCTCCGGATAATGAGAAAAAGAAAACTTCAAACTATCACGATCAGCCATCGTCCATTGGAGAAAATGTCCCGAGTTATAATCCATCAACTCATCATTCTTACAACTTCCCAAGGTGGCTAACAAAAGAAGAATAATATATATTTACTCGTGATCTTACATTGTTAAATTAATAAATTAATTTATTTTAGGAATCGGGAGAACAAACTCTGTTTTATTATTACTTGAAAGTTCTCGATTCAAGCGTTTAAATTGATAAAACACCTGTCCTTCTCCATAAAAATCTTTACGCATATCCGCCAACAACGCCTTCTCAAAATCATCAACCGAACGAATATCCAATTTTCCTCCCGCAATACCTCTTTCCATACGCACCTCATCCAATCTTCTGCACTCCTCCTTCCGTATCTCCATTCTTATACAAATATTCGCTGACGATATAATACATCTCCCACTTAACCGAATTACCGGTAAAAGATCACTACCATAAGTATCTCCATTATCCTCGTCGTATTTCACAGAAATACTATAAAACCAATTCACTGTCCTAAACAGATCTTTCCTCCAATCTTCAGCATCCATACCGGTTAAATAAGAACACAAATACAAACCTCCCGTTCCTTTTTGCCAGTTAGCATATTCTTCAGATACCTTAGACTTGGAAAAACCACAAATCACCCCATCGTACAATTTCGGATTCACGCCATAATCTCCGGGAGAAGTAAAAGAAAAACAGTTATAGGTCCTTCCATTTTTCTTCATACGTGGCTTCAATAACTTCTTTGAGCTTGTTCCGTGCAAGCGCTTGTTGACCGTCATACATATACGCCCGGGCTAAAATAGCCGTTGTCGCCCAATAATTCATCCTGTAACCACGGTACATATAAAATATATCCCGCGGAAGATTGTCATCCACAACACCTCGTCCTCCTTCTATCCGATAATAAGTCTTACTCCATATCCTATTTTCCGGTATAATATCCACCTCTGACAATAATTTTTAGCCTGTTTCAAATCACGGATAATTTTATTCATACAATCTTTTCACGCTTTCCCTATCACCGAATAACGTACCGTAATCCTCCATATAAGGAATATACTTTTCTGGTCAGCCACAACTGGTGCCGGAGCAAAAAAGACGCAACAAATCCAAATGAATAAAAGCCCGCAAAGCCAAAGTTTCACCATAAATCATATTCAACTCCATATCCTTGCCTGAAAACAATGTCGCATCGGCATGAGCTATATGGGGAAATCAAATTATTACAATTTGCAATCGCATTATAAGCCTGTTCCCACAAGGACGACAAAATTGCTTCAACTTTATCATTATCATACATCGACCAAGCCATATATAATAATAAGCATGATCAGAAGGTATATAATTCAAATGATAAGTCTGTCCCAACACCTCATTCATACCCCATGTCAACTCCCTGTCCATACAATGCGAAATCTGCAAATCCTTATATATCCCGTTCAATGCATTCCTGTAACCATCACCATCAGTGAACAACGTCTCTTCGTTCAGTTTGATCATCCGAGAAACATTCAACCAATCACTACAAGCGGCCAAGCCCAATAACAGGCCTAGCATAATAAATTTTCCAACTATTCTCATAACAACAAATATTATAAACTAACACTCAAGAGAGAAATTGATATTTCTTGCATAGGGATAACTCAAACCACGTTCGGCTTTAACAGAAGACAAACGAAACAAGTCATTTGCGCCCACTTCAAAACGCAAAACCCCTAATCCCCATTTTTTCACCATCTCTGATTTGAAATCATAACCTAATGTCAATGAATTCAATGACAACACATTATAATCTTGTACGAAACGCTCTCTGTTGGATTCGTTTTTAAAGAATAAAGTGCACTCTTCTGCAAAGCTTTTGAATTTAGTGTGATCACCTGGCTTTTGCCAACGTTTCGTCAACACCCGCTTATCAACATTGTAATTATAAACATCTACATTTTCCACTTTTTTTCTGCCAATGTACTATTATAACGTTGACCACCAAATTCATACAAAAAGTCGCGTACAAAGAAAAAACCTTTGAAACTTACATTAAAACCTAACGTACCTTGCGCTTTGGTTCTTTATTACCAACAATCACCTGTTCATTAGTATTCCATACCGTCGTAATATCCCCTTTTTTCGTCAATAATAATTCTTCCCCTGTCGCGGATCAATACCTAAAGAACGCATAGCATAAATAGAAGTTAATGACCCTCCTTCAACATATTGCGTAAAAGGCTCCAAACTGGTACTATTATACATATTTTCCCGGAAATACTCATTTACCCGCTCATTATAAGCCTTCAAACTCTCGGCAACTTTCAATATCTCATTCTTATTATGGGCTAAATTGGCGAACACATTCACCATCCAATCCTGACTCTGGTAAACCCTTTCCACGCAAATTAATCTCAACTCCTTTATTCACCACCTCTCCAACATTATCCACGTACGTCCGGAAACCGGAAGACGCAGGAATCGTTACATCATTAATTAAATCCACCGTTTTATCCTTATACCACGAAGCTGAAAGCTGTAAAACCCCTTTCCATAATTCCAAATCCGCCCCAATATTCAACTTACGAGTTTTCTCCCATCCCAAGGACATATTTCAAGGCCATCAAAGTAGCCCCGTAACCAGTTTTTATACCACTCATCATTTTGTATCTGATAAATTGTTTGAGCGGGACTAAGGTGCAAAATTCACTTTTCCGGTTACCCCGTAAAGATCCCTTCAGTCTAAAACGTATTCACCCATCCCGTTTGCTGCATAAAAGCAAAATTGTGAAAATTGATTCCTACTCCTCCAGACCAAAAAGGAGCAAACTTCCGATCACTGCACCAAACTCAGACGAACCGTCCGAACGGAAAGCAACATCTAATAACCAAATATTCCTATAAGAATAATTCAGCGTACCAACCACCCCGAACAAACGGGTTTTATTCTGATTAGCAGTAGGTTTAGTAACAATTTCTTGCGCATAATTCGGTGAATGCAAAATACCCGAAGGAAATCCCCGGTAAAAAAAAGCATTCAAAGACTCCGTGTTGGAAGTGCGGATATTAAAACCTACATTCAAATTAATATTATGCTCATTCAAAAAATAATTATATGCTGCAAATACATTAGCATTCCATGATAATTCATCTCCTGATGTCGTGTGTAACTCCCCGGAAGAAACATTACTATTAGACAATGGTCGAGTATTATGTCTGGATTTCGGATCCACGAACTTCTCATGTTCCGAACCGGTTTTAATAACACTAACCTGTCCTTTCAATTGTAAATGAGGCGTTACATACCAGTTCACATTCAAATTATCAACGAACTCCTCTTGCTCCGTCTTGTCAAAACTTTTCAATCCAGCTTCATACAACGGATTAACTGTCGTATTCCCGGTATTGTCGTGCCAAGTAGTTGTTTCCCATAACCATTGACCATATTCATCTTTCATCTCATCATAAGGTAACTTTTTTAGTATAATCAGAAAAAAATTCCATAAGGTGATTCTTTCGATTTTACCGATGTATAAGAAAAATAATTACGGATTTGAAAATCTCCGATTCGATAATCTACAGAAAGGCCTACACCAGCCCGATCACGAAACGACCCCTTCATAACACCGTCATTATTATTGTAATTCAATTCGACCCTGAAACGCAAATTCTCCGCGCCACTTTCCAAATAAAGACTGTGGTGATGATTAAAAGCCGTTCGTAACGGTTGAGACAACCAATCAGTGTCCACACCACGCAATACATTTGACAACTTAGCATGATACTCCCGGTTCAACAAATCCTGTCCGAAAGCATTCGATCCCTGATACACACCACTTGCCACCTCTGCTTCCAATTTTTCCCGGGCATTCATCAAGTTGTAATCACTAAGATCAGGCATCATAACAGTGCCCGTCATATTATAGGTAATCATGATTTTTATTAGGCTTCGGGGCAATCGTCGTGATAACCACCACGCCATTAGCAGCCCGCGAACCGTACATGGCCGTTGCCGCGGCATCTTTCAAAATAGTAACATTCTCTATCCTGTTCGGGTCAAAATCATACAATTTCCGGGCGCTAATCTCAAAACCATCCATAATAAAAAGCGGAAGATTAAAATTATTCTCTAATTGTGATTTACTCAATTGATCCTTATCCAGTTCTTTTATTCCCACACCCGAACGTCCCCGGATATACATCTCCGGAATTGCGTTGGGGTCTGATCCCATTGATTATTCTCTTGAATCCGAAAAGAAGGATCGAAAGTTTGTAAAGCCGCAATCACGTTACTTCTCGACACTTTCAACAAATCTTCACGTTTAATGCTCACCGAATTACCCGTAAAACTTGATTTGCTGATATTACCATACCCGGTAATTACAACATCTTCCAAATTCTCCATCAAATCCTCTAAAACCACCTCTAATTCCTTGTGCTTTTTTACACTTACCTCTTTTTCCTTCTTACCGATAAAAGAAAATACTAAATATTCGGTCTCCGGCATTATTTCCATCTCAAAACGCCCATCCCATCAGTAGCCACCCCCATGTGGGTATTTTTCAAAACTACAGTCGCACCCACCAAGGGTCACCCTGTTGATCCTTACAACTCCTCGTACAAGTCGTTTCTTCACCTTCTCTCCTGGGAAACCTTCTCGTTCTGAAGATAAATCAAGATAACATCATCTTGAAACGTGTACCCTAATCCTTTTTTCTTTCAAGCATCTATCCAAAACCTTGTCCAACCGCTCGTTTTCTACCGTCACACTAACTCGTCCCTTCTGTTCCCAAAATATCGGCACTGTACACGAAATTTTTTTCCTGTAACCTCTGTCAATTTATTAAAAAAATTCAATCAATGTCACGTTACTCAGCTGCAACGTCACGTTAGGATTGTCTGCGATCACGGATTGTGCCCTTAGGTTTCCAATCAATAATCCGGACCACATGACAAACAACAGGCAAGTTTTTTTTTAAAGATACTTTTCTTTGCTTGGCATCTGAATTGTTTTTTTTTTTCATAATTTTATGGTGTTAAATTTTCAATAGAAATCTGTTTGCACCAGATTTCGAATATAGAGGGGAATTTACCAGTTTCCCTCTGTTTTTTACTATTGCACAGACAAGATTACTTCCATGAAAACACGATCTCGTCCTTTCACCTCGTATTTCACATGAGCAACCAATCCTATCATTTCTAATACTGTATCTATATTATCATACCGTCTGAAATTCCCCCGTGAAGTGCCGTAAACCAATAGATTCATCCTCCAATTCAATCTGGACATATACCATCGTTCCAAATCCTTGAAAACTTCCTTCAACACACAATTGTCGTAAACCCAACATTGATTTTTCCATCCGATATAACTTTCCGAACGTACAGGAACAATAACAACAGATGTATCCGACAAACGCAATTGTTCTCCAGGTCTTAAAAGACAATCTTGCCCCCAAACAATGAATGCTAACACGCCCCGACTCCAACGTTGTATACTCTTGATTTGCAGAATAAGAACGCACATTAAATGAAGTTCCCAACACACGAATATTTTGGCGGGGAAGTTTGCAAAAGGACGCAAAGAATCCCGGCTCACTTGAAAATAAGCCTCCCCTTTCAACTCTACCCGACGTTCTTTTTTCTCACAAACTTACCGGGTAACGCAATTCTGAACAAGCATTCAACCAGACCCGGGTACCATCTGACAATTCTAAATGATAAAAACCCCAACCGGTGTTTGTAACACGTTATACTCTTCTTTCATCCCGACAGCTCCCGAGTATTTCAAACCTTCCAACGAATCATTTCGAATAATCCCGATAACAGACAAGGGTAATTGTCTTACCGCTGCATGCAAATCCACGATCGCGCCATCAGATAAAATCAATTGAGCCTTATTACTTCCGGGAGTAATCGCGGCAACTTCCGTGGATCCACGCAATCTTCCTCCTATCATCCCTATTTGAAACAGCCCCCTAAAATAATTAAAATAGAAGCTGCGACCGAACCCATTACCCATAAACGACGGGTACCATGCAAAGCCCTATTTAACCTCCTCTTTCCTAAAATGATCTCTTCCCGATTTTCTTCATACTGAGACATCCGAACAAACGCCATCTCTCGCAACAACTCTAAATGTTCCGGTTCATCCATCCAACGCGACACCTCCTCCTCGGTCAAATCTTCACGATGATGCAAAATGCGAAGGGCAAATTCATAATCTTCTGGTGTATACTCTATCATCTATTATCGTTTTACACAATACAACGACCCATAGAAAACAGGTGACAACAAAAACAACTTTTTCAAAAAACTCTTTTTATTTCAAACGACGCTTCACCAGCATGAAAAGCAAAAAGAATATCTCCCCGTAATTCTTGACGGAAAAACTTCATTGCCCTCAACAAATGAGTTTTCACCGTATTTTCCGAGATTTGCATTTCTTGCGCCGTCTCCCGGTATAATTTCCCCTCAATACAACATTTAAACACAACTTCTTTCTGCTTTTCCGGCAACTTTTCAAAAAAGCCGCCGTACACGCTCTAAACGAGATTCCAACTCTTCCGTATCTTGCCCTGCCAATTCGTAAGTTTCAATCACATCCCGCTCATTTGTGGCAATAACTTTCAAATGTTTCAAATAATTGAAAGCATAATTACGGGCTATCCGGAAAAGATAAAGATTTCACAGACAATGATGGATCTATCTGCCTCCTGTTTTGCCACAAATTCAAAAACAGATCATGCACCAGATCCTTAGCAACCTCTTTATCATTTACAAAACTGTACACAAAAATACGTCAGTTCACCATAATAAAGTTCAAATAATGTATCAAACCCTTTCGATCCAAGCCTACCTTTTTCCATCATTTTCTCATTGAAAGGCGAAAATAAATATTTTCCCGAAGATTCACAAAAACGCCATGCATATTTATCTTACAAACGGCCATAGTAAAGAAACAATAATCCTATTTTCCCCAATCATAAAAAAGAAAGCCACCCCGAAAAAGGTGGCTTTTCAATATATCTAATCAATTCAAAGAATTACTTTCCGGCACGAGCTTTATACTCTTTCAAACCGTCTTGTAAGAATTTCACGAAAGCATCCCGATCCTTATTATAACCTCTGGCGGGTTGTAATACATGCGGTTTCAATACTTTATCATTACCTTTACGGCTATCTAACAAGATATAGTTCGGTTGAGCGTTCGACTCGAATTGCTTGATTTGGAAATCCGTATTCTTCTTTCCAAGCGTGTTTTTCTTTTTCCCGTCATACTCTGACACGTATACCTCCTCTGCGGGCAATTTGGTCTTATCGTCCACGTAAAGAGCCACGATGATATAATCATTCTTCAGCATTTCAAGCACACGAGGATCAGACCAAACGCTTTGTTCCATCTCACGACAGTTCACACAACCGTGACCGGTGAAGTCAATAAACAAGGGTTTATCTTGAGCTTGTGCGGCTTTCAATGCCTGATCGTAATCGAAATAACCATCCAACCCGTGGGGCAAGTGCAAGAAATCAGAGTATTTCACAGGCTCGTTGGATGCAGCACTAGCGGCACCTTGTGTTCCACCTACCTGCACGCCACTCTTCATGATCTCTTTCGCGTTGTCACGCACAATACGGTTAATATCGAAGTCTATCGTTTCTTGTGGCGGGAAATATCCGGCCAAAGCTTTCAACGGTGCCCCGAACATACCCGGGATCAAATAGATCACGAATGACATGGTAATAATAATCATCACCAAACGAGGTACTCCGATATATGGCAAGTCGCTATCGTGAGCGAATTTGATTTTACCCATCAAGTACAATGCTTGTAACGTGAACACGGCTACCCAGATAGCGATGTAAATCTCTCGGTCTAACAATCCCCAGTGGTAAGTCTGGTCTGCTACCATCAAGAACTTGAATCCAAGGGCAACCTCCACCAATCCTAATACAACTTTCACCGCATTTAACCAACCTCCTGATTTCGGTAGATTGCTTAATTTTGAAGGGAAGAAAGAGAAGAATCCGAAAGGCAATGCCACGGCGATAGAGAATCCTAACATACCGATGATCGGACGTAATACAGATCCGCGTGCAGCCTCTACCAACACGGTTCCCACGATCGGGGCGGTACAAGAGAATGACACCAATACCAACGTGAATGCCATGAAGAAAGCTCCGATGTAACCACCTTTATCAGCTTGTTTATCCGATTTATTTACCAACCAAGACGGTAACACGATCTCGAACGCACCAAAAGAAGGATGCAGCGAAGATCATAAATATAATGAAGAAACAAATATTAGGCAGCCAGTTCGTACTCAACCAGTTAATGAATCCCGGTCCTAACAAGAACGAAATGATCAATCCTAAAGCGGTATAGATACCAACGATAGACAAGGCGAAGAAAATAGCTTTTGCCTTTGCTTTTGCTTTATTGCTATCACCATGCATGAAGAATGACACCGTCATCGGGATCATCGGGAACACGCAAGGCATCACAACTGCCAATAATCCACTACCAAAAGCGACCCAGAAGAACAACCACAAGGAATCATCCTCGGTTGCATCCTTCGTTTCATCGGCAGCAGCAACAGTAGCTTTATCTGCACCTTTGTTACCCAACTCAATCGCGAAGTCCTTCTCTCCCGGCACACAAGCACCTTCCTGACAAGCCTGGAATTCAACGCTTCCCTTCACGGTAGTAATGGAAGGATCGGTAACTTTGATCTTTTGGGTTACGGTGTAATTATTTGAATAATACCACACATCGACTCCGAAAACATCATCATGCTTTTTACTTGGTTCACTCTCCTCCGCCGTACCCACTAATTCGATTCCTCTCCCACTTTCTCAATGGTAATTGATGTAGGCATGGGACCACCTGCCGGGGTTGACATGGAGTAAACCGTCCACCCGGGTTGAATGGTTGCTTTAAAGGTTAAAGCGTATTCGTTATCCCCGGTTTTCTTCTGTGAAAACGTCCAACTTGTCGGGTCAGACATTTGAGCGAAAACCGAAAAGGTTCCCACGAACAACGTAAAGATCAACGTCAATAGTCTCTTTTTCATAAAAAATTATTTAATAAAACATCAATTTGCATGCTTCTCGAAATCGTATGCATTATCACACAGTGGACGCAAAAAAGTACCATATAATTTGTTCTCACACAAATTCATGGTACTATTTTAACATCGTTTTAAGATGGAATGACAAAACTGTAAGTAAAAACACCTACTCGGGTTCTATTTTCTATTAAAACGATTAAAAAACTTATATTCGTAAATATAAAAAGAGGGAACCGACCACCTTTAAATGGATATGGTGCTTAGAAAGCCCACTTCCTACGCAAAGACCAGAAACCTTTTTTCAAATACGCCTCCACGAAGGGGTGTACTTTCAATACCAGATTCTTGATTTTCTTCTCCTCAACCAAGAACTCTAGGTGGTCCTCAATCTTATCAATCACTAAAACGGCCGCATCGGCCTTTCCGGTTCCATGACGCACGGGACAAGTCTCCGTGGTCGTCACGGTCATTTCCGGACGTACCACGCTGGCGCGTGATTTGCATCAATCCGAATTTACTCAGAGGAAGTATGGTATGCTTGGCACGATCGAGTTCCATTGCCGAACGCATCTTATCGAACAACTTCTGGCGGTTTTCCGCCTGTTGCATATCAATAAAATCGATCACGATAATACCTCCCATGTCTCGCAATTGCAACTGACGAGCCACCTCGTCGGCAGCAGCCAAGTTTACTTCCAGAGCATTTGACTCCTGATCGTCGCCCAATTTCACACGATTCCCGCTATTCACATCTATCACGTGAAAAGCTTCCGTGTGTTCTATTATGAGGTATGCTCCATTTTTAAACGAAACAGTACGTCCCAGCGAAGACTTGATTTGCTTGTCCACCCCAAAATGATCGAAGATCGGTACCTCGGTTGACACAAATTTAACGATACCTTCTTTTTCCGGAGCTATCGTGCTGATATAACGCTTAATCTCTTTACTCAATGCTAAATCATTCACATAAATGTTCTCGAACGAGGGATTCAATATATCCCGGAGAATAACGCTGGTTCGGTCAATCTCTCCCAAAATCAGCTTGGGAGGCTCTATATCCCGAAGATGTTTGAACGCGGTCTCAAACGTTCAACAAGTTCTGTCAATTCACTGTCAAATAGCTCGGCATTCTTGCCTTCGGCGACAGTTCTCACGATCACCCCGAAATTCTTGGGGCGTATACTTTCAATCAGTCTTTTCAAACGCTTCCGTTCTTCGACCGATTTTATCTTTTGTGACACGGATACCTTTTCCGAGAAAGGCATCAGAACTAGGTGGCGGCCGGCAATACTTACCTCGGAGGTCAAGCGCGGACCCTTGGTGGAAATAGGTTCTTTCGCGACCTGCACGGCCACATATTGGCCGACAGAAAGCACGTCCCCGATCTTCCCGTTTTTACTGATTTCCGGCTCCAGTTTTAATTTGGCTACAGGCATCCCCTTCCGGGCTATACATTGCTTTATATAGCTATCCAAAGAATAAAACTGGGGACTGAGATCAAGGTAATGCAGGAAGGCATCCTTTTTCATAGCCGACATTAACGAAAGCGGCATTCAAACCGGGCATGATTTTCTTCACTTTCCCGTAATAGATGTCACCTACCGCAAATTTAACGCTAGTCTTCTCCGTTGTCAACTCTACCAACCGCTTGTCCTTTAACAAGGCGATTACTACTTCTTCCGCTTTTACATCTATGACTAACTCAGTATTCACTACCTGATCAATTAATGTATTAATCAAAATAAACCTAAAGGCATAGCCCTTAGGTTTATAATCTCTAACTCACAAACGATGACTACTTCTTTTTGTGTCTGTTCTTTCTCAGTCTCTTTTTTCCGTTTGTGAGTGGCCATCTTATGTCTCTTTCTTTTCTTTCCGCTTGGCATAATTTCCTCCTTTCTTATTTTACTTGATCTTTCACCTGATTGACGAAACTCTTCGAAGGCTTGAACGAAGGAATAAAGTGTTCAGGAATTTTAATCGTTACATTTTAGAAATATTACGAGCGGTTTCTCAGCTCTCTTTTTCACTACAAAACTTCCAAAACCTCTTAAATATACATTTTTTCCATCAATCACAGAACCTTTGATTGCTTCCATAAAAGCTTCAACTGTAGTTTGTACCGCAGCTTTCTCGATACCAGTGGTTCTTGAAATTTCATTCACGATGTCCGCCTTTGTCATTTTCTTTAAGTATTTAATATTCAATATTATATTTCGTTTCTTCTAAATTTCAGACTGCAAATATATATCTTTTCCACAAACAATGAAACAAACTACCGCATTTTTGTCAATATTTTTGTGTTCTATATCTTTAATTGTCAACATCGGACATATCCTCGCACCGCTTTTTACAACATCCCTTTGTCTTGCCCGCTATTTATTTAAACTGGTTACAACAAAGTTATCACATCCAGCAATCGGGAATAAATCACGAATCATAACAAGATGGCATTGGGATTATTTTTTTTCTCCGAAATTATTCCGTAATTTGTGACAAATTTTAATCCATACATATTATACATGGTAAACAAAGTTATTCTTATCGGTAATGTCGGGGCTGACCCGGACGTAAAATATCTCGAAGGAGGTGTTGCCGTGGCAAGATTCAGCCTTGCCACGTCAGAGGTGTACAATAATAAAAACGGAGAACGCGTAACTCAAACCGAATGGCACAATATCGTTCTCTGGCGAAATCTGGCTCAAATAGCCGAGAAAAATACGTTCGTAAGGGGATGATGCTTTACATCGAAGGACGCATCAGAACCCGTTCCTGGGACGACCAGAACGGGGTAAAAAGATACACGACCGAGATTTACGGGATAATTTCCAGATGTTATCCCGGAAACAGGATAACGGGGATAAACCTCAAGACACGCATATGCCACAAGCACCCGATTTAAGCGGCGGTGACGACAGTGACGATCTCCCTTTCTAAACTAAAAGATAAAAGTTATAAGATAAAAATAAAAGACAGAAACTAATTGTTTAAAGCCAGATCCATACGTTTGGAATCTTTTTACTTCAAACTTTTAGTTTTATCTTTATCTTTTAGTTTTTATATGTATCTTTCGGCGATATTTAAGTTTAACCAATTATATAAATTTTGGACACAGATTATATTCCCCTTGCCGGGCAGATTTTTTACAGGTGCATTCACCCTCATCGATTTAATTTTCGTCATTATCCTATTGCTTTTATTGTTATGCTCGGCATTAATTTCCGGTTCGAGGAGGTTGCCTATTTCTCACTTTCTCCTCGCAATTGAAATACTTGGAAGACAACGGATACGAGAAGGCCCGCAACCTGCAACAGAAACCCAACCGGCTACTCGCCACGATTTTAATATCCAACAATTTCGTGAACGTGGCCATTGTCGTGCTGTCCACCTATCTGGTAAATTCATTATTTGATTTCTCGGCTTATCCCACGTTAGGTTTCATTATCCAAGTGATCGTGGTAACGTTCGTGATCTTACTGGCCGGAGAAATCATTCCTAAATTATACGCCAATCGTTCCCAGTTGAACATGGTGATTTTCATGGCAGGTCCACTGACCTTTTTATCACCTGCTCCGTCCACTATCCGCCCTGTTGATCGGCTCTACCTCTATTATCAGCAGCGCATGGATAAAAAGACAATTTATCCATCGACCAATTATCCAAAGCCTTGGAATTAACCAAGGACACGGCTATCAACGAGGAAAAAGACATTTTGGAAGGCATTGTCCGTTTTGGTAATATTGATGCAGTTGACATCATTCGTCCCCGCATCAATGTAATCGCTATTGACGGGAGTTCAAGCTACCAGCAAGTGAAAGAGATCATCACGGAACATGGCTACTCACGTATGCCCGTGTACGAGGAAAACTTGGATAACATCACGGGAATCCTCTACGTGAAGGATTTATTACAACATCTGGATGAGAAAGAGGACTTTCGCTGGCAAACCTTAATCCGTCCGGCCTATTTTGTCCCGGAAACCAAAAGATCAACGACCTGCTGGAAGAGTTCCAAACGAAAAAGGTACACTTGGCGATTGTTGTTGACGAATGGGGGAACCACCGGAATCGTCACGATGGAAGATATTATCGAAGAGATCGTGGGCGACATTAATGATGAATACGACGAACAGGAAATTGTTTACACGCGGGACAAGAATGGGGCATATATTTTCGAGGCCTCCACGCTGTTGAACGATTTCTACAAGATCACGGACATAGAGGAGGATTCATTCCAAAAGTGGAGGTGATGCAGACACCTTGGCCGGACTGATCCTTGATTAAAGGGGAACTTCCTCACAAGGACGAGGTGATTACATACAAAGAACATCAATTCAAAGTACTCGAAGTTGACAACAGGCGAATCAAGAAAATTCAATACAAAAAGACCGGGCAAGTCCCTCTTTTCGCCTATAACTGCCCCACCGATAAGCTAGGACAAGTACTCTGCAAATATACACCCCTTACATACCATGAACACCGGTTCATGTTCATGGTATGTTAAATGCTATGTTCATACTATGTCCATGAGCTAGACTATCGGCGGGGAAGGGATACTGAAAAGGCGGACAAAGGGGCGTTCATCGTAATTGCTTAAAACACTGACCTTTTAATTCCCACTAAAACATCGCCTTCCGTGTGCCGTGTAAGAGCATTTATCCCTAATATCTTACAAAGTAGGTAACAAATCCGACATCGTGTAGTTCCCTTTCAAATCGGCCTTCACTCCCGCACCGTATAAATACAGGGGAACAATCGGACGCTTGGTATGCCGGAAATAAGTATCCTCCAACTCTTTCAGTTCCGAAACCCAAGTCGGATGGATACAGAAAAAAACATCCCCACTACGTTTTGTGAGAACGAGTTCTGAACCAATCGATTTACCCTCCGGAAAAGAAGTATGCGTCAGTGAATAAGCTGTCATGACTTTGGCTACCCCCTCGAACTCGATCATAAAATCAGCCACTTTATCCTGCATTTCCTTCAGATTTATCTTCTTTTGCTCGATCAGATCCCGGTTCAAATAGATTTGTCCCTGATCATAATCGGAAATCCAGTCACCCGGCCCGTAAACCAAACCCAAGTAAGACTTCAACAAGGCCACGGATTTAAATATACTAAAATAATCAGAATTCACTTTAATTTTCCGCAAATCCTCCGGCATCAACTCCCGCATCTCGAAAAGTCACGAACAGCGTGTAGTTTCTTTCCCGACCCGGGCATCCAACTTACTCCACCAATGCCGCAATATCCATATCCAAACGGACCAACATATCCTTTCTCCTCGAATCTATCTGAAATCCCCGGGACATATAGTTAAACAGGAAAAGTTGGCCAGCAAATCTGTCCGGATCATTATCCACTCCCAATCCTTTCCTCGTCAATCAATTTTTTTCGGCCAACAGTACCAATGTATTCGCGTAAGGTGTGGCTTTCAAAACCCGGTAAGTATTATATTCCTTTTTGCCCGGGCTATATCATAATAGAAATGATTCGTCAGGCGAATACGGGCAGCCGACTTATCCTCGTCAGACAACATCATCCATCCTTTATTCACGAAATGATCGCTCTCGACCCATGTATTATACATTCTCAACCATTCGGGTAATTCCGAACGATAATAAGAAGAGGACACCCATTTACCCGTTTTCTCGCTGAACCAGATGGCCATATCGGCACTACTTCCCCCACTTAGAACTGCTTCGTCACCATTCATGGCAATACTGAACACCCGGGACATGGGATTATTCCATTTCATGGCGCCCCCAGGCTCATCGTCTGTAAATAATCGGGAGACAAACTTTTTATACTATCCGCCTGTTGATCACCGATTTCCGTATAACGATCGGATCGAGTAGAATACTGACGTTTCCGGCGTAAACGATCGTACCACGCCCTCGACACGATCCCATGTTCCGTGGGTAACATACCCGTGTAAATCGACGCATGATCCACCCCGGTTTGCGTGTAAAAAATAGTTATAATTCACATTCACCCGGGCTCCTTGTTTCATAACCCGTTTCAAACCATTCTCAGACAATTCGTTACCATACATATCCATCCATTCCGGATAAAAATGGCTGATCACCACTCCCCACTATCAATTTCGGTTTTCTTCCGCAGAAACACCAGATATCCAAGCCAATACACTCGCTAATAACAATAACTTTTTCACGATCGTTTCTATTTTATAAATTCGTATTTCTGATCCCAAGTTTCAAATCCTCAGTATAGACACAAAAATAATCAGAATATGATAATTTACAACTTATAATTCTTTCAATTCTTAATTGTTTCGTATCTTTACGGCAAGAATCTAAAATAACCATATCCATTATGACTGAGAAAAAGTGCCAGTTGACAGAAAACTGAGGAACTATGTTTATCGCTACGGAACTGAATTATCGGACGATAAATTGAAGAAAATGGGAACTTCTCTTGAGGAGATTAACGAGAATTTCTCAGACATGGAAGACATCGCGAAGAGTATCTTCGAGCAAGAGCGTATTGCTTTTTGAAAAGATATTCAAAGAATACGATTTCGACGGATGGAATGCGATTGACATTCTACTACTGGTTGGAAACGAGATCCACCAGCGCTTTTTAACGTGTCACCTTCCGTCAGCTACAAATTAGCCGAGGCGTTCCCGGAACTATTCGAACAGCACAACTGGAACGTTCCAATTTTATCTATGAAAAGATTAAAATTAACATCGAAAAGGGGATGCAACAAGGTATGTATAAAAACGACGTATCAAGTGAAATGGTTGCCCGCATGTATATTGCCAAACTGAATGATATTCACAATCAAGAAATCTATCCTCCCGAAGTCTTTGATTTCGCTACCAATTTTCAACAATTTGATTGACGGGGTAATCAAAACCATCACGAACGAAGATGGATGGCAATATTACAAACAGCGTAAACAACTGTACAGCGTATTAAGTTTTAACAGGTAAAAAAGAAAACAATGAGTGCAAAATATCAAATCGATGACATCGATCGCAAGATCTTGTCTCATCTTGTAAAAAATGCAAGAATTCCCTTTTTGGAAATAGCCGGGAATGTGGCATATCCGGAGCCGCCATCCACCAACGCGTGAAAAAGATGGAAGATTCCGGTATTATCGAAGGTTCCCGTTTTATCGTGAAACCCGACGCGCTTTGGTTTTGGAGTATGCGCTTTTATCGGGGTTATCCTGACCACGCTCACACCTACAAGACTGTCGTGAAAGAGATTGAAAGCATCCCGGAAGTTACAGAATGTCACTTTATCACGGGCGGCTTTTACCTTTTGATTAAATTAAGATGTAATGATCACCAACATTTGATGGATATTCTGATCAACACGTTACAAACATCCCCGGTATCGCTAAAACCGAAACATTCATCTCTTTGGATCAGCTTATCGAGAAACAGATAGCCCTATCCCCACAGGACAAATAGTTTTAAGTTAAATCAAACCGTCATATTTTTCTTCTTCCTGGATAGTTTTGGGGCAATTACTTTCAATACTCCAGGAAGTACTTTTTACCTTTACCGGAGACTCCAAAGTATACGGGTCTCCATCAATATGAGCTTTATTCAAGTCTCCTTCCAAAATCGCCTCCCTGCATTGATTTCGCTAAAATAAGGAAGTCGAGCGATCTTGGAATTCATAAAGCAATAG
>VOFG01002983.1_pt1 | contig 17818 bp, 29 predicted proteins | sample 5384171 | NCBI WGS metagenome assembly VOFG01 (sample SAMN12384726, study PRJNA508395) | human gut metagenome | isolation source: healthy gut F | host: Homo sapiens
ACACCACCCACTGCGCCTGCACGCTTACCGGCACAATAAAGCCGGCAGGACAAAGAGCAATAGACTTAAAATTTTCTTTTTCATTACTTCTTGATTTTTAATCGTTTATTTTTTCTTTTTCTTCTCACTTGCCAGCGCCACGGATGGCCTGTTCCATATTGCCGCCCAGCTTCTCCGTCATGTGCGTGACTTCGAGTTTCTCAGTTTCCTCCGTGGTATAAGTGAGGTACTCCTCAACCGAGGTCTCCGTGGCGTAGACCGCAGACTGCACACCTCCCAAACCCAGCCATACTTCCTTATATTTCCTTGCCGGATCATTGGTCTGGTTGATGGATAGAATCTGCCCTTTCTCCTTGTCGGTCAATCCCGAGCAGGGATTGGACGGAATCGAACTTGTTGATATACTTGCGCTGGTCCAACAGAATCTTGCAATCGGCATTATTAACGATGGTATCCTTTGGTAATAGGACTTGACTACGATATCATCCAGTTCTTGATGACGACAACGGCCTCACAAAATACTTTCTAACCGTTTTGTGTAGAGCTAAGCACCCAGCGCCACTATCATATTTCTATGGTAGGTTTCCAAATGCTCGCCCCCGACGGACACACCTCTCAGCGTATCCGGCTCTCCACTAATTTCAGTCTATCTTTCCGTCATGTATCTTCTTGTGACAACTCCTGCACGGCAATCGTCTTGCGTTTACGGGCAATCGTGTGTCGTTCCCAGCTTTCCTTTCCCTGCAAGTTCTTTAGTTTCCTTACATGGTGCATAACAAGGTCGTCTGTCGCTCCACATAATTCACACTCACGGGCTTTCAGCCTTTCAACAAAGGCTTGTCCGCCCCGCAGTATAAATTGTTCGTGGCATAATGCATTCGATTTATAAGGTGGGCTTCTTTCGTTTGAAGCCACCGTCGTAAAAGTATCTTTCCTTTACACCAGTTTTAGTCATGTGCGTTACGATAAACCTACCGTTCTTACGATATTTCTTGTTTACCTTACGTGTTCGGCACTTATGTTGCCTGCCCAGCGTTTTTGTACATGCTGTATTCCATGATGTGCCCGAAATTATTCCAAGGCATGGGCCAGTTGTTGGCTATGGGTAGTAATTATAGAACCCCACGATTTCCCGATTATAACTATCAAGGATTTCAAGGTCGTCATTGAATATCAGTCCCGATTTACATTTCGGTTTCCATATTTCCTTTCCGTTACGGTTTGTCAGTTCCAATACTCCCCAATCGAAAAGTTTTACAGTTTGTTTCCGTACTGACATTCAAGCAGACCCTTTTACCATAGGTTCTTCTCAATCTACCCCGTTTATCCGTCTTTGGTCATTGGACTTTCTTACAGTGATTTCATATCTGAGAAACTTGGCCGGTCTTTCCGTGTGAGTGACAAGTGTCTTTTTCATCGGACAGCTCCAATGCCAGTCTGTCAGCAAGGAAGTTTTTAATATCTTCTTTTTATCTGTTGCGCATCCTGCTTGCTTCCGATAATTCCCACAAGAAAATCATCTGCATATCTTGCATATTTCATTCTTCTGTAATCGGCATCCATTTCTTCGCCGTTGGGATATTTAGCCCGTCCTTGTTCTATTGCTTTCAGTTCAAGGATTAGTTTTTGTCCTTTGCCTTTCGTCTTTTTACGAACTTCAATCTTCGCACAATACGTTTTCTTGCATTGCCAAAGTCCATACTTTCTCTACTGAATTTTCGTTTCTTCCCTTTGTCGAATTTGGCTGTGTATTCCTTTATATACTTATCCAGCTTGTCAAGGTATATATTAGCCAATATCGGGCTGATGATACCCTTTGCGGTGTGCCACTGTAAGTATTGTGGAATTGCCAGTCTTCGATATATCCCGCTTTCATAAACTTGCGTATCAATCGGATGAAGCGTTCATCCGCAATACGCTCAAGAGAATGTTTATCAATACATCATGGTTTATATTATCAAAGAAGCCTTTTATGTCTCCCTCCACAAACCATTTTGCACCATTAAACTCCTTTTGGATATGAGTTAATGCAGTATGGCAGCTTCGATTGGGACGGAAAACCATGCGAGGTGTATTCAAAATTTCCCTCGTATATGGCTTCCAGTACCATTCTTACTACTTCTTGTATCCAACTTGTCATTGAAAGTCGGCACGCCAAGAGGTCTTTTCTTACCGTTTTTCTTCGGTATGTACACCCTCTTTGACGGTTGGGGCTGGTACGTTTCATCTTTTAACGTATCAATCAACTTTTCAATTCGTTTCAGGCTCATGTTGTCAATGGTCTGACCGTCTGAACCTTTAGTCATGTTACCCTCTTTAGCGTAGATACGCTGATAGCGGCAATAGAACATTTCCTCATTGAACAAAATTCTGTAAAGACGTTTCAAACTTATAGCTTGCATCCTTACTGTGTTCTGATAGACTGTTTAATACTCTTTCTGGACTTCTCATAATGTCTCTCACATTTTCCGTTAATTGTATTAATAATTAGCTGCTTCCCTTCGCCATGTACAAGGCGTTACCTTTCTCAAACTACTATGGAAGCTCCGTTACCACTCCGAATTTTCATAGGTCGAACCTAATAGCCTTTCGGCACTTCGGGATAGGTAATCCCGTTTATTACATCGTAACTGTTGGCATGATAGATTGTCGGATACGACTTCCGTCCTTTACTCGCTTACTGCGGTTGTGTCGTGATAAGTTCTTGCTACCTTCATTCCTATACACTGAAGTAGTATCACGATATGGCGATTGATAGTTACCTTACGCCATAGCCTCAGGGGACCATTCGGACTATCGTTCAATCAATTCGGACTTTATCCTCATATCTATCTTTTCATCTCGCCATTCAGTCGCAGTTTGGTAACTAACTGACTTATGACTTTTCCGACATGCTACACTCCCTGCTCGGTTAAGTTGTCCCTGAAACAGATAAGTCGGCTGATGATAGGTCATTTTCAAAGAACACGTTCCTAATCTCTTGCCAAAGAGATATTTTACGCAATCGCCTTCCACGCTTCCTCGATAATCAGCGCCTTGCGTCCTTTCTTGATGCGCATCTTCTGCAGGAACACGTCCATGATGATGAGTACCACAATCGGGAAAAGCACGGGGTCATCCTTAATCTTGTCAATCTCGAAGACGATGAACTGCTCATCGAAGAGGTTCACGTCAGGTCGGAGTTCAGGGTCATCTCAGTTCGCCTCCCCGGTAGAACTGCTTCAGGATGGCTGCGAAGTCGCGGATGTTGAACTGAATCTTCTCCTGTGCCACGATTTGCGGAATGCGCTCCAGTGCAAACTCATAGTAGGAGTTGAAGGACAGTTCCCGGACTTTCAGTCTGCGTTTCTGTTCCTCGATGTGGTCTATCTGCTTGTCTATCTTGATAAGCATGGAGTTGTTGTAGAGTTCCTTCTTGTAGTTCTCGATTATCTGCAGGGCACGTTCCTTTTCGCCTTTACTGGCAGCTTCATCCTGGGCAAGGGCAAAAAGCGAACGGCACTGGCGGAGCAGCGAGTCGCCGGGCTTCTGCCGGAAGCATGAGTGCCCTGCTTTCTGCCTGCTTGTCCATTTCGGCTTCTCTGATTTGGGCATCAATGTCTTCCATGCTATGGGAGAACTTGTCGTAGTCTTCTTCCATCTTGAGGCAACCAACAGCTTTTGTCTCAACCCTTCACGTTCCTTCTCCGTGAACTTGGTAAAAGGATGGAAGTAGGCTTCATAGTATTCCACGATGGTCTGGTTAATGAGCATGTCCTCAATCTTACTTGGAAAGTCGTTACCTTTGAATATCAAGAATATCAAAGACTTCAAGAAGTTCTTCTTTCCCCGAAGTTCAAGTCATACTCTTCTTTGTTACCTTGAAAGGATTCATGGAGATGGGCTTCTCTTTGGAGTAAGAGATGTATGTGCCCTTTGTAGTAACCACAGATACCTTCGTAGGAATCGCCCGTATCAACCATAACCACATCCGTCTTTTGCTCTAATAGTTGACGAACTACGCTGTTCATGTGGAATGACTTCCCGCTTCCTGAAGGTCCGATGCAGAAGAAGTTGGCATTATCCGTCATCTTCACCTTACCCTCTTTCCCTGTGATGTCAATACACACTGGCAGCCCCTGGCGGTCGGTGTAGTAAGTGGTCAGCGGAGTATCTTCCGAGCCCTTTAGATGTTCCTTGAAAAAGAAGCACAGAGCGGCATCGAGAGAGCGTCAAAAGAGGTCATAGTCCGGATTGAAGGCGTAGGCGTTGCCGGGGAAGCTGTCCGTGAACAGCTCCAGCTGGTTGTAGGCAGTCCGTGAGGGCATGATGCCGCACTCATACAGCTTGGTTTCCAGATAGGAAGTGACCGGAGTGACCTTGTCTGCCGGGCAGCTTATCAAGATATTGAAGTTGCAATAGACCAGCTGCGTGCTGTCCACTGCCAGCCGGTTCAGCACCTCCTCGATGTCCGCCTTGGCAATCTTGTTGCTCGGGTCAGGCATGGAGCCGTGGCGCTTGGCTTTGGCCTTGCGTTTTTCTCAGCAGTTTCCGTTGGTTCGGTATCTGTACCACCTGGTTGAACACCACACAATCAGCATGGGGCACACTCGTCAGAAAAGAGAACAAGTCCGTAGCGATGCCGTAGCCGTTGATGCTCATTTGCGTATAGGGCTTGATGACGGAAGGCAGGTTAATCTCGTCTATATCCACTAACGGGTAAGAACGGATGACCCGGCCACCGGTTTTCAGGTACTCGTCCGATGCCTTGAAATTGGTCATGGAGAACGGACCATGCCGGAACTGGAAGGCCATGAAGCGGTGGCAATACTCATTGACCTCCGCCTTGCTGAACTTGCGATGCTTTATACCCTTCTCCTTCAGTATGTCATCCACCTTGGCCACCTTGGAATGGAAGTCCAGCCACCTCTTCGGGTCGTACTGAACGAACTGGCCGCGCCGTACCTCCTGCGTTATGATAAGGAAGGTGCGTATCTCGGTGAACTCCCTTCCCTCGAAGTACCTGAAATAGCTTTTTGGTCAGGAACTCCGCATCCTCCGGCACCTCATGGTGGTAGGACTGCTTGCAGAGGATGTCCTGCTTCTGCAGGGCATAGCCCTCGCCAAGGGTCTGCACCACGTTGGAGAGCACATCCTGAAAGAGCATGTACTGCTCCGCATCGGTGCAGAGCTGCTGCACGGGGTTGGTTATCTCGAAAATAACCGACGGCTCGCCCTTGGCCGAAAGAGGACGACATTGCCGTCCGTTTCTTCCAGCTGTGCATAGAGGCCGTCAAATATTCTTTTCTTGGTACGTGCCATAGTCTTTGATAATAGTTTTACGAGTTGCGTCTCAGGTTCTTGTAAACATAGATACCCTTTGCCCGCCGCTTGTTGTGCAGGCCGCCACGCTGCTTGACGTAAATGACAACCAATCCAGCTACTGCCATCACCAGCATGGCGATGAACCCGGCAAGCTTTCCCAAAGCGATGGAGAAGCCGATAAACCCCACGAAAGACACACCGATGGCCGCTGCTGCCAAAGTCAGGAAACGACCGCGTATGCCCATGAACTCCAGCGGTTTTTGCAAGCCTTTGAAAACGGGATAACCCTCCTGATTCATCGTCATAATTCTGGATAGTATGTTGACAAATTGGATTACTTAAAGAAGAGCGGAAGAGCCTCAGAAAGAGCGATAAATGCGATACATCCACCAATCGTCAGCATGATAGTTTTCTTGACATCCTGGTCGCCGTTCTGCATCTTGAAATAAACGTTAAAAGCTCCCACTAAAACTATAACGGCTGCAATCGCTTTCATCAAATTTGACACCGGAGTCTGGTAGGAACTCACTTCCTTCGTGGCTTTGGTAAAAGCCTGCGGCTCCCTTGCTGCCTGCCATCGCTTCACCGACCGATACCGTAAGGGCAAAGATAAACATGAGGCATTTCTGTACCGCACTGCAGGCCATGAGGCGGTTGACTGCTTTTTCAGAAAAACGCTGGATAGAGCGGAAGATGCTTTCGTTTCCGCATACAAGTTGATTGAATTGTTTCATTGTATATTTCTTTGATAATGGATTTCATCGCAAAAGGAACAGAGGTCGCCAAAGAAACAGAGGTCATTCAAGTATCAGAGGTCGCTAAAGGAACGGTGGACTTTCGTCCGGTTGGTTTCGGGTGATTTACCCGGCATATCGCATGCTTTCGCAGTGATAGATAATGGTACCCAGGTCACATTCACCGGTTTCGGCCAACTGGTCGATGGCTTTGAAGATGTCATCCACCAGGATGCCGTCTGTCAGGATGGGTTCCCGGTAGCTCGGTGAGAAGTTGGATCCGGTAGAAGTTCCAGCTTCCGATGGGGCTGCTTCGGCATCCGCATGGGAAGTGTCTTCAATTTCATCTTCATCAGTAGCTTCGGAAGAAGATATTTCTTCTTTATCATCAGGCTCAGCAAATTGAGTCTGTGATTCTGTTTCGGATGAAGGATTCTCAGTTGAAGAAGGAGCATTTGTTTGCTCGGTAGCTGTTGATGCTTCCGAATTGGGAACTTCTTCACCACTTTTAGAAGAAGCATTCTCATTCGGTTGTTCATCAGATGTTGTCTGCTGTTTATCCGTGTTGGAATCATTTTCATTCCCTGCTTCTTCCTGCTTCTTTTCCTCTTCCTTCTTCTTATCGTCCCGGATCACCTGCTGGGGCTGGAAGGAACGGGCTTCATCCGTGATGTCTATTTCCTCTTCGGATTGATTCTCCTGCGCTGCTGCCTCGGCTGCCTTCAGATGCTCGATGTCCATGAATATCAGAAAGCCGTAGTAGCCTATCAATACCACAAAGAGGATTAAGATTACTTGTCCGTAGGTCATAGCTGTAGTTATAGGATGTTTGACAATACAATGGTTTCCTCTGACGGATAAGGCAGAAAAACGGAAGCCCAGTTTGGCTCCTCTCAACTCTGATTCCTGAATCCGGTGAAGGTCATCCGTATAATAAAGGATGCCGTATTCCTCTCCGGCAATGTAGCCTTTGGACTTGAGCCATGAACGGAGTCTGACCCGTGCCCGGTTGGACACAACCTTGATGCGGGTGATGGGACTCAGCCCGAAGATGACCCTGCGTCTTTCCCTTCGCATCATGTCGGAACGTATTCGGGAGTAGACCTGAAAGGTTTCTGTCGGTGTACGCTGCAGTCCCATGTGGCTGGCCAGTCGGCGTACATAGGCTCTGGAAACGCCGAGTTCCTTGCCGATTTCCGCATACGAGCGGTGGCCGAAGTGGTTGCGGATGTAGTCGACCCGTTCCAGCCACTTGGCTTTAGCAGTCTTCTTGAGCCCGAGCTGACTGGCTTTGCTCTTGACTGCCCGTTCGCACATATCCAATACGGAGGCGGTATAGGGAGTGGTCTCTATGGGATAGAGTTGGATGAGCTGGGCTATCTTCTGCTCAGTCCAGTTCGTTCTTCGCTTTCTCATGGCTGTCTTCGTTAAAATTGGCAAACAGGGATTTCTTTCTCTCCGAAACCCGGCAAGCTGCGGCAGATAGGCATCGAAGAAGGTACGGACGATGGCATTGACCATATCCGAACGGCTGCGGTTGTAGATGACGCAGTCGTCCAGCGAATCGGCCAGGTCCCGGTCCAGACGGCACACCAGCCGTTCGCTCTTGTCGGGCTGCTCATCGGAGGTTTCCAGATTCCGTAGAAAACCGTTCCAGTAAGGATCCTCTTCCTGTTGCTTTCCGCTGTTCTTTTCAGGATGTTCGGCAATTTCTGTATGGACTTCGGAATCCGTTTCCGGCATACCGGATGATTCCTGCGCCAGCATAAGGTCGGAATCATTGATGCCCCTCAGTCAAGGCATCGAGGGGCGGAATGTCATTTTTCATTGCGTAATGATTTTTGATGATTATTGATTAGGTTGATTGTCGTTGTTGGAATCGCCGGCTTCTGCTTCCTCCGTCTCATCTCCCGCAAGGATTACCGGACTGTCGGCTGCCTGATATTTCTTCTTTCCTGACTTGGGAGAGAGGTTTTCACTCAGCTGGATGCCGGTGAGTTCCACTTTCCGGAGCGGTTCAAGCGTATCGAAGATGCTGTCATAGATTTTATCAAAGACCGGGGTGACGGCTGCCTGTGCCAGATCCAGTCCGGCGATGGTGCTGAATCGCTGCAGGTCTGCCCGTCTGGGTATCTTGGAGGTGACATAACCATAGTTGGAAAAGGTGTCCCGTGTGTTGTCCCAAAGCAGGAGTTCAGTCCGTTTGCCCACGCGGTTGTCATGCAGGTTGGGAATGATGAAGAGCCGGGCCTTCATCCGTGAGCCTACGGCCTTGCGCAGCCTGTCCAGAAACATCAGGAAACTGGCGGTGGAAGGAACGGTCACCAAATCGTAATGGAATGGTACGGCAATGATGTCGGAGTTGACGAACATCGGCACCAGTCCGTCTGCTTTCAGACTGCCGGGGAATCCATCAGTACCACATCTATTCCCGGGTCGTTGTGCAGTTTCTCTATCAGGGTGATCATGGCTTCGCTGCTGTTCGGTTCATGGGACCACACTTCGTAGGGTATCAGTTCTTCTCCGTAATGTTTCAGGTCTGCCTTGCGGCATTTCAGAATGGAGTGCTGGAAGTCGCAGTCGATGACGGCCACACGCACGCCCTTCGTCACCAGATAATTGGCGAAGGTGACACAGAGGGAGGTTTTTTCCGACTCCTCCTTTTTGGTTGGCAAATGTCACTATGACCGGTGTCTGTATCATGGTTGTTTTTCCGTTTATTAAATTCGAAGCAAAAGTAAATGCCGGGATATGGAAAACCTAAATTCACAACATCAGTGTACAAGGTGGAGCAAAAACAGAAGTCATTCTGTCGCTTTCACACTTGTTTTCCGGTCTATATGCCCGAAAAGGTTACAGAAGCCCGTCCCATGAACAGGTCGGCAGCCAGTTCCATTGCCTTCAAACGGAAGGCTACCATTTCATGGAGTGACCATTGTCCACTTCATCGTAACTGTTCTTGGTACCCACTTCCCATTCGCGGTTGGCACTGTGACTACCTTCACCTTTCTTATTGAGTTTGCCCAATCCCTGATGGGATTTCTGCTGCAAACTCTTGACCGGATTCAGTTTGGAAGATTTCTTGAACGGAACACCTTTCCGTTTCTGCTTCTTGGATTGCTTCTTCACTCGTTCCACATCAAAGCCTTCTTCATTCAGGTTGATTAGGATATGTTCCTTGAAATTGATGGCATAGTAAGTATCGTCCACCTGACGGATGATAAAGCCCTCCTGGTAGAAGGCACTACGCGGTGATTTCACTTCGGAATCATTGAAAATTCCATGCAGTTTGTTCACGGCATCTGCGTACTTGGAACTGCGCTCCGTAGAAATGTTCACCAAATCAGGGCGGTCCACCTTAAATACCTTGCAGAGCAATTCAACTTCAGCCTGATTGACTGGATGGAACTTTTCGATGTAACTGATGCGGTTGTTACGGTCGATGACAGCTGCCGTTTCCGGAGATAAGGGCCTGCTCTGGCCGTCAAAGTAGATAACACCTTTCTTTTATATAGGCATGTTGATTCTTGAGTTTTTGGAAGATTTCTCCCTGTGTAGTCTTGGGATTGAGTTTCAACAACTGCTCAATGAATGCTTCTATCCGGTCAAAAGCGTTGTTCCGGAGTAGCAAAGTCCAGCAGTTCTTCTACGGCTAGAACCCTGGCACCATGGATGACAGTCTTGTTGGCATGGTCAATCAGCATGTAGCCGTAGGGCTTGTCTTTCTTGCCGAAGAAGACCACATCCACTCCGGAAGCTCTTCTTCATTTCCTTCTGCAGTTCCTCCTTGTTGGCGCATACGTCCCGGTATTTTTTTCAGATAGGCTCTCAGCTGGCGGTTGCGTGCCTTGTCCTGATAGCCTTTCTTGAACAGGGCTTCAATTTCTGCCTGAGGAAGTTTTTTTTGAATCCTGCCGCCTTGCTTGATGAAGACGTTCCCGTCTTTCTGAAAGACTTCATAGCCCATGGTTCCCATCACGGCCTTGAACTGGGCAAAGGAGGAGAAGCTGTACTGCTTGGCCGCTTCGAGGTCTTGCTCTGTCTTCTGTGTTCTGTCTGTTCCAAGTAGCCGGTCTATCACGACCTGCGAGCGCCTGCGTTCATGGTCATGCTGTATCTTGTGACCATCGGGTGCTACTCTTGAAGTCACGATGTGCAGGTGTGCATTGTCCGTATCGTGATGGGAATAGATGAGCAGCGGTTGTCCAGGGTTCTCTGTAACCCATTTTCCTTGAGATAGCGGTGTGCAAAATCAAGTAACTGGGCTTCTGTGTACTCATGTCCCTTGCAGGAGATGGCCACATGGAACTGAGGCTTCTGAATCCGGCTGTTCTGCGAACTGTATAACTGAAGGTATCTGACCAGCTGTCTGGCTGTCAGTTGTTCTTCATTCTCTAGTCCGCCGAAGTTCTGTATCTCCAGCAGGGTGGTCTTTGCCCTGATAGACCTTTGTGTTCGTTATAGCCTACGGCATGGAAGTCTGCGCTTCCGGGTAAAATGGTTGCTATCATATTGCATGCGTTGGTTGGTGAGTGATTGTACATTGAATCATGAAACAGGAAATGAAAGTCCAGACAGCACAGAACCTTGGATTTCCTGACAGGGGAATCCAAGGTTCATCGGCTTTCATGCTGTGAATTGCCTGGCTCTGTTTACTTGATAAGCCGGGGATTTCCGGTTCAAGATTTCAAGATCGCTTTTCATCTTGTTCAAGGTCTCCTGCATATCCTGGATGGTAGGAAACAGCACCTCATACACATAACTGGGAGCCAGCAGTCCGGCAACCGCCAGTTCGTTGGCCCGTTTGACCGACTGATTCAGGTTGCTGCCTGCCCAGGACAATTCGTTCTGGAACTTTTGATAAAGGCACACAAGTCCTGCATCATCCCGATTTGCTGTCTGACATCCAACCGACTGAACTCTTCTACGGCCTGACGGATGAAGTGGCTCACAGACTGGTAGGGAACGGCTTTTTCCTTCAGGCTCAGGAGTTCGTCCGTGGTAAGCCGCAACTGAAAGACTTTGGTTCGTTGGTGTTTCATATCCTTTGTACGTTAGTTGTTCGATTCCCCGGACTCCTCTTTCGCGAAGCGAAACAGCGATGCACATCGCTCCGCTGCACGGCAGTCGGCAAGTTACCCTTGTGAGGACAAAACTTGTTTTGTAATGACAAGGGTACAACTTGCTTGGCTCCGTCTGCAAAACGGCACATCGGCTTCCCGGTATTTGTCGACCCAAATTACCGCAAAATTTTGCGAAGCGCAAAAATGCACAACATCATTCTTTGAAGAAATCTTCTGTACAACTTACTTGAATACCAGACTTTCCGCGTACTATGAAATGCGGGTCGTATGCACCATGAAACCCCAGTTTCGGGAATCGTCGGTTCAACATACCTTGGGTGACTGGTCGGCAGAGAATGGCATCCATGAGATACATCCTCCAAAGTTACTTTGCGATAGCGGTCATCAGCTCTACGATATTTTAGTCCGTGGTCAAAACCAACAAAAAGTACATGTACCTGCAACTTTGCTGCAACTTTGTTTCCGTGATATAGTCCATCAGCATAGCTTGATGGCTCCGACATCAGAACATACATTCTCAAGTTGGAACGAACGAAGCAATTTATATATAGGTATAGGCAAACAAGCGTATTCGGGTTTGCCCATTCTGAAAGATGCCTTGCGCATTTGGTTCATGAAACTTCCAAAGCAGAGGGATGGGTATCGGCAAACCATCGCTTCATGTACCTTTTGCGCCAGTGTATCGGACTTCAAGGAAAAAGGATTTTGGGCGCTGACAAACGATGGTCCAAGAACGAGAGGGAAAAGAAGTTGGTCCAACATGTGGTCCAACATTTTTGTTATCTTTTGTTGGACCAAGCGCATTTGAAGCATTGACGGAAGAACAACTGCATGAATGTTCATGCTACCGATGTTTCTGCTGTTGTCTGCACCTTGGTTTGGAGGTTGGAACAGCCTGAGAACCAAGTGAAAAGTGACCAAAACACATAAAAAAGAGGTTGGAAAATTTCATTAGCTCGTTGATTATTAGTATATTTGAGTATAGAAAACATCCTATATACGGGGGAGTCAATCATTTAAAACTGACTAATATGGTTTTACTGTTATTCTTCATATATCTGATACCGGTGGCGTTCGTATTCTGCATCGTGCTGAAGCTGGGTCTGTGGCTTGCCATTAATCTGTTTCAGTTGGCGGTATGGCTGTTGAAACATGCCTTTGTCCTGCTATGGAAGCTGTTGGTGTTTATCGCTGTGCTGGTCTTTGCCAGTTTGCGTTCCTCTCCACCGCCGAAATAGAACCAGGTAACCGGAGGTTAAACGAGCTGCATTTACCGCAAAGGGTAGTGTGGCTTATGGGGAAGGAACAAGTGTTTTCCCTCTGGTTAAATGCTACTTAACCTTACCAAAATCCCAAGGGGGGAAGTCCCATCATACATAGTACTGCAAAAGCCATCCATTTCATTTGAGGCAATGAAATGGATGGCTTTCCACGTAACAACACATCTTACTTAAAATCCTTTTTCCTTTGGTTCGTTCATACACTGCTTCTCTCTGGGAATCACAGTTGGTGATGCGGAACTGGACAGCGCAGCCTCAGGAATATCTGTGGGCAAGCCACTAGCCAGACGTTCAATCACTTCATCCACATTACTGAAACCAATATCAGTAAACTCCGACAGAACTTTTCCCTTGAAATAAGCCCGTCCATAGACCATCATCTTTCTCGATAGGCGGAAAAGCTTTTCAGCAGGAGCATCCAGACTACGGGCCTTGCCTTTGCTTGCTCTTCTTGTCGCTATAAAAAATAAAGTCAATTACCTTGGCATTCAACTCCCAAGCAGGAGTGAAGTCTAACTTAACATAGCCGCGAGTGACATTCAGCCCTGGCTGTGGTTCATGCCGAATGCCACTTCAAAAAGATTGGCGTCGCAGTCATTTTGGGCGATGGTAGCCCACGTATGCCGGAATGTATAGAAGCAATAATAGTCAGTCTTCTTCATGTTCATGTCGCTACAGATTTTCTTGATGCCACCATTGACATTTGCATTGAAGCTGTCAGAATTACGATAACGGCTATGAAACGTAAACAGATACTCTTCATTGGGGTCTGTAGAAAGGTATTTCTCAAATGTAGATTTGATGAATGGCTCTACACGCATCTCCATATAGGCTTCATCCCGACGGCTGTGACGGGTTTTTGCTCGTTTATAACCAATGATACCATCATGATAATCTTCCTTCTTGAGCAAATATAAGTCCACCGTATTGATACCACCAAGACATAAAGAGAGCAGTGCCACATCTCTGCCCAATTCTGGGGTAGGTGAAAGCATCTTTGACTTGGGAAGCGGGCGATTGAAAAACTCACGACACGCCTCTGCACTGATGGCACGTTTTTCAGTGGTATCAGATTCAGGTATCGCTATCTTTATCCAAGGATTATACTTGATGCGGATGACTCCACGTTCTTCATCATTGAGTTCTATCAATGCTTTCTTGAAAATTTGACGCACACAAGTAGGATACATTTCTTTTGCTCTGTTTGTAAGCGACAAACTATCAATCCACTTGTTAAGCACATTGGTCGAAAGATGACTAAACATCAACCGAGTGGGTACCCATGTAGCGCTGGAGGTGATTGACTGCCAAACGATAGTTCTTGGCATTACGCTCATGGCCTTCTGCTTCCATACGACTGATAAAATGGGAAGCATAATCACTGAAGCACGCATCTGCATCTGAGTTCTGAAGGAAGTCAATCAGCTCGTTTACAGAAAAGTGCGAAATATCCTTTGGTTAATCAGTTCTGTGTAGCGCAGAATCTCTTGTGAACAAAAAACTATTCACAACAGCGTCCTTAATATCGCCCGACTTTGTAATCTGCTTATCGGTTACATACTTATCGGTCTTGATATAGCCCGATTTTGAACGATGAAGAACGCGGATGTACACTTGATAAAAGCCATCGGCTCTTTTGTACCTTACCATTGTTTTGAAAGTTGCCATAATCCTTTGATTTTCAGGGTTAATACTTTTTGTAAGTTCTTTGTAAGCGTACCCTCTGAAATTCGTGTTATTTGTAAGCAAAAGCCGTTCATTCTGCTCGATTTCTGCTGCAAAGCGTACGAACCGTCTGAAAACAGATTAGGCTGTAACGCCTGTTATACAGGGCATTACAGCCTAATTCTTTTGATATTGTTATGCTACTTAAGCTTCCTCAACAGCAGCCTGCGCCGCAGCAAGACGGGCAATAGGCACTCGGAAAGGAGAACAAGATGCATAGTCCATTCCTATTTTAGCACAGAACTTCACGGAAGAAGGTTCACCGCCATGCTCTCCGCAAATGCCGGTACGGATGCCCGGACGTACGCTGCGTCCCTTTTCCACTGCCATCTTAATGAGCTGGCCCACACCGTTCTGGTCCAACACCTGGAAAGGATCTACTGTCAGAATCTTCTTTTCCAAATATACCGGCAAGAAGCTGGCAATATCATCACGTGAGTAACCGAATGTCATCTGTGTCAAGTCGTTCGTTCCGAAGAGAAGTACTCGGCTTCCGAAGCGATACGATTGGCTGTCAGAGCCGCACGAGGAGTCTCTATCATAGTACCGATTTCGAATTCCACTTCGATACCTTCTTCGGCGAAAACTTTTTAGCCGTAGCCAAAATAACATCTTTCTGCTGTTTCAACTCATAAAGGATGCCTACCAACGGTACCATGATTTCGGGTTTCGGGTCCTTACCTTCTTTCTTCAACTCGGCAGGCTGCACCCAAAATGGCACGGGTCTGCATTTCGGTGATTTCCGGGAAAGTAATCCCCAAACGGCATCCACGATGACCCAACATCGGGTTGTTCTCGGCAAAGGCTTTCCACACGTTTCTGAATTTCTTCCACACTGACACCCATCTCATCGGCCATCTTCTGTTGTCCTTTCAAGTCATGGGGCACAAATTCATGGAGTGGGGATCGAGCAAACGAATGTTCACCGGACAGCCATCCATAGCTTCCAAAATGCCTTTGAAGTCACTCTTCTGATAAGGAAGCAGTTTGGCCAAAAGCTTTTACGGCCTTCCACACTACCAGCCAAAATCATTTCGCGCATGGCACAATCTTTTGGTCTTCAAAGAACATGTGTTCCGTACGGGTCAAACCGATACCCTTTGCTCGAAAGAACGAGCCACTTGCGCGTCGTGCGGTGTATCGGCATTCGTCCGTACCTGAAGCTTCGTATATTTGTCACACAAATCCATCAGTGCCTTGAAGTCACCGGAGAGTTCAGCCGCTTTGTCGGTATTTCTCCGGCATAAACTTGTCCCGTAGAACCGTTCAAGGAGATGTAATCGCCTTCTTTATATACAACGCCTTCGATCTCCACTGTCTTGTTCTTGTAGTTCACATTGATGGCACCGGCACCGGACACACAACATTTACCCATACCACGAGCCACTACGGCCGCATGGGAAGTCATACCTCCACGAGCGGTAAGGATACCTTCGGCTGCCGACATACCGGCCAAATCTTCGGGAGAGGTCTCGATACGTACCATAACCACCCGATGGCCGTCCTCACGCCATTTTTGGGCATCATCTGCGTGGAACACAATTTGTCCGCAAGCCGCCCCGGAGACGCCGGCAACCCTTGTGTAATCACCTTGGCTTTTTCAACGCATCTTTGTCAAACACGGGGTGGAGAAGCTCGTCCAGTTTTTGAGGCTCGCAACGTTTCAATGCTGTCTTCTCGTCTATCAATCCTTCACGCACTAAGTCCATGGCGATTTTCACCATAGCTGTACCGGTACGTTTACCGTTGCGCGTCTGCAAGAACCAAAGTTTGCCATCCTGAACTGTAAACTCCATATCCTGCATATCGCGATAGTGGTTTTCCAATTTAGTCTGAATGGCATCGAGCTCTTTATAAATCTCAGGCATAGCCTCTTCCATCGAAGGATATTTGGCGGCACGTTCTTCCTCCGAGATACCTTGCAGGGCAGCCCAACGGCGTGAACCCTCTACCGTGATTTGTTGGGGTGTACGGATTCCGGCCACAACGTCCTCACCTTGGGCATTCACAAGGTACTCGCCGTTGAACAGGTTCTCACCAGTTGCGGCATCGCGGCTAAAACAAACACCCGTAGCCGACGTTTCGCCCATATTGCCGAATACCATGGCCATGACAGAAACCGCCGTACCCCATTCATCGGGTATGCCCTCCATCTTACGGTAAAGAATAGCACGTTCGTTCATCCAACTGCGGAATACGGCGCAGATGGCTCCCCAGAGTTGCTCCATCGGGTCGGTAGGGAAGTCATTTTCGGTCTGTTCCTTGATGGCTTTCTTGAAACGGGCCACCAAATCTTTCAACTCATCCACCGACAAATCCTTGTCCAACTCTATCCCGCGAATGGCTTTCACCTCGTCTATGATGGCTTCGAACGGATCGATATCTTCCTTATTCACCGGTTTCATTCCCAGCACCACGTCGCCGTACATCTGAACAAAGCGGCGGTAAGAATCGTACACGAAATGAGGATTACCCGTCTTACGTACCATTCCTTCGGCTACTTCATCATTCAAACCTAAGTTAAGAATGGTATCCATCATACCCGGCATGGAAGCCCGGGCACCGGAACGAACCGAGACCAGCAGCGGATTCTCAGTGCTTCCGAACTTACTGTTCATCAAGTTTTCTACATGGGCCACCGCAGCATTGACCTCAGCTTGAAGTATTTCTACGATTTTCTCTTGCCCTACTTCATAGTATTCGTTGCAAACATCTGTTGCAATGGTAAAACCGGGAGGTACAGGTATACCGATAAGATTCATTTCGGCGAGATTAGCACCTTTGCCACCAAGTCTTTCTCTCATCTGGGCATTGCCCTCAGCCTGCCCGTTACCAAAAGTATAAACTCTTTTTCACTCATTTTTCAAAAGCTTGTTTTGAATTAGTGAACAAAATGAATTAATGCAAAACTACTCAAAAAAATGGGCTGCAAAAGGAAAAACGAGAAAAAATGCAAAAAAATGCTACTTTTGTCCCTGAAATCAAAATAAAAACTAAATAAACTCATCGGATATGACCCGAAAAAGAAAAGAATTCCCTATATTAGAGAATATTACAATTACGGATGTGGCAGCAGAGGGCAAAGCCCTGGCCCGGTGGACGACATGGTGGTTTTTCGTTCCCTTTGTTGTTCCCGGAGATGTGGTCGACCTGAAAATCCAGAAGAAAAACATCATTATTGCGAAGCGATAGCCGTAAAAGTTCCACCAATATTCTCCTCTTCGGGCCGTACCTTTCTGCCCGCATTTCGGAGTTTGCGGCGGTTGCGGCAGTGTCTCCCCATATAAAGAGCAGCTCAAATACAAGCAACAGCAAGTTCTGGGATAATCTTACCCGTATCGGTAAGGTAGAACTCAACGGCGTACAGCCGAATTGCCCAGGTTCCGTGAAAACGGAAGAATACCGGAACAAGCTGAATTCGGTTTTCAAACAAGAGATGGCTGACACCGGAAGAAATCGCATCGGAAACGCATATACGCAGAACGGAGCCGTATGATTCCACACCAGCGGTTCGTTCGACAAGATTTTACCCATCGAACAATGTCGTCTGATGGATGATATCAATAACCGTATCCGTAACGCCATCCGTGACTACGGGTACGAGCACCAGTTGACATTCCACGATCAGCGGGAACATGCCGGGACTATTGCCGCAACATGATGATTTCGCAACTCCAATACGGGCGGAGTG
>VOFG01003031.1_pt1 | contig 17814 bp, 27 predicted proteins | sample 5384171 | NCBI WGS metagenome assembly VOFG01 (sample SAMN12384726, study PRJNA508395) | human gut metagenome | isolation source: healthy gut F | host: Homo sapiens
ATACTGGCTTCTGACCCCATAAAACCGATCGGGCATCGCCGGAAATAAGCGCTGTCATTACTTTATCAGCACCGGCACCATTTACCACAGTCAGGTCAATACCTTCTTCTTCAAAATAACCAAGTTCAATCGCTGCATATTGCGGGGCATAGAAAATGGAATGGGCGACTTCATTAGTGTCACAGCTGTCATTTTTCCACCTGCAGCTTCATCCATTTTCCCACAGCCAGTGAGACAGCCAACGGCAAATGTACCTGCCAATACAGCTGCCAAAAATGATCTATATCTTTTTTTTTTCATAAAAAGTCCTCCTGCTTCCAGAAATGTATCGAATACTATGATGAGTGTCAAAAGTAAATTTTGCCACTCACTGATGTAACCGGATTGCTCCATTGCTATGCAATTCCCGCAATCCTCGAACATCATATACTATAAGATATACGGAAACCAAGGAAATAGTGCAAAAAAAGCCCTGTTCTTTCGAATTTATGGGACAATTTCTTTATTTCCCACTTTTTGTAGCAGACCACAGTGTCCAAATTTACATTTTCCACACTCTTGAAAATATTTCCTTCTACAAATGGATTTTTTTCTTCATTTCACGGATCAGTTCTTTAATTTCTACGCGCTTGGAGCGGTTTTCCTCATTGTTGCAGGTGGTGCAGGTATCGGTAAATTTGCAGGCGCACTGGATAAAATGAAGGTGATTGTAATCTCTCCATGACTTGATATCATCTTCACGTACCAGATACAACGGGCGGATCAGCTCCATACCCTCAAAGTTTGTGCTGTGAAGCTTTGGCATCATGGTCTGGACCTGGGCACCGTAGAGCATGCCCATAAGGATGGTTTCAATAACATCGTCATAATGATGTCCTAAAGCGATCTTATTACATCCCAATTCCCTGGCGTAGCTGTAAAGATAGCCACGGCGCATTCTGGCGCACAGATAGCAGGGGGATTTTTTCTATGGTAAATACAGCATCAAAGATGTCGGACTCAAAAATGTGGACCGGAATTCCCAGTTTCCTTGCATTTTCTTCGATCACATGACGGTTATCCGGGCTGTATCCCGGATCCATGACCAGAAATTCTACTTCAAATGGAAACTTATTGTGAAGCTTTAATTCCTGGAATAATTTTGCCATAAGCATAGAGTCTTTTCCACCTGAAATACAGACAGCTACCTTATCTCCTTCCTTTACCAGCTCATACTGTTTCACTGCTTTTGTAAATGGAGACCAGATGGTCTTGCGGAATTTTTTCCGGATACTCTGTTCCACCTGATTTTTAATATCTTCTGCTTCCTGTCTGCGCATCTCTTCCCGCAGCCACGCAATATATCCGCCTTCCAGACTGTAAGCGCGGTATCCATCTGCTTCCAGTTCTTCTGCTGCTTCTATACTGTTGGTTCCATGACTGCAGAACAATATCACTTTTTTGGCTTTTATGATCTGTGGATTTTCTTTTCAGATCTTCCTGTAAAAATGTGAATGGCTCCGGGGAATGGTTCCATATTCAAAAATCCCGGTCACTTCTCATATCAATCAACTGATAACTTCCCTCAGGAAGTTCATTCAGTTTCGCTACGTTTATTTCCATGTTTGTATAACACCTTTCCGCTTTTGAAATGGTCACAGGCCGTCAAATGACCTGTTTTTGCACTGAAAGTAATATAACACGATTTTTCTTTTTGCTTCAAGTATGTTGCATTTTTTTATGAAAAAACTGACAGTAAAGGTTTTCAGTACACAGATAAATACTCTCTCAACTGAAAGGGCTATACAACCGGCAAAAAACCACCGTACCACAGGGGACGGCGGTCTTTGAAATATACCTTTATTCCGTTTTAAGCAGTCCTGCTTCCCGAAGGCTGTTAAGAAGGAGATTAAACTGAGTCACAACGTCTTCTGTGCCAGTTGCATTGGCAACAGCAGCTGCCGGTGTGACGGTTCCTGCGGACCAGCCGGGGCCCTGAGGCCGGAGCCTGGCCCTGGGGGCCTGCTGGACCAGTTGCTCGGGACCGGGCCCTGCTCCCTGAGGACCCGTTGCGCCTGTTTCGCCTGCCGGGCCCTGGGGGGCCTGCTGGACCAGTTGCTCCTGGGGACCGGTCTCCTCTTGGACCCTGGGGACCTACTGCCCTGAGGACCCGTTGCTCCTGTCTCGCCTGCCGGGCCCTGGGGACCTGCTGGACCAGTTGCTCCCTGGGGACCGGTCTCTCCTCTTGGACCCCGGGGACCTACTGCTCCCTGAGGACCGATTGCTCTGTTTCGCCTGCCGGGCCTGGGGACCCTGCTGGGCCCGTTGCTCCCCTGAGGGACCGGCTGCTCCTGTTTCACCCTGTGGACCGGGATATCCTGGAAAGCCCTGCGGTCCGCGGGGTCCTGGCGGTCCCATAGGACCTGGTCTTCCCCCAGCAGCAGCCGGGACATCTTACAAATCCATTCCTTCCATTAAGATCATCAAAACACATATCCAGACTCCTTTCTGATTCCATTTCTGTAAAAACAAAAGCTCGTTTTCTTTTGTTACTATAGAATATGTACAAGAGCCCTTTTTGTGTCCACCTATACAGGTCAGAACGGATTACGCCTGTTTACCAGCCATCATTTACCAATGACCAGCTTTATAACATCTCTATAAATGCTGCAATACGTGTTTCAATCTGTCCGCTGTCTGCAGTGGAATAATCTGTTTCCAGCTTCATATATGGAATGCCCATTTCTTCTGCCATACGTCCCAATTTAAAAAGGCTTCTACATTAAATGTATGGCATGCCTGAAGGACGATCTCCACCACTCCGTCTACCTGATAATCCCTGATCATCTGGGCTGTATTTTTCCAGACGTCCGTTATTTGGAAGTCATAACAGAGCAGTTAATGGACAGATAACGGTCATGAAATAGCACGCAGGATATCCGGTGCATTTTCATCTACCAGCAAACGGTTGGTACGCTCGCCGGAGCAGTCATCCAGACATACGATCACACCGCCGTTATTTTCGATCACAGTTCCCACTTTCTGGATCACTCCGCCAGTAGGACAACCGGTAGGTAATATTCTTTTGCAGAAGCAGATACCGGACGTTTTCCTTCTTTGTATGCCTTCTCAGCTTCTGTTACCCGTTTGCGGATATTATCAATTTGCTGATAAACGTCGAAGGTGAATGTTCCCTGCTGGAGAGCGATCATCATCTCTGTTCCCTTCATAGCCGGAGGTACCAGCTTCTGCAGATGATACATATCCAGCTGGGCTTTGCGCAGCTCGTTGCGCACATGGGCTGCCTTGCGCAGACCTTCTTCTGTAATGGTACAGTTAAATTTCTCTTCTAATTTTTCCTTTAATAATCTGACCTCTTCATACCAGATATCCTTTTGCATAAGACCGTTCCTGACTTTGTGGAAGATGAAGAACATAAGTCTCTTTAATCTCATTTAACAGCTCATACATCTTCTTTTTTCCATCGCAGGTAGTCTCCCCGATGATAATATCCGAAAAATAGGTATAGGGACATTTTTCAGAATAAGCAAAACCATAGGTACTTTTGATCAGAGGGCAAAGATTCTTTGGAAGGACTTTTTCCGCATCTGGTATAGTCTCATTACTGGTGCCGCAAAGTCCTACAGTAGCTATTCCTGCAGCATCCAACACTTCCTGTGGTGTGTAGGAGCAAAGGCATCCAGCCAGTTTTCCTCCATTGTCTTTAAATTCCTTAGCTTATAAATCCCTGTTTTCTCGCATCTACAAACTCATCAAATGTCTTTGGCAGATCCATTACAATCCCTCCTGAAATTTTAATGTTCTCTTATAATCTTTCTTCTACTCTCCTGACAACAGCGCTGCGCCGATCGCCCCTGCATACCGGCTAATGGCATACTTTCTACCGGTGCCTTTAAAGCATGGCTGAGCCGGCTGATCATATATTCATCCTCACAAAGTCCCCCTGTAAGGAAATAGTTGGTTCCATCCAGCTGCGAAATAAGCTGGGCCACTTTTACAGCAACAGATTCCACCACACCATAGGCAATATCTTCCCTGGAAGTTCCTTTTTCCGATCAGGGCTGATCGCCTCTGATTCCGCAAACACTGTACACATGGAACTGATGGTCACACCATCTCCTTTAGATGCAAGTTGTGACAGTTCTTTCTGGGTCAGTCCCAGGCGGTTGGTCATGACCTCCAGGAATTTTCCGGTTCCTTGCAGAGCATTTATCATTCATAACGAATTTCATAACACGACCGTTTTTAATACTATCCCCTTGGTATCCTGACCTCCGATGTCGATGACCACCCCATCCTTTCCAAACAGCTTCCAGGCTCCTTTTCCGTGGCAGGTGATCTCTGTTATCACTTTATCAGCATAATGTACGGATACTCTTCCGTATCCCGTTGCCCCATACCGGCTCTTTTCATGCGTTACCTGTTCTTTTTTTTCCAGCCAGTGATAAATCTCTTCTGCTGTCTTTCTGCTGGAAAATCCTGTTGCCATTTCCATGGTCTTCCATACTTCTCCATCCCGCAGCACCACTGTCTTTGCTGCACTGGAACCAATATCGATCCCAACCTGATACATATCTTCACCTCACATTTTTCCTTAACAACTTCTTTCTTTTCCATTTTAACATTAATTTTTTCTCAATATCTAATCATATATCAGCTGTTTTTATGTACATTTATAGATTTTATCTATATAATGATGTTGCAAAAGCAAGCCCTCATCGGATTTTAGACCTTTTGACCCTGGTATCATATGATGTTGGGGTCAAAAGGTATTTTACCCCTCTGATACCAGAATTGCGTGCTTTGCACTCCGCAATTCTAAAACATTCGTAATCCGCTCATTTTTCTTCAAAAAATGGCTCCTTACTCATGTTTTGGCAGGTCCCAAGTTCAAAAAATCCTCCTTCATGCAAGCCCTCATCGGATTTTAGACCTTTTGACCCTGGTATCATCATATAAGGTTCTTCAAGGAGACTTCAAATATGGAATTCAAACATTAGAGGCTTTCGTAGCCGTTGTAGATTATAAAAGCTTTTCAGAGGCAGCCAAACACCTCTACCTGACCCAGCCAACTATAAGTTCCCATATACAGGCATTAGGGAAAAGAGCTGAATTCCCGACTTCTGATCCGTACCACCAAACAGATGAAGGTGACGGACCGTGGAATGCAGCTCTATGAATGTGCTGTTCATATGTTAAATATGCGGGATCAGATCATAGATGAATTTGCGGAAATAAATGGAAACTGATCGACGTCAGTGCATCCACCATTCCCTCATCCTACCTTCTGCCGGAACTGTTATCGGAGTTTTCCAAAATACAGCCGGATATCCATTTTCATATCTGGCAGTCAGACAGCGCAGACGCTATTGAAAAAGGTGATCCAGGGATCTGTGGATTTTGGTCTTACCGGCTCTATGACCGATGCTGAGAACTGCTGTTTTACCCCTTTCTGTACTGACTCTTTAGTCCTGGCAGCTCCGGTAACACCGGAATATCTGGAGCTGGCTGACACCTTAAAAAAGGATGAACCAGTTACCCTGCAGCATTTTTCTCTCCCATCCTTCTTTATCCTTCGTGCCAATGGTTCCGGCACCCGTAAGGGAGATCGACTTATTTTTAGAACGGCACCAGATCTCCCTTTCTGAGTTAAATATTGTTGCCCGGATGAATGATCTGGAATCTATTAAAAATCCATTGCTTCCGGTCTTGGCATTTCCATTCTTTCTGCCCGCAGCGTAAAAGATATGGAAAGGACCCCCAGCTCTCACTTTTCCTTTAGAGAATGCTGCGCAGGTCCGCACTTTTTATATCGTATACAACAAAAACAGGATCTTAAAACCCTATGTAAAAGCACTTCAGTTTTTAAAATTTGTAGAGCACTTCTACAAAATAAACTGTATTATCTGATCCAGGCTCGTCTGCCCCCTACTTTATAGCCATCCGGGGTGGTCGTATTTGTAAGCATGACGCCGTCCTGGCCCAGATAATACCAGATTCCATTGCCCCTGCCTTCCAAACATTCTTTGCCAGACTTCCTGTAGAACAGAAATAATACCATTTTTCCATCTAATTCTTTCCAGCCCTTTGCCATGTAATGATCTGACTGGATCCAGTAGGTCTCTCCATTATCTGTGATCCATTCTCCCACTGCTTTTATGCCATTACCTTACATAATACCAGCCGTTATTATTTTTTACCCAGCCACGCTCTTTTTACAGCGCCGGACCGCCGGTATTGGTATCTGCAGATTCCGGCTGTGTGGGGCAGAGGCTTTGTTTCCTGACTAGACGAATTATTTGTGTTATTTGTATTATTCGTATTGTTTGTGTTGTTTGCATTATTCGCACTGTTTGTGTTATTTGTGCTATTTCAGGTGTTGGAGCCTGGGATGTATTCTGGCTTGTATTCTGTCCTGTCAGGGCACCTGCCTCTGCCAGTTTAAAGCCATAGTCCAGTAATGCCTTCGTATCCGTATAATGGGTAGACTGGCTCTTCATTACAACTGCGATCAGACGGACACCGTTTCGCTCTGCTGCTGTTACCAGTGTATTTCCGGCTTTTGATGTATATCCAGTCTTTCCGCCTATAATTCCCTGATAATATCTGGAATCTTTTGGATTTAACATTTTATGTCCCATAGTCACAGTAAAGACCTGACGGATTTTTTAGTAGCCGGAAGTGTATAGGTTCTGGTGGAAGCCTGTTTTTACTATATCATTTGCAAAGCAGCTCTGGCGATCAGTGCCATATCATGAGGTGTAGTATAATGGTTCGGGTCGTTTAAACCATGTGGATTGGCAAAATGAGTATTAGTGCAGCCTAAAGAAGCTGCTTTGGCATTCATCTTCTCTCTGCAAAAAGCGGCATTGCTGCCAGCCATGCTCTGCAAGGGCATTTCCACTTCGTTTGCTGATTTTAATAACAGCGCATACAGACACTGGCGTACTGATAAGGTATCTCCCTCCGTCATGCCAATAGAAACTGCACCCGATTCAAGGTTAGTGGTAGCTGTTGATGAAAATGTGACTGTATCATCCAGATTGCAGTTTTCAGCACTAAAGAGCTGTCATCAGCTTGGTAATGCTGGCTGATAATACTGTGTTTCGCCGTTTTGTGAAAATAATACACTTCCGTCTGCAACATTTAACAAAACTGCACCCTGGGATGCAATAGTGGGTTTCGTAATAGAAGAAACATCACCCTTCTGGGATGGTGTATTTTCACCAGATGTATTCTGGGCGCCTGATGCCTTAGTTGGTTGTGTCTCCTGAACCTGGCTCTGTGATATGGATGTTCCTTTATCTAATGGTGTAATAGTCACCTGACTGGCCCATGCAGGTACAATGTGAGAATGGCAGCCGTACATACTGCCAGAAATGTATATTTTATTTTTTTCATTGAAATAAAGATCCTCTCTGTGGTATTGAAGCAGATTTATACTCACGAACACGCTCTAACATGCTCTGCTGCCTGCTGTGCCAGTGGTTTTGTTCGTCAATGGCTTATTAAAACAAATGTCCGTTCAGGCGCTGTAACTTATTTTCTTGGACTCATTATATCTTAGACTCATCCGCCGTGCTCTACTGCCTGCTTTTTCGCAGGCAGGATTTTGTCCAAGAAAACAAACGGTGTCGCTTGTTTTTCTTTTGGACCCATTATACCATTACCACAGTTAAAAAATAACCCATTTTGTTGATTTCTTTTAATTTTTTTCCATCCAGCACTGCCTCTGTTAAAACATCCCCCTTATAAGCCGGTTTCAGGGAAAAGAATGGTGCGTTTTCCTGAAGCAGTTTTAAAAAAAAGATCTTGTCTCCTTCCCACAGGTTCAGCTTTAACAGGTCTTCTTTTTCTGATCCATTCCAGTACCCCTTCATTGCAGGGAATGATTTCTCCCTCATATCCATCAGCTGTATATAAACACATATACTCCGTATTCCAGCCTTCGGAAATAAAAGTAACGATCCCCTGAATTTCCAGGATGTAAGTAAGCCCGGTCTCTTCTTTTGCTTCCCGGAGCAGACATTCTTCTGGACTTTCATTTTCTTCAAAATGACCTCCGATGCCGATCCACTTGTCTTTATTTACATCATGTTTTTGCTGACTCTGTGAAGCATCAGATAGCTGTCCTTTTTTTTCAATATAACACAACGTTGCAAGTTTTGAACGTTCTCCCAATTTATATCCCTGCTTTCTTTCCTTAGTACGCAAATATGCAGCATTTACAAGCACAGGGCCGCCGCAAATGCGGCGACCCATGAATCTTCGTAAATAGCCTGTAAAAATTATTCTTCAATTGAATAGTTCGGAGCCTCTTTTGTAATATGAATATCATGTGGATGGCTCTCTTTTAAGGATGCAGCGGAGATCTTCACGAATCTTCCGGTCTCCTGAAGAGTCGGGATGTCCTTTGCGCCACAGTATCCCATACCGGAACGTAAACCGCCTAACAGCTGGAATACAGTATCCTCTACCATACCCTTATAAGCTACACGGCCTTCTACGCCTTCTGAACCAGCTTCTTTGCATCAGTCTGGAAGTAACGGTCCTTGCTTCCGTTTTCCATAGCTGCAATAGAGCCCATGCCGCGGTATACCTTATACTTACGTCCCTGATACAGTTCAAATGTTCCCGGGCTCTCATCGCATCCTGCAAAGATGCTTCCCATCATACACACGCTTCCGCCTGCTGCGATCGCCTTTGTAATATCACCGGAATATTTGATACCGCCATCAGCAATGATCGGGATGCCGTACTCTTTTTGCGACTGCGTAGCAGTCCATAACAGCGGTGATCTGCGGAACACCGATACCTGCAACGACACGGGTGGTACAGATGGAGCCAGGTCCGATACCAACCTTAACTGCAATCAGCACCAGCCTCGATCAGGGCTTTGGTTGCTTCACCGGTTGCCACATTACCTGCAATGACCTGAACCTCCGGAAATGCTTCTTTGATCATCTTTACGCAGCGGATAACATTTGCAGAATGACCATGGGCAGAGTCTAAAACAACAACGTCCACCTTTGCCTTCACCAGTGCTTCTACACGTCTAAAACATTGGCTGTGATACCAACCGATAGCTGCACTGCATAACAGACGTCCCTGGGCATCTTTTGCAGACAGAGGATATTTGAATCGCTTTCTCAATATCCTTAATGGTGATAAGTCCTTTAGGTTAAAGTCATCATCCACGATCGGCAGCTTCTCGACTCTTGCCTTTGCCAGGATATGCTTTTGCTTCCTTTAAAGTAACACCTTCCTTTGCTGTGACCAGATTCTTGGAGGTCATGCATTCTTTGATCGGACGGCTGAAATCTTCCTCAAATTTCAAGTCACGGTTGGTGATGATACCAACTAATTTCTTGCCTTCTGTGATCGGAACACCGGAAATACGGATTTTGCCCATCAGGTCATTGGCATCCTTTAATGTATGCTCTGGGGGAAAGATAAATGGATCTGTGATAACACCGTTCTCAGAACGTTTTACTTTGTCAACTTCTTCTGCCTGAGCTTGTACGGACATGTTCTTGTGGATGATACCAATACCGCCCTGTCTAGCCATTGCGATTGCCATGCTGTGTTCTGTTACAGTGTCCATACCTGCACTCATTAACGGGATGTTCAGACGGATCTTCTTTGTCAGGTTTGTGCTTAAGTTTACCTGATTTGGGATCACTTCTGAATAAGCTGGAACCAGAAGCACATCATCAAAAGTAATTCCATCACCGATAATTGTACCCATTCGTTTTTTCCTCTCTTTCTTCATCAATTTTTATCTGAAGGTTCAATATAACGCCAGCGCTAAAAAAACATCGGTTTTATCAGACACTGGCGTTTTGGCCTTCTTATTAGTAACTAATACTAGCAAATTTTTATATGGATTGTCAAACCCATTTGCCGTAAAATATTCATTGAAATTGCTTATGATTTTTCATGAGGAAAACTTATCAGTTCTAGGGACTTTTCGCAGCCTCGGAACTCACAAAAAATCTTTACTGCCTCATAAACTTGCGCGGAAATACTCTGCGCATAGCCCCTTCCATTTTTCTCACCAGGCTCAAATAAGACTTTTTGTTGTCACAGAGCCCTTCTGGCTGATCGGTGCGTAAACTTTTGCGCCGGCCTGTCCGCTGGCGCAGTTTATAACTTTCATTCCCTGTTTTTCATAATCTTTTAATACATAGGAATCTGCCGGTGCGATCACCTGTACTTCTTCTTTTCGCAGTCAAAAAGCTTTTTTTTTCTTCTGGCCTTTCCTAGGATGCGGTCTACACTGAAACCACCGTCTGCAAACAGGTATTCATATTCTACACTGAGGTTTAAAAAACAAAATACGTCGCAGCACCTGCTGCCAAGGATCAATACTCCGAACATGACCTGAAGGGCTGCAAATGCAGATAATGCACACAATACGATCATCAATACTTTTTACAGGCCAGGCATAAACAGGGTCTTTCCGTTTTACCAGCCATTCTACATAATTTTCTTCCATAACTTTCTGCATTCTCCTGTTATATAGTCGCATAGTTTTTTCTACACGTTTAGTTTGTTAATAGTATAACCTATTTTGACTTCATTTTCCAGTTATTTTAACCTTTTTCCCCTTGGTATCATATAATATCCACAAAGACTTTTCCAGGCAGGTAACATTTTCATGAATCCCCTCTTTGTCTGAATGATATTAAGCCCGGCGAAAAGGCCCGCGTCTGCTGCCTTACCTCCTGCGGAAGCATACGACGCCGCTTTCTTGACATAGGCCTTACTGAAAATACACTGGTAGAATGTGTAGGTGTAAGCCCCTTAGGAGACCCGGCTGCCTATGCCATACGGGGTGCTGTGATCGCTATCCGGAAAACAGACAGCAAAAATATTCTGATAACAGGAAAGGAGAATCGATGAATTTTCACAAAAAAGTCTTCTATTCCTGAAAATACACCTGACCGCCCAGTCATCGCCCTTGCAGGAAATCCCAATGGGAAAAAGCACTTTATTTAATAATCTTACCTCTGGAAAAAAGCAGCACACAGGCAACTGGATCGGCAAAACCACTGCCAATGCCTGGGGAATTTGCTCAGGCATTGCCAAAGATTATGTACTGGTAGATATTCCCGGCACCTACTCTCTTTCTTCCCGCTCTGCTGAAGAAACAGTTGCCGGGATTTTATCTGTTTTGGAGCCCATCAGGCAGTTGTCATCGTCTGTGATGCCACATGTCTGGAGCGGAACCTGAACCTGGTACTGCAGATCCTGGAAGCCACGGATCGTGTACTGGTATGTGTGAATCTTTTAGATGAAGCAGAAAAGAAAGGGATACAAATAGACTTAGACCAGTTATCAGATCTGCTGTGTATCCCTGTAGCCGGTACCTCTGCCAGAAAAAAAATGCACATTGATCCCTTTTTAAAGGAGTTAGATGATCTCACTGACAGCCCTGTTCTTTCACATTACCAGGTCACCTACTGTAAAGAACTGGAAACAGCTGTTTCCATGCTGGAACCTGCTGTAGAAAGCTGGATGGACGCCCACATACTGCCATTTTATGTGACCTCCCTTTTTCTTACACTGCGTCTGTTAGAAGATGATGCCTCTTTTCTGCGCTCTTTTACCTGCCAGCTGCGGCTATGACCCGGCTCAGGATCCTGCAGTTGTAAAAAGCCTGCAAACTGCCTGCTCCTATCTGAACCAGAAAGGCATTTTCAAAGATATTATAAAAAGACCGCATAGTATCTGGTCTGGTAAACAGTGCCGGATCCATCGCCTCTGCCTGTGTCCGCCTGCCGGACCGGAATTATAATGAAACAGACAGGAAACTGGATCGTATCCTTACAGGACGTCTGGCTGCCTATCCGGCTATGGCCGGGCTTTTAGCCCTGATCTTCTGGATCGCTTTTAGCAGGTGCCAATCAGTTATCTGCCCTGCTTTCTGATCTGCTGTTTTCCTTCCAGCATGTTCTGGAACAGGTTTTACTGTTTCTCCATGTCCCGGTTCTTTTACGGGAAGCCTTTATTTATGGAATTTACCGGGTCCTTGCATGGGTGGTCTCTGTTATGCTGCCGCCTATGGCCGTATTCTTTCCTCTTTTACATTATTGGAAGACTCCGGCTATCTGCCCCGCATCGCCTATAACCTGGACCGGCCTTTCCAGTGCTGTAAAGCCTGTGGAAAACAGGCTCTTACTATGGCTATGGGCTTTGGCTGCAATGCTGCAGGCATTACAGGCTGCCGTATCATTGATTCTCCCCGCGAACGGCTTATTGCCATTCTTACCAATAATTTTATGCCCTGTAATGGACGTCTCCCTCTTTTTATCACTTTGATCCTGCTGTTTTTATGCAGCAGCCAGCAAAATGCAGCCTCTTATGCTGTCAGTGCACTGATACTTACCTTGTTCATCCTTTTAGGGATCGCCATGACCTTTCTCTCTTCTTACCTGTTGTCTGCCACTGTATTAAGCGGCGTTTCCTCATCCTTTACACTGGAAATGCCTCCTTACAGACGTCCCCAGATAGGAAAGGTGATCCTGCGCTCTGTTACAGACCGTACTTTGTTTGTCCTTGGAAGAGCTGCTGCCGTAGCCGCTCCTGCTGGTCTTATCCTGTGGCTTTTAGCAAATGTGTCCCCAGGCGGGATCAGCCTGCTTTCCCTTGATCAGCCTTATTTTAGATCCCTGGACGCCTGCTGGGTATGGACGGCGTTATCCTTACAGCTTTTATCCTTGGACTTCCCGCCAGATAGATCGTCCTTCCCATTATCCTTATGGCCTATACAGCCCAGGGAATCTGACGGGATACGCTTCCACACTCCAGCTAAAGCAGATCCTTACAGCAAACGGCTGGACCTGGACCACCTGCAGTGTGCGTCATGCTCTTCTCCCTGATGCACTGGCCATGCTCCACCACCCTTATTACTATTTATAAAGAAACTAAAAGTGCCCGGTGGACCCTTGTTTCTGCCATTCTGCCAGCATTTTTGGTGCTTTATGCTGTATTCTTTTACTGCCTTCACCCGCTTCTTTCTGCTGCCTTAACAATCTTTTCTAAACCAAAGACCATATGTACTTTTATTTTAATAACTTTCCCAGGGTTTCCGCAGCTTATCTATTTCAACCGGCTTAGAAAGATGCGCATTCATACCGCTGGCAAGAGAACGGTGGATATCTTCATCAAAAAGCATTGGCACTGATGGCAACAATAGGAACCTTATTACTGTCTTCCCGTTCCATGGTACGGATAACATGGGCTGCTTCTAAGCCGCCCATAACAGGCATCATGATGTCCATGATGATCAGGTCATAATATCCTGTCTTTGAAGCTTCAAACTTATCCACTGCTTCTTTTCCATCATAAGCATTATCCACCTTCATCCCCATGTCCTCCAGTATATACTGGAGGATTTCCATGTTCAGGGGATTATCCTCTGTTACCAGAACGCGGATACCTGAAAAAGTCTTTCTTGTTCTGGGGAGCTTTCTCCTGGATCTTATGTTCCTTTACAGGCCTTAACTGGATCCGGAAACTAAAGGTACTTCCTACGCCTACCTGGCTGTCCAGTAAATACTTCCACCCATCATATGTACCAGGCGGTTACTGATGGCAAGCCCAAGACCTGTTCCCTGCTGTCCTGTACCAAAATGCTCTACCTGTTCAAAAATGCCAAAGATTCTCTGGCGGTCTTCTTCATTTACACCAATACCATGATCCTTTACTGCAAAATACAGCTGGGACAGGCCATTTTCCCCTTCCTTTTCTGTTACTGTCAGGGAAATATCTGTATCATTACCGGAATATTTAACTGCATTTCCCAACAGATTTACAAGGACCTGGCTGATGCGCATGGAATCCCCATAAAACCAGGTATGTTTTAACTGCATATTTAGATGATAATGCTGATTTTTCCTCAAACTTAGCTTCTAACAGTGTATAAAGGCCATTTATCATCTTATCTAACTGGAAGTCATCCATTACCAGCTTCATTTTTCCACTTTCGATCTTTGACATATCAAGGACATCATTTAAAATGCCCAGCAGATAATTAGATGAACTTTTTACCTTCTTTTAAACAGTCAAGGCGCACTTCTTCTGACTGGCCATCCTTTAATGCAATATCCGTCATACCAATGATACCATTCATAGGTGTACGTATCTCATGGGACATGTGAGCCAGAAAATCTGACTTGGCCTGTGCTGACTGGTCATGACGGTTTCTGTTAATACGGTTCTGGATAATGATGCCGATCTCCCGGAAAAGTTTTCTATCCTCTTCCCTGTTTAAGATTTCTTCATCTACACCCATAAAGAAGATCGTACCAGAATACTGACTGTTATCATTCATTAAAACTGCAATTCCTGTTTTTTCAGTATCATTTTCCTTATTATTATCCTTCTTAAATAAAGGCAATACTGAAAGGATCTTTTTTACAGGCTGCATAGCCTTTTGCCTGGGTATCCTGGTTTAACTGTTCAAACACTTCTTCACTGCAATGGATCACACCCGTTTTTGCTTCTGCCCCGGCTGTATCTTTCCACTGATAAGACAATTCACTGGAAAGAAAATCTGGATTTAAACCTGTGATCACCAGATTTTCCAGTCCAAACCATTCATTCAACCGACAGGAAATAAGATCCAGTCCTGCCTCGATCTGACTGCAACGGTCTAAAATATTCAGTGCAAGGGATGCAAACTGGTCTCCTCGATATACTCCATAGATACGATCTTTCCAAATTGCTTTGGAGCTGCCTCTGTCTCCTTTACTTCACACCAGGAAAGAATTTCTGTATTCTTCTTTTCTGCCTCCAGAACAGCTACACAAAACCTGGTGGAGCAGGGTGGCTGTATCATTTTCTTCCCAGCCCCATGTAAATCCGGCTTTTAAACTCCAGTTTTAAGACGCTTTGGCGTACCAGTCCCCTGGAACCTTTCTTTTTAATTTCCACAATTTCTGCCGACAGGATGCCTCTTTTTTTCTCCCGGTATCCAGGCCAGCAGTTCATCAGAACCTGCTCTGATCATCACCGGTGTACTGGCAGCTTCCTTCTTCACAGACCTGTAAAAAAACATTTTAGAAAACTGCTCCAGAAGTACATCGCCAAATGCAAGACCAAAATCACGGCTGATCACTGTAAACCGGCAGATATCCACAAGGATCATCATTCCTTCCGGAATCGTTCTGCGGATACGCCTTATTTCCTCCATGCCAGGTTTTAAACGGTAGAAAGAAGTGACCGGATCCATCTGCTGTTTTCTTTCCTGGTCTAATTCCCGCATTTTCGTCTCATGGATATCACGGATGTAACCTACGATCCGGCGGTCTTTTTCTCTGGCATCCCTGATAACCTTGCCTCTTACCTCCAGCCAGCAGCCATCCTCCTTTTCCCGGTATCTTCCTTCAGATCTGGGCATAAATCTTACTGTCCCGGCTGTTTATCATGGCTGACAGCTTTCCCCTGGTCTTCCATGGAAAACCAGGTGCGATCAGATCTTCCTGTATCTTTTTAATATCCCAGATACCATCATGGTTTTTGCTGTTTACGATCTCTAATGTATGCTCTTTATCCCTGTAAGTAAAAAAACAGGTCATTGGAGCTTTCCACAGCCACGCGGTAACGTTCCTTCTCTTCTTTTAGCTGAGTCTCTGTCCGGATCTCATTTTCCGTCAGATTCTCCACTACCTCATGAAGCTCATCTATTTCCTGTATATCAGAAGGAACAAAATCTTTTAAACCTTCAATTCCACCCCGGACACTGTCCATTAGCCGGTATACCGGTCCTGTGACATAACGGACTACAATAAACATCAGCCCTATTCCCATAAGGGCGCAGAAAAGATGGTAGTCAGTATAATGGTATACAGTTTATTTGCAAGGCTGAAGATCGTATCTTTCGGCACAAAGCCGCAAAGGACCCAGTTGGTATTCTTATAGGGAACATTATTTGCATACAGGCTTATTTTTGACATAACTGCATAAATATCCTGATCTCCTATTTTTTGAGTCCTTTACTTTAAACAACTTTTCATGACTGGTGTGTTCTAAAAAAAAACATCTTTTTCTCTTTTTACTGCATCATATAAAATACCCTTTTCCAGCTATGCTCCCTGTAAGTTCCATCCCCATTGTCAATGGCAATTGTATAACCGGCTGTCTGTTCATGGTTCAGATCCTGTATCCTGAAATAGGCATTGCATAGGTGACTGATGGAAACTTCTGTTCCCATAACACCATAAACAATGCCATCAAAGACCAACGGAAAGGAATAGGTGATCATTTTATGATTATCCATCACATGATCTTCCAGGGATAAAGGGCACAGACCAGTAGCCCAGACTGTTCATATCCACTTCCGGATAAGTCATCGCAGCTGTATATGGCTCATAAAAAGAAATCATCGCTGGCCCTGTTCCCCTGTCCTTTAAAATTAAAAACCGGAAACCAGGAGCTGTCAAAAGCGATCCTGCTTCCACGGGCCAGTTCTTTATCCCCCTGTTCAAAAAAGCAGATCAGAATTTGTCTCTGTTTTTGTCACAGGATCTGAATCACGGATAAAAATCCGTCATAATCTCCCGCCTTCTCCAGGGGGAGTATCATTGGCTACAATAAGAAAAACACCACTGGTAGAATCCCTGTGAAGAAATTCCAGCAGCCTCGGAAATACCCTCTGTGCATTTTTTTTTCTGCAGATCTCTCCTTGCAGAAAAAGCCTTTATATCCACAGCATTTTCCCGGAGAAATTCTGACATTTCCAGATTTAAGTAGGTACTTTCTTTACGAATGCTGCTCCATTGCCCTACCATTGCATTTTCCAGCATCACTTCCCGGTTTTTCAACAGATAACTGTCAAGGTTCACCGCATTACTTTCCATGGTATCTTTTACGCCGCTGGACATAAGCATAAAAACGGCATGATTCCCTGAAATAAAACAACTAAAAGCAGGGGAACAAGGAATATGCGCATCAGCTTCCGTTTCTGTACTTTCATCTGCTTCTTACCTCCTGCTTTTTACCCTGTAACTGATCTCATTACTTATTCTGATAAGCTGCAGCCTCCAGCTTTGTATTCCATGCTCATACCACTGTTCAAACGCTTCATCTGTAGTGAACAGGGCTGTGGCCTCTGCCCTGGACATACCTCCAGCTGTCATTTCATCTACTTTTGCCTTATCCTCTGCTGCCTTATCAGAAAGATCATAATCTAATATCTTTCTGGCAGCATACCCATTTTCAAAACACTTTGGTGTAAAACTGGTCAGGTCATAAGAGCTTCAAATGTTGTCCAGACACTGATATGCCTTATCATTTACCTTCAGATCTTTATCCTTTATTACCTCATCCAGCGCCTCTACAGAATTGGAATCCTTTACGTACCGGAAGATAAGCTGATTCACATACAAACGAAGATTATTTTCCCTTCTGGTAAACCACTTCAAAAACTCACAGGCTGCATATTCATGCCTTTCATCATCTTGTCACTGCCATGCCTGCGCCCTGCTGTACACATATATGTTCTCCTCCTTCTAATACAGGAGGCTGCATTACGATACAGTCAATATCTCTGGTTTCATCATCTGTTATCACCGATCTGGAAAATACATGGAAGATGATAGAGAACCTGTATACGCCAGATATCTCCTGTTTTACATCATCTGAACGGAATTTTCCAAACTTGCAAAGTAGCCATTTACATAAGGAACATAATAATTGTCCCCACAAACGGCGGATTTTTTTCTTTTGTCTGCCTGAATCGTCACTTTCCCATCCTTTACATCAAAAAGATCCACCCCCATCTGCTTCATACCAATAATAAAGTAATTG
>VOFG01004970.1_pt1 | contig 17809 bp, 20 predicted proteins | sample 5384171 | NCBI WGS metagenome assembly VOFG01 (sample SAMN12384726, study PRJNA508395) | human gut metagenome | isolation source: healthy gut F | host: Homo sapiens
ATAAGGCAGAAAATACAGCGCTCATGCCGCACATAATTGCGATCTTTTTATCCTTTTCATCCAAATGTATTACATTTCGATCAGGCTTCCAAGGCTTCCGCAAGCTGAAGGGTTGCCTCACGGCCGGAAGAACCGCCTGCAATGTGGGTCAGTATGGTAGAAATAAAAGATCAATGGTCCTGTAGCCGGTGTAACATGCTCATTGGAAGAAATAGACTCAATGACCATATTAGTGCCCCGGTTTCCCTCTTCGTGAAAGGTATGGTAAAGCCATACAATGAGAATACCAGAAACAGGAAGAAAATAAAGCATCCATGGATGGGCCAGACGATAGTTTGTGGCAAAACTGACTCCCATGGAAAACAGGCTTCCAATCAGTCCTCCTATACCTCCGATCAAAGTGCGATCAGACTCCATTTTGTAAAATAGCGCAGATTAGCAGTTAAAGAAGCCCCTTTGTTTCATCAGCAGAATGATTCATTTGTACAGATTCCCCTAATACTTCCTTTGTAAACGGACATAAGCGCATCTGACTTCTATTTCGTCCATCAGACACGCTTTTTGCTCACAAAATTGCTTACATCTCGTTGTAAGCGCCTTTAAATTTTACAAGTTTTGGACGATATCCGCATCTGTAAGAGCGGTAACGATCTGGTTCTGTGGTCGGTACCAAATGCTTCCATTGTGATACGAAGCTCTACTGCTGCGTTTCTGTTTGTGCTTACAAACTGGTTATGCTCCAGCTTAATGATATTGCCATGTTCTTTTGCAAGAAGTTCTGCTACCTTTGCCAGTTCGCCTGGTTTATCAGGAAGGAGAACAGATACAGTGAAGATCCTGTCTCTCTGGATCAGGCCATGCTGAACGATAGAAGACATAGTGATCACGTCCATATTTCCACCGCTTAATATAGAAACTATTTTTTCTTTTTCCACATTTAAGTCCATCTTTTAAGGCAGCTACAGTAAGAAGTCCAGAATTCTCTACAATCATCTTATGGTTTTCTACCATATCCGGGGAAAGCAACGTCGATTCGCTGTCTTCAATGGTAATGATGTCATCTACATTCTGCTGGATGTATGGGAAGAGTTTCTCACCGGGACGTTTTACTGCAGTACCATCTGCAATGGTATTTACCTGGGAAGGGTCAATCACATGTCCCTCTTTTAAAAAGATTCCTGCATGCAATTTGCCCCTGCCGGCTCTACACCGATCACCTTGATCTTTGGATTTAAAAGTTTTGCCAGAGTGGAAACGCCGGTACAGAGACCGCCGCCGCCGATGGGGACTAAAATATAATCTACTGTAGGAAGCTCTTTGATGATCTCCATGGCAATGGATCCCTGGCCTGTTGCAACTGCCGGTCATCAAATGGATGTATAAAGTATATCCATGCTCATCTGCCAGTTCGTAAGCCTATGCGCATGCCTCATCAAATACATCACCTGCAAGAACAACCTCTGCCCCGTAGCCCTTGGTGCGGTTTACCTCGATCGGGGAGTTGTTGTAGGCATGACTACGGTTGCCTTAACGCCAGCCAGTTTTGCTGCATATGCAACACCCTGTGCATGGTTTCCAGCAGAAGCGGTGATCAACCCTTTTGCCTTCTCTTCTTCTGTCAGCGTGCTGATCTTGTAGTAAGCACCTCTTACTTTATAAGCACCGGTATACTGCATGTTTTCCGGCTTGAAATATACTTTATTTCCGGTTTGTGCAGAAAAATATTCGCTATAGACCAGTTTTGTTTCCAGGGTGACCTCTTTAACGATTTCCCAGAGGCCTCTTCAAATTTTTCTAATGTGAGTTCTTCCATGCTAGTATTCTCCTAAAATTGATTATCATGTATAACTATAACACTTTATCCTGTTAAATTCAAGATTGTACATGAAACAGTGCGTTGACGAAATCATTTGCATCGAATTTCTGCAGATCATCAATCTTCTCGCCAATACCGATATATTTAACAGGGATTCCCAGTTCAGACTGGATGGCAACGGCAATACCTCCTTTTGCAGTACCGTCAAGCGTTTGGTAAGGATGATACCTGTGATATCAGCGACCTCCATAAACTGTTTTGCCTGTGCCAGTGCATTCTGTCCGGTGGTTCCGTCTAAAACAACTAAAGTCTCCCGATAAGCATCTGGATATTCCTTATCGATAATGCGGTTGATCTTCTTCAACTCTTCCATCAGATTTTTCTTGTTATGAAGACGGCCTGCTGTATCGCAGATCAGTACATCCGCTTTTCTGGATTTTGCAGCAGCTACAGCATCGTAGATAACAGCTGCCGGGTCAGAGCCTTCCTGCTGGGCGATAATATCAACACCGGCTCTGGTAGACCATTCTGTCAGCTGTTCAATAGCGGCGGCACGGAAAGTGTCTGCTGCAGCTAAAATAACTTTTTGCCTTGATCTTTAACTGACCGGCCAGTTTTCCTACAGAAGTAGTCTTTCAACGCCATTGACACCGATCACCAGGACAACTGATTTTCTGTTTTCAAATTCATAGGCATTTTCACCCCAGATCCATCTGGGATTTAATACTGTTGATCAGGATCTCTTTGCACTGTTCAGGATCCTTAATATGCTGCTCTTTTACTTTATTTCGCAAATCTTCTACAATGGCCATGGTAGTCTGGATCCCCAGATGCTCCCATGATCAGTGTTTCCTCGATCTCCTCTCATAAAAATCATCATCAATGGCGGAAAATCCGCTGAAAATAGAATCAATCCCGGATACAATATTGTTTCGGGTCTTTGTAAGTCCTTCTACCAGTCGGCTGAAAAAATCCTTTCTTACCTTCTGCCATAGGTCAGCTCCTCCTTCATATTGATATGTTCTCCCGTTTTTCTAATTTGTCAGACTGTCTTCTATAAGATTAACAGAAACAAGGGTGGAAATACCCTTCTCCTGCATGGTGATACCATAAAGACGGTCAGCAGCCATCATGGTACCTCGTCGGTGGGTGATCACGATAAACTGCGTGCTTTTGGTCAGCTTATGCAGATATCCTCGCAAAACGGTCTACGTTTGAGTCATCTAACGCCGCCTCTATTTCGTCTAAAAGGCAGAATGGGGACGGTTTTAAATTCTGGATGGCAAACAACAGGGAAATAGCGGACAATGCCTTTTTCTCCACCGGAGAGCTGCATCATGTTCTGAAGCTTTTGCCAGGTGGCTGCGCAATGATCGGATACCTGCTTCGAGGATATCTTCTCCTTCAAAAAGCTCTAAGGTACCGCGGCCACCGCCGAAAAGCTCCTTAAATACCTTGTCAAACTCAGCACGGATCTCGCGGAATTTCTCGTCAAACTGACGACGCATACCTGTATCCAGCTCTTCTATGATCTTTTTCAATTCTGCCTGTGCCATTACCAGGTCTTCATGCTGGGTACGCATAAACTCGTAGCGCTCTGACACTTCCTTGTAATCCTCAATGGCATTTACATTGATATTTCCAAGGGCCTTTATCTTCCCTTTAATTCTTCAATCTGTCTGCGGATCTCAGGGAGAGAGGAAAAATCCTCTTTTTAAGCTCTTTTGCCTGGCTTAAGGTCATTTCATATTCAGACCACATATAGGCAGCCAGATTTTCAGATGCTCTTCCAGTTTTTTCTGCCTGTGCCTGTACACGGAATAAGTCCTTATCAAGATCAGAAAGCCGGGCAGAGATATCTTCTCTTGTCTGGAACAGATTTTTTGCTGCTTTGAAACAGCATCTTTTTCTTCAGAGATTTTGAGGATCCTCTCTTCTAACCGGCTGTTGTCTTCGCTGCTTGTATGGATCTGTTCCTGTATCTCTTTGATCCTTGCCTCTTTTTTCTTCAATAGCACGTCTGGAGTCTTTTTTTCCCTCTTCCAGGGAAGAATCCTCTTCTTTTAACTTTTGTATCTCACCATTTACACGCTTTTCATTTTCACTGGTAAATGCCAGCTGCTGGTCTAAAGCAGCACATTCTAACTGCAGACTGGATAAATGAGAAGAATAGGTTTCCCTGTTTGTTTTTTCCTGCTCTAAAACATTTGTTTTTCACTGATCGGGGCTTCTGACTCTTTGTTACGCTTTTCTAGTTTATCGGCTTCTTCTGTTAAGGACGAACGGCTCTGGTTGATCTCACGGATCTGTTCCTCTAACTGGGCATGTTCATTTACCAGATCTGTAGACGAATCAAGCAATCTCATTTTTTTTGTTTTCAAGTGCTGAAATGTTTATGTGGATGGTATTTTCCTGTAATGCCAGCTGCTGTATTTCTTTTCTAAGTCGGTCTGCCTCTTCTTTTTTCGGAAGCTTCTGCTTCCTGAAGGCTTAATTCCTGTTGGATACTGTCTGCCTGTTTTAAATATCTGTTGCAGGAGTTTTCCAGTTCCTCGATCTCTCTGCGTCTTCCCAGAAGATTGCTGGTATTTTTAAATGCACCACCGGTCATGGATCCACCTGCATTTAAAAGTTCGCCTTCCAGTGTGACAATGCGCAGGCTATAATGATATTTTCTGGCAATACTAATAGCATGGTCAATGGTATCAGCTACTACTACGCGACCTAAAAGATAGCGGATCAGGCCTTCGTACTCCCCGGATGCCTGCACAAGACTGCTGGCAAGTCCTAAAACTCCAGGTTCTTTTAATGCTTCCGGTTTTGGAAATGGGGACTGGTTCTTTCCCTGCGCTGGTAAGGGGAAGGAAGGTGGCACGACCGTATTTATTCTTTTTAAGTATTCGATCAGCCTTTTCGCTGTTTCTTCAGAATCAGTGACAATATTTTGGATACTGCCGCCTAAAAGCTGTCTCAATGGCAGTTTCATACTTTTTTTTCTGTGCTGATGATATCAGCAACAACGCCGTGGATGCCGTGAATGCGGTCCTTTACTTCCATCACACGGCGGATACTGTTTCCATAGCCGTCATAGCGCTCTGCAAGATTTTTCAGGGATTCCAGCCGGGAGTATGGGCCATATGGTATTCCTGCTGGGTGTTGTTTAAGTTTTTATTTAACCGCTGGACTTCTTTCTGGGCAGTGTTCATAGCTTCTTCTGCCTCTTCCTCTGCAAACTGTGCAGTTTCTAACTGCTCCTGTATCCTGTTTAAAGATGCTTTTTTCCTGATTTATCTTTTCATCCTGGACAGATTCATCACTTTTAAAGCGGAGAAGCTTCTGTGAAACCTCACTGCGCCGCAAATTTACCTGCTCCAGCATAGTTTCATAGCGCTGCTGTCTGGCAGTAAGACCTGCTTTTTCATTTAATGCCTGGATAATGTCACTTTTTGCCTGTTCGATGACATTTTCTAAATCCTGGATCGTGTGATCTGCTTTTAACAGCTGTTCTTTAGCAGCTTCTAGCCGGTTTCCAGTATCATTTGCCTTTTCCTGTGTATTCTGCCGGTCTGTTCTTGTAAGATGCTAGCTGCTCTTCATAATAGCCAGATCTTTAGCAATAGACATCTTTACGGCTTTTATAATGCTCTTCGTTAGCCTCTTCTGTATGGATCTGTTCCCGGAGAACGTTGATCTGTCCTTCGTTGGTGCTTTTTGCCATAGCGGCCTCATTTTAAGGCATTTCGGTTGGCAGTCAGTGTTTCATCAGTTTAGACAGCTTTTCCTCTAATGCATCATATTCTTTTCGCAGATCATCAGCTTTTTTCTGGGTTTCTTCCACGTCTCCTGAAAGAAAGAGTCTGCGGTTTTCTACTGCTTTTAACCCCCTGAGTATTTTCTGTATCTAAAAGGAACTGGTTTGCTTCACAAAGCTTTAATTCTTCTTTTAACTGAAGATACTCTCTTGCAGTTTTGACTGGCGTTCAAGGGCCCCACCTGTTTTTTTCCAGCTCTGATAATATGTCATGTACCCGCACCAGATTGGCCTGCTCATCTTCTAACTTTTTTCTGGGCAATGGATTTACGTCTCTTATATTTTACAATGCCTGCAGCCTCGTCAAAAAGTTCACGGCGATCTTCCGGTTTCGCTTAATATCTTGTCGATCTGTCCCTGTCCGATAATGGAATAGCCTTCTTTGCCGATACCTGTATCATAAAACAGCTCATTGATATCCTTCAGCCGGCAGGCGCTGCCATTGATCATATACTCACTTTCACCGGAACGGTATAAACGCCTGGAAACTGTTACTTCATCGTAATCAATAGCCAGCTGATGATCTGCATTGTCCAGAGTTATGGCCACATAGGCAAACCCCTGGGGTTTTCTAAGCTCTGTACCGGAAAAGATAACATCCTGCATGCTGGCACCACGCAGCTGCTTAATACGCTGTTCACCTAATACCCAGCGGACAGCATCTGCAACATTGCTCTTTCCGCTTCCGTTTGGACCTACAATGCCGGTGATACCATTATGAAATTCAAAAAGCAGTTTATTTGCAAAGGACTTAAATCCCTGCACTTCAATGCTTTTTAAATACATGCTTCACCCGCCTTAAGTTTTAAAATACCATTGTAGGCAGCTAACTGCTCTGCTGCTTTCTTTGTACGGCCTTTTCCGCGGCCGACTTCTTTAGGACCTACAAGAGCATCGTACCTCAAAGGACTTATTGTGATCCGGACCTTCTTCTTTCAGTATTTCATAGGTCAGTTCCCCGTCCTGACGCCCTGTACGATCTCCTGTAAGATAGTCTTGCTATCATAAAAGAGCTGTTTGTTTTCAATATCATTTAAAATAAATCGGTCAATAAACTCTTTTGCATTAGCAAAACCACCGTCCAGATAAATGGCTCCGATAACAGCTTCCATAGCGTCTGAAACAACAGAATTGCGGTTCCTTCCTCCGGTAGCATCTTCACCTTTGCCTAAAACAGATAGCTTCCCAGCTGGATATCTTCAGCGCAATATGCCAGTGTAGGTTCACATACGATGCTGGCTCTGATCTTGGTCAGATCGCCTTCTGGTTTATCAGTATATTTATGATAGAGAAAATCGCTGGTAACGATTTCAAGGACTGCATCGCCTAAAAATTCTAAACGCTCGTTACAGTGATTGTGGTCCAGGCGGTGTTCGTTTGCATAGGAACTATGAGTCAGCGCCTGTGTCAGTAAATTTTGTCCTGAAAGTGATAAGAAATTTTATCTTCCAGTTCTTTTAACCGTATATTCATAATATCGTATCCTCCTTGCGGATGTAATGTTCTCCCGGAAATTTTATGCCGAAAGGACATTGTATAACAACACAAAAAGGGCTGTTATATAACAGCCCTGGATTCCTGCCATTTAGTTCAGTGCATTCTTAATCTGTTCAACTGCGTCCCCAACGGTAACGATCTGTTCTGCAGCCTCATTTGGAATCTCAATGTCAAACTCTTCTTCAATTCCCATGATGATCTGGAAAATGTCCAGAGAGTCCGCACCCAGGTCATCTACAAACGTAGCTGCCATTGTCACATCCTCCGGCTCAATGTTCAACACTTCTGCGATAATTCCCTGTAATTTCTCAAATTCCATTTCTTAGCTCCTCTTTCTTAGATCTTTATTCTTTGATTTCTTCTGTTTTTCCGTTTCCAACTGTCAAGGACTCTTTTATCTTTTCATTGATCTGCTGTTCCTTGAAAGTTACACATTGGATGATGGAATTGCGTACCTCTGTACGCTTTGAACTTCCGTGGGTTTTTACTACTAAGCCCTTTAAGCCTAACAATGGTGCTCCGCCGTACTGGCTGGCATCAAATGCCTTTAATGTGGTTTTTAAAGCTGGTTTGACTAAAAAGCGCACCGATCTTGCTTCTTAGTGTGGCCATCATTCCCTGTTTTACCATGTGGATCGGTGTAGCTCCACGCCCTCGTAAAGCTTAAGTATCACATTGCCTGTAAATGCCTCGCAGACGATCACATCTGCTCCGCCATGTGGGATTTCCTCTGGCTTCAATGCTGCCAATAAAGTTGATATCCGGACATTCTTTCAAAAGAGGGAATGTCTCTTTTACAAAGCATTTCCTTTTTTCTTCTTCTGCTCCGATATTTACGATAGCAACTCTCGGATTTTTGATGCCGACTACATGTTCCATATAGATGGAACCCATCTGCGCAAACTGTACCAGATGAGAAGGTCTGGCATCTACATTAGCACCACAGTCGATAAGCAGTGATACACCTTTTTTCAGTAGGGATAAGAGGTGCTAAAGGTGGACGTTCCACACCTTTTATCCTTCCTACGATCACCTGTCCGCCTACTAAGATGGCACCTGAGCTTCCCGCGGATACAAAAGCATCTGCTTCTTTATTCTTTACAAGATTCATGCCTACCTACAATGGAGGAGTCCTTCTTTTTGCGAATGGCATTTACCGGCGGTTCTTCTGTGGTGATCACTTCTGTGGCGTTCACCACCTGGATCTGTTCTTTATTGTAAGTATATTTTGAAAGTTCTGCATTTACTACAGTTTCTGACCTACCAAAGCACCTGGATCCCTGGTTTTGCCTGTACCGCCTCTATGGCTCCTGCAACCATTTCAACTGGTGCCAGATCTCCGCCCATAGCGTCTACAGCGATTTTGATCATAAAGACTCTCCTTTCGGTTTCGCAATACAGTTATTAATATACTAGATGTCGTATCATAAATCAATACGTTTTTTTCTGTGAATTTCACCCCATCTGTGAAAGGGTGGGGCGAAATTCCTTTTGGCAATAATAAAAGAGGATTCTGAAACCAATCTCAGAATCCTCTAATCTTTGTTTTTACAGATTATTCAGCTGTATTAACGATTTCGCGCTTGTTGTAGCTTCCGCAAGCCTTGCATACTCTGTGAGGCATCATAAGGGCTCCGCACTTGCTGCACTTAACCAGGTTTGGTGCGCTCATCTTCCAGTTTGCTCTACGGCTGTCTCTTCTGGCTTTAGAAGATTTATTCTTTGGACAAATAGACATGGTTTTACACCTCCTTCAACTGTTTAAAAATATCCTGGATAACTGACATTCTTGGGTCCAGTGACCTGTTGTCGCAGTCACAAGTCCCTCGGTTGAGATTTGTGCCACATCTATTGCAAATTCCCTTACAGTTATCACTGCAGAGAACTCTCATAGGCAGGTTCAGGGTTAACTCATTACCAACCAGCTGGTCGACATCCAGATTATAACCATTAATATAGAACTGCTCATCCAAAGCTTCTATGCGGTCTTCCTTCGTCTGATTCATATCCAGCTCCTGGTCGATCTCCAGTTCAAAAGGAACTATTACCGAATCTAAGCATCTGGCACATGGCATTTCAAGACTTAAAACAGCCTTTCCTGCCACAGTCAATACCCGCTCTCCTGGTTAGTGACAACCAGAGTCACCGGCTCTTTTCCACAATTTTATAAGAACAGTCAGATCCTTTAAAATGTGTCATTTCCAATGGAACAGTATAGGTTTTGGATTTCCTTCAACAGGGAACAGCTCTGATAAATTAATCAGCATATCATAACTCCTTGATATGCACCTATGCTATTATACATAGGCGCACCGGGTTTGTCAACAAATTTTTCTGAAAAAATTGTAACATTTGTTGCAGTTCATTCATAACATCTTCTTATTTCCATATTCAGCTAAAGAGAAAGTATGGATAAACTATTACAAAGTATTATTTTACCAGTCTTAAAGTTTCTCTTGCGATCGCAAACTCTTCGTTGGTTGGGATCAGCATAACTTTTACCTTGGAATCCGGAGCAGAAATGATTCTTCTCTCTCCTCTTACGTTGTTAGCTTCATCATCGATCTTAACGCCTAAGTAACCTAAGTATTCGCAAACATTCTTTCTGGTAACCTTATCATTCTCACCAACTCCAGCAGTGAATGCAATAGCATCTACGCCGTTCATAGCTGCTGTGTAAGTTCACCTACATATTTAGCAACACGGTATACAAATGCATCCAGAGCTACTGCTGCCAGATGATTTCCGCTTTCCTTTGCCTTCTCAATATCACGGAAGTCGCTGGAAATGCCACCGCTCATACCTAATACGCCAGACTTCTTATTTAAGATGTTCAGAACTTCATTTACATCTTTTCCTTCCTTGTTGCAGATGAACTGAACAACAGCAGGATCAACGTCACCACTTCTGGTACCCATGATCAGGCCTTCAAGAGGAGTAAGTCCCATACTGGTATCTACGCACTTGCCGCCAATAGAAGCAGATACGCTGGCACCATTTCCTAAGTGGCAAACAATAACTTTTGCCTTCTCTGGATCTAAGTTGCCGAACTTGATAGCCTCGCCGGATACAAACATATGGCTTGTTCCGTGGAAACCATAACGGCGGATGCTGTATTTCTCATAGTATTCATGAGGAATAGCGTACATATAAGCCTTCTCTGGCATGGACATACCGAATCCGGTATCCCATACTGCTACGTTTGGCTTACCAGGCATAGCTTCTTCACAAGCCTCAATACCCATTAAGTTAGCCGGGTTGTGCAGAGGTCCTAAGTCAAAGCACTCACGGATTACTTTCTTAACATCCTCATTTACTACTACAGACTCACTGTAAACAATGCCAGCGTGCAGTACGCGGTGTCCGATAGCGGAAATTTCATCTGTATTTGTGATAACTCCGTGGTCTTTGTCCTGTAAAGCCTCCATAACCATATTGATGGCTACAGTGTGGTTTGGCATTGGGCTTTCAACCACATATTTATCTTTGCCTGCCGGCTGATGGGTCAGCTTGGAGCCTTCAATACCGATTCTTTCGCAAAGACCCTTAGCAACAATGCTTTCGTTGTCCATATCGATCAGCTGATACTTTAAAAGAAGAGCTTCCGCAGTTGATAACTAAAATCTTCATAATAGGTGATTCTCCTGTATATTTATTAATAATTAGTTGTTCTTGCACTGTACAGCTGTAATAGCAACAACACCTACGATATCGTCAGCAGAGCATCCTCTGGACAGATCGTTTTACTGGCTTTGGCAATCCCTGGCACATTGGACCGTAAGCAGCTGCTTTACCAAGTCTCTGAACCAGCTTATAACCAATATTACCAGCATCCAGGTCTGGGAATACCAGTACATTGGCATGTCCGGCAACCTTTGGAATCTGGAGCCTTGGAAGCACCGGGATCTCAGGAACGATAGCAGCGTCTAACTGCAGTTCGCCATCTAATGCCAGCTCTGGAGCCATCTCTTTTGCTAACTTGGTAGCTTCTACTACTTTGTCTACATCAGCATGCTTTGCGCTTCCCTTGGAAGAATGGGACAGCATAGCAACCTTAGGCTCATGTCCTACTAACATCTTGAAGCTCTCAGCGGAAGAAACAGCAATTGCTGCTAATTCTTCTGGAGTTAGGTTCTGGTTCAGACCACAGTCAGCGAATACAAATGTACCATTATCGCCAAGATCGCAGTCCGGAACTTCCATTAAGAAGAATGCGGAAACCAGCTTGGTTCCTGGTTTGGTCTTGATAACCTGTAAGCAAGGTCTTAAGGTATTTGCTGTAGAATGGCAAGCGCCGGATACCATACCGTCAGCATCGCCGTTCTTGATCATTAAGCAGCCATAGTAAGCATAGTCGCCTAAAAGATGGTCTCCTTTTGCTTTTTCTGGAGTCATGCCTTTTGCTTTTCTTAACTCAACGAAAAGATCGATATATTCTGGGTCTTCTCATAGGTCTGTGGATTGATGATGGTTGCGCCGGAAACATCTAAGCCCTTGCTGTGTTCGCCGATATCCTCTGGTGTACCGATGATGATCAGGTTAGCAAGTCCCTTCTTTTAAAATTTTCTCAGCAGCTTCCCATGTTCTGCGGTCCATGGACTCTGGAAGAACGATAGTTTTTTGTCTGCTTTTGCTTTTCTTTGATAATGTCGATTACTGCCATAATCTTATTTACCCTTTCCTTATGTTGAAGCATATAACCTTATTATATACGTAGGCCCTTGCGGAAACAAGCTGAAATTAACGAAATCTTGCACTTTTTTTTCATACTTTTCCAGTTATATGGCTATATTTTCTCGTAGTGGTCTACATTGATAACAAAAATCGTAGCACCGCCTACTTCTACGGTCATAGGCATAGTAGCATAATTTACCATAGCAGTACCGGAAATATAAGGCATATTGCAGTCAGCTTCTGATGCTGTCCACACTCCCTGCTTGATCGGGGAGATCACCTCTTCTACTTTCTCATCTTCTACACCGATCATTAATGTTGTATTTCCCTTTTTTTAAGAAACCACCGGGTAGACAATCTGGTCACACTGTAGTGATTCTGGTTTAAAAGGCTTACTACATCATCTTCATTATCATTGCGTACAATGGCGTATACTAATTTCATAGTCTTGGTCCTCCTTATTTTGTGTTATGTTCTCTGGAATCTTTCTGTACCTGATTTTGTGAGAAGATTTTTGTCAGTTGTCCCCAAATTTTGAGGCGTACATTGATGAAATTTGAGTGCGACTGGCAAAAACCGGCCGCAAAAAGCAAGTGCAGGAAAGACTCCGAGAGGACATTGTTTATAGATCCACAGGCACGCTTACGGACTCTGCTGTCGCAGCCACCTGCTTTTTCATACACTTATTATAGTATAGCATATAAACAGAAAACAGGCACCGAAATTTCTCTCCGATGCCTGTTTTCTATTATTTTCTAATATTTTTAATATTTTCTAATGCATCTGCCTCGATCAGGCAAAGCATCTTCTTTATTTTATGAATTAGATGCCGGCTTTGTTCTAATGTGATCTGTACGTTATGCTCACGTAAACTCCATTTACAAGGGACTGTACAGTTAGTTCAACCGTGGAACCGCCTTCACAGTAAGTGAGCATCTGCTTTAATTCTTCCATGTTAGTAACAGACTGTCCATCAAATTTTGTAATGATGTCCCTTTTCCTTTAAGTCAGAGTTTGCTGCTGCTCCGCCTTCAACAATCTTGTATACATAAATACCAAACTGGCATACCATATTCCTTAGAGCATTTGCATCAATATTAGTCCCCTGAATAGATAGCCCTGTGCCACTTTCATCCCACAGCTTCTCTGGTCTTTTTGTCAATCAGGTTATTTAAAATTTCCTGGGCTTTTGGGAAATTGGGATTTACCAAATCCCCATACCTTCTACTTCTGTAGATGCGTTCTTTGCAGCATTAATACCGATCACATTGCCGTTTTAAATCAAAAGTGCACCTCCGCTGTTGCCAGGATTGATAGCTGCATCTGTCTGGATGTACGTGTGCTGGATACCATTTTCATCTGTGATCTCACGATTTAAGGCGCTGATATAGCCAACGGTCAGTGATTGTCCATATCAAGGGCATTACCGATATAGCCATATCCTGCTCTCCACTTTTACATGGTCAGAATCACCTAAGGTTGATACTTTGATCTTACTCATGGTATCAGATGGGATATCAGAAAGCTTTACTGCAATGATCGCCAGATCTGTTGCAGAATCTGTACCTTTACTGCTGCAGCTACCTGTATTGTGCTGTCTGTAAATGTAACCTTCATATCCGTTGCACCGGAAACAACGTGGTTGTTAGTAGCAATCAAAGTTCTGCATCATTCTGTCAACAATAATACCGGAGCCGCTGCTTTGTGCCTGATAAGTCTGAGGCATACCAAAAAATTGTTCTGTTCAACAGTCATCGTATCGTTGATGGCTACCAGCGAAAGGCATTGCCTTTTTCTGCAATAGAAGAAACATCCGTTACCGTAGATACAGGTGTTGTACTCTGGTCATCAGAAGCTGCCTTTGTTTCCGGTATCTGCGCTGTTGTGGTGCCTTCTGTTTCTGCTGATGCAGAAGCTGTTATATCAGAAAGACCTGTAAGACGGGCTCCTACATAATTTACTCCTGTCATCACACCGCCTGCAACTGTTCCAAAAAGAGGACGGCAGCTGCTGTGATACCAGCGGCTTTCTGACCCAGCTGTTTTTGCGTTTTGGCGTCTGAGGTGCTTCACGGTACTCATTATGATATTCATTTCTGTAAGTTTTTTTCTGCCTGGCAACCTGCTGTCTGCTTTCCTGCCACTGGGTCTTTCTCTCAAAGCAGATTTTTCAGGGAATGTCCTCTCTTCGAAGCTCTGCCGGATGTATTTTTTCAGGAGCATGATCTTCTGGGCAACTGGTGCAGTTTGGTTGTAGTCAGTTTACATCCTGAGCATCATATGAAGACTGCTGCCTGCATTCACCTTCATGTTCATCTACATCATCCATGATCTCTGTTCTTTTATCTATCTTGTTTTTCTCTATCTTCTTCGTACATACTAAAACGCTCCTTTCAGGTGCTTCTATATAAGCTTTCATTTAAATATCAATTGGATCTTTTTTGTTTTTCTTTCCTTTGATGACTACAATATACCTTTCCTTTTGACATAATTGTGATGTAATTGTGTATATTCTGTGTCCTGTTTTTAAGACATAGTACATCGTTTTTTGAAACAATGTACTGGTAGACGAATCTGCAGTCCACAAGTATAATGATATCATAAATTATAGAAATAATAGGAGAATAAACAGGGAATGAAGATGAATGTAACCGGGATTGTAGCTGAATATAATCCGTTTCATAATGGTCATGCTTATCAGATCAGGGAAGCCAGAAAGCTCACAGACTGCGATTACTGTGTAGCTGTTATAAGCGGTGATTTTGTCCAGCGCGGTGAAGTATCTGTTTTCAGCAAATATCTTCGCACAAAATGGCTCTTTTAAGCGGTGCAGATCTGGTGCTGGAGATTCCGTCTATTTTCGCAGTCAGCAGCGCCGAGGATTTTGCCGCCGGTTCAGTAGCTCTTCTTGATAATCTGGGGGGTAGTGACCCATCTTTGTTTTGGCAGTGAGCTGGGTCAAAGTAAGAATTTTATGAAAGCTGCAAAAGATCCTTGGAAAGAGTCTGCTGCGTTTTCAGGAAAATTAAAAGAAGGTCTGCAAAATGGTCTTTCCTGGCCTCAGGCAAGAGCCTTTGCCTTAAATGCAGAATTGTCTTATCATGAAGGGACAAAGGACAGTAAAGAGATCATATCTCTTTTAGAAACGCCAAATAACCTGTTAGGCGTGGAATATTGCAAAGCATTATTAAGAAGAGGAAGCTCCATTACGCCGGTTACTGTCAGAAGAAAAGGAAATGGTTATCACAGCGAGGACTTAGACGAGAAATGGCTTCTGACTCTGCTATCCGAAAAGGGGATTTTTGCAAAGCCGGAGCAGATACTTCTTTCCTCTCCCAGATTCCGGAAGAAATACAGTATCTTTTCAGGGAAGAGCTTCCTTTACAGGCCAATGACCTGTCCGACCTGTTAAATTACCGTCTTCTGACCTTAAACCGGGATCATATTCCTTTTTCCATTTTTCAGATGTTTCCAAAGATCTGTCCGACCGCTTAGAACATGTTCTCTATGATCAGGAAAGCTTTGAAAAACGCATTTTCCAGTTAAAAACAAGGCAGTATACCTACACACGTATCAGCCTGCCTTCTGCACATTCTTTTAGGGATCTAGATGAAATGGTATCAGCCGGAAAAAAGCAGGATATGCCCCTTATGCCCGTATTTTAGGTTTCTTGGAAAGAACAAAGCAGCTCTTTTGGGGAAATAAAAAGCATACCCGGATACCATTAGTCACAAAGACTGCCGATGCATCCAGGATGCTTTCTGATACTGCAAAATTGATGTTTGAACAGGATCTGTATGCTTCCCATGTACGTCAAAGCATTCTGGCTTCAAAAACAGGACAGCCGGTGCGAAATGAGTACACGCAGCCTATCTGTATTATTTAGCAGATGGATCAAGTTCCGGTGCTAAAAAGCCGTACAATCGCCGGATCAGCATGTAAAAAACGGATCAGTTCCTTTACCTGCTCTCCTGCTTTTTTTTTTTCTTCTTCTGCCGGACTTATTTCATTTTTTCTTTCTGGAAACAGCACGCAAAGGATATTTTTCGGAGTATGCTCCATATCAATGAATTCAGGATCTGGGTATTGTAGCCAGTGTACTCTAATATCTGGGCACGGATAGCATCTGTGTAAAGAGCCGCCATTCTTTCTTTAATAAGACCATATTCCAGAACCGGCTGCAGCACGGGATTTTTGATCTGCTTATTTAATTCATGCTGACAACAGGGAACAGATAAAATAACCTTTGCATCCCAGCCAACTGCCTTTTCCAGTGCATAATCTGTTGCCAGGTCACAGGCGTGCAAAGTAACCACCATATCTACATGGTCTACTCCTTCATAAGAGGCAATGTCTCCGCAGGTAAAGCTTAACTTATCATAGCCATAGCGGATAGACAGTTCACTACAATGGCGTATCACTTCTTCCCTTCAGGTCAAGTCCAATGATGCGTACCGGATATCCTTTAATTCCTTCAGGTAATAATACATGGCGAAAGTAAGGTAAGACTTTCCGCAGCCAAAATCAATGATGATATTTTCCTTGTGTTTGTCTAATTGAGGCAGAATATCTTCAATAAACTCTAAAAACGGTTGATCTGACGGTACTTGTCGTAACGGCTGTGAACGATCTGTCCCTCTTTTGTCATAACACCCAGGTCCACTAAAAACGGGACAGGTGTGCCTTCCAGGAAGCAGATATTGCTTTTTGCGGTTATGTTCTAAGGTCTTCTGAGTAATGATCGGGGCCTGTTGTTTGAATTTTACTGTCATTTTTCCTTTTTTGCTTACAAGTACGGTTCCTTTGCCTTTGGCAGATGTGATCTCGCCCCTGGCGAAAATCGTGAGCCAGACAGTTTTCCACATAAAGAATGGTTTCATCTATGTTTAAATTTTTGTGAAATGCCTGTTTACCCCCTGCTGTTCTTCTGCCTGAAAGATCAGTTCACCTTTTAAAAAGAGGACGGATCTTTTGTTTTTTGAAAAATATTGACGCATCTACAGGATTGTTTAAAAGGATGCGTTCCGATCTTTATCCAGGCAAAATTCCAATATCTGGCGCAGTCTTGCCTGTTCATTGAGTTCTGTCATAAATCTCTTTCTCCCCCTTTTAGTTTCAAAAAAATGTTTCTGCAACGGTACAAGCTGCGCAAGATCGTGGATCACTGCTTCGGGATCTTCTACTTTTCCAAAGCCATATATGCAGCATGGACAAAGGGATGCTGGCATCCTTTGCTGCCTGGGCATCCATAGCTGTATCGCCCAGATAAAAGCTGCGATCCAGATGATTGCGCTGGGATCATCAAGGGAAATATTTTCAGCTTTAGACAGATTTGTATTTCCGTAACATTCGATGTCTGTAATATATTGTTTCAGGTCACAGGCTTCCATCAGCACTTCAATATATCCGCTCTGACAGTTGCTGACAATGAACAGCTCATATTTTTACTAAGTTCAGAAAGGACTTCCTGTACATTTGGATAAAGTGTTCCCGGATGGTCTAAAAAGATACTGGTTTTCATAGTTCATACAGGCTGCCATTACTTCCATCCGTTTTTCTACGGGAAGATCCGAACAGGGCATCGCCAAAATCTTTCATATTTTTGCCCATATTCCGGCCGATCATATCCGAGTAATAGGTCTTGGCCTGTTTAACAGCTGGCTGCTACCTGCCAGGACTGTGCTACCTGGGTTGCAGAATCCCACAGTGTTCCATCTACATCAAAAATAATCCCTTTTTTCATTTTGCCCTGTTCCTTTCTTTTATCCTTTCCAGCTGCTTCTTAAAAGCTCTGGATATTTGTCCAAATGCGCATGATCATTAAAACATTCTAGTAAAACTGTTTATTTTTTTCGTCCCAGTTGTTCTGTAATGTTGCAGGTGTTTTCCAGTTCCTTTCCAAGGATGCGGAAACGGCTTAAAGGAATCCCTGTATAGTATGCAGCCATAACCGGATCAGTCCCCCGTGGGTCACTACTGCAACCCAGCAATACGCGAACTGGAACGGAAGTA
>VOFG01002885.1_pt1 | contig 17805 bp, 27 predicted proteins | sample 5384171 | NCBI WGS metagenome assembly VOFG01 (sample SAMN12384726, study PRJNA508395) | human gut metagenome | isolation source: healthy gut F | host: Homo sapiens
TTATACAGAACAAACATGGTTTAACGGATGAAGAAGCAGAAAAATTCACCATAAACTCGGAATCTATGATGAAAATGATAGAGTTAGATGTGTCTATATTGGTTTCGGGGGTGAAAGAAAAACAGATGCAGAACTAGCTATGGAAAAGTGGATTTATAATGTATTAGAAAGCTCAGAAAACAAAGAGGATAGAAAACAATTTTTTGATACATCAAAATACAAATCATATTTGGTAAGCAATAATGAAAAGGTCAAATATATATTTGAAAATTTTTCTTGTAGATAAGTGGTTGAGAGAGGACAGAAAGTTAAATAATTATGTCCATGCGAATGGCATTAGATTTGTAATGGATAATTATGTATATCAGAACAAAAGGAAGATAAAGATAAAGAACTTATAGAGACACTTCAAAATATTACGGATATATTTTTGAGTTTGTTGTCAGTTATAGATAGTATTAAATTTCATTCATCAGATTATCTTGATGCTTTAGAAATGGAATGAAGCCCCAGGAGGGAAGTCAATATTGGGTATGTCCGATAATTGTTGAATATATGAATGATAGGTTTGATAAGAAACTATTACAGTATATTCAGAATAATGAAGGAAATGGCATGCAATTTATGGCAGAATATTATGCTGATTAATAGAGGAGAAAAGAATTGAACAAAATATCATGGAATGGCGGAATTGCTAAGTATGATTTGCGGGATTGGGCTTTGAACCATGAAAAGATGGGAAAAGGTGTTACACTTACTTAGGAAGAAGCATTGAATTTGAAAACATTGTTAAATCAGAACCTTTAGAAATATTGATTGAGTGAATTAAATAAGATATTAAGAAAATTAGAAATGATAATTATGTTTAGAATATAGTTGTGTAGGAATGGAGATGACACTATGGAACTTGAAATGGATGTAGAGGACTTATTAAACAAAAGGAAATTAGAATCAGATCGAATAGAGTTTAAGGCTGGGTGGAATCCTGACGATATCTACCATAGTGTCTGTGCATTCGCAAATGATTATAATAATGATGGCGGCGGTTATATTGTTGTAGGCGTTGAGGAAGAAAAATGGTGTTGCCAAGCGTCCGGTAAAGGGCTTACCTGAATATATGTTGGATTCAATACAGAAAGATATGTTGGGGTACAATAATTTGATTTCTCCACCCTACTTTCCACAGGGGATACCAGCAGAAGTAGATGGAAAATGGATTTTTGTAATTGTTGTTAGAACAGGACAGCAGCGACCTTATAAATCACCAGAGCATGTAACAAGTAAGAAAGAAAAGAAGTACAATTATTATATTCGTTATCAGACAAGTTCTGTTAAGGCAAATAGAGAACAGGAGCGAGAACTGATTAATATGTCAGATCAAACCCCGTTTGATTGCAGAGCAAACCATAAGGCAACATTGGAGGATATTTCACCGGTGCTGTTAGAAGATCATTTGAGAAAAACCGGTAGTAAGCTTGCTAAACAGGTAAGGGAACGTGGTGTTGAGAAAATACTTAATGATATGCAGCTATTGGTTGGTCCTCCAGAACTCAGATATATTCAGAATGTGGCAATTATGATGTTCTGTGAGCATCCAGAAAAATTCTTTGGATATACTTATGTACAGATGACCTCTTTTCCTAAAGGAAGCATTGAAAATCCAAGTATTAGTGAAGATTTCCCTAATATTACAGGTTCGGTGCCACAGGTGATTCAGGCAACAATGGAAAGATTTCGTAATTTGATTATTCGAGAGAAGGTAATTAAAGTACCAAATCAGATGGAGGCGTTAAGGATATTCAATTATCCATATCAGGCGATAGAGGAGGCTGTTGTAAATGCCTTTTATCACAGAGATTATATGTCCTTTGAACCAGTAACTATAGAGATAGAGCCGGATTGCATAAATATAATGAATTTTCCGGGGATAGACAGATCTATTTCAGAGAAGACAATATCTGAGGGAAAGAGATTTGTTTCTAGGTATTATAGAAATAGACGACTTGGCGAGTTTTTAAAAGAACTGGATTTGTCAGAAGGTCATTCTTCAGGTATACCAACAATACAGGAAGAACTTGAAAGAATGGCTCACCAAGAGCGGAGTTCTTTACGGATGAAGATAGACGAGCTATGAGAATAAGAATTCCAATCCACCCGGCATTTTTGGAAGCGGATGATGAAGTTTTGCTGCCAGATAGCTATGAGAAAGCGACGAAAAATCATCAAAGAAAAAGATAGAACAATATGAAAAAATCTTAAAATTATTAAATGATGGTGAATGGCACAAAACAGCTGAAATAGCTGATAATCTGGGATTAAAGGATACTAGGACCAAGGAATTGTTAAAGGAATTAATTGCACTTGATAAACTCATTGATAATGGGAAAACAAAAGGCAAGTTGTATAGATTAAAATAATTCGTCGCTTTTTTTCGTTGAAAAAGCGACGAAAAACTTTGACGAAAAATATCTTAAGCAGCTTCTTTAACTCCGTTGCCGAAGAAATCTTCATACCATACAAGGAACATGTAAATTGTCCATATCTTACGTGAATTATCGGCTTACCTTCTTTGTGGTCATCAAGATATTTAACAATCTCATCAGTGTTAAAATACTTTTCAGCAGCTTCACTTGTGAAAGCCTTTTAATCATATTGTAGTACTTCTCATCCTTGAGGCCAGATTCTGATAGGAACAGGAATCCAAGTTTCTTCTTCTCAGCAACCATGTCTGGAAGATGTCTATGGGCAGCCTGTCTCATGGCATACTTGGTATTACTCTTGTTAACCTTTGTACTTAGTTGGAATAGTACGGGCAACATTGAATACTTCCTTATCAAGGAAAGGAACTCTTACCTCAAGAGAATGAGCCATACTCATCTTGTCAGCCTTAAGTAAGATATCGCCTATCAGCCAGAAATTGATATCAATATATTGCATCTTAGTAACATCATCCTTATCAGCAACCTTATCATAGAAAGGCTTTGTAAGTTCCTTATGGTCATACTTGCCGGTAGGATTCTTTAATATCCTGGCACGCTCTTTTCATTGAACATGAAAGCATTACCTATGAATCTTTCTTCAACTGTCTTGCTTGCTCTGTTCAAGAAGCTTTTTCCCTTGAATTTGAATGGGATAGCGTTGGCAATATTGGCAAGTCCTTTTCTTAAGCCCTTAGGGGAGCTTCTGAAATTCTGCAAGGTCAAGTGGTTCTCTGTAAATGTTATATCCACCGAAGAACTCGTCAGCACCTTCACCTGACATGGCAACCTTTACATGCTTGGCTGCTGTCTGGCTTACAAAGTAAAGTGCAATGGCAGCAGGGTCAGCTAAAGGCTCGTCCATATGATACTGGATTTTAGGAATTGCAGCCCAGTATTCTTCACTTGAAACAAGCTTTGAATAATTGTCAATCTTAATCTTGTCAGATAAAGCTTTGGCATAGTCAATCTCGTTGTATTTTTCATAATCAAATCCAACAGTAAATGTTTTGTCACCGTTAAATGTAGCAAAGAACATAGCTTGAATCAACACCGCTTGAGAGAAATGAACCAACCTCAACATCACTGATCTTATGGTGTTCAACTGAATCATGCATAACATCGTCGATTTCATCAACAAATTCATCTAAAGACTTGCTCTCATCAGCATCAAATGTTGGCTCCCAGTATCTTTCAATGTTAAGCTCGCCTTTGTGGAATGTAAAGCAGTGACCAGGCATCAACTTGAATATTCCTTTGAAAAATGTTTCATCAAGTACTGAGTACTGGAATGTGAGATAATTCTCAAGTGCAACAGGATTAACCTCTTTCTTATAAGCAGGATGCTCTAAGATACTTTTAATCTCTGAACCATATATCATGTTGCCGTCTGCAACTGTGTAGTAGAAAGGCTTGATTCCGAAGAAGTCTCTTGCTCCGAAAAGAGTTTCTTTTTCACTGTCCCAGATTACGAATGCAAACATTCCACGAAGCTTGTTAAGCATGTCCTTGCCATACTCCTCGTATGAGTGAATGAGAACTTCAGTATCTGAATTGTTAGCAAAATACATGACCTTTCTCTATAAGGTCTTTTCTTAAATCCTGATAGTTATATATCTCACCGTTAAATGTTATTACTATCTTCTTATTTTCGTTAAACATAGGCTGGCTTCCGTTATCAAGGTCAATGATAGAAAGTCTTCTAAAGCCCATGTATGCTTTATCATCAATGTATTTACCAGCACTGTCAGGGCCTCTGTGAATAATTTTGTTCATCATGCGTTCAAGAACAGCATCACCATCAGCCAAGTATCCAGTAAAACCTGCGAATCCACACATGTATCTGTACCTCCATAATTATGACTGCACAATCTGTGCATTGTTAAATGTAGTGTGTAAAAATTACTTATGAATTATAACAAAGTAATCAGGCTAATACAAGTCAGTTTCTGTTTACAAAATATTTGAAATAAATTATAATAATTAATCAGGTAAGAAAAAGAAAGAGAGGTTCTTTATATTATGGACAAAATTAAGATGACAACTCCACTTGTAGAGATGGACGGAGATGAGATGACAAGAGTATTGTGGAAGCTTATCAAGGACGAGCTGCTCACTCCTTTTATTGATCTTAACACAGAATATTATGATTTAGGTCTTGTACATAGAAATGAGACTAATGATCAGGTAACTATAGATTCAGCAGAAGCTACTAAGAAGTATGGTGTTGCAGTAAAGTGTGCAACAATTACGCCTAATGCAGCAAGAATGACAGAATATAACCTTAAAGAGATGTATAAGAGCCCTAACGGAACAATAAGAGCCATGCTTGATGGTACAGTATTCAGAGCTCCTATTATCGTTAAGGGTATTGAGCCATATGTTAAGACATGGAAGAAGCCTATCACAATTGCAAGACATGCATATGGTGATGTATATAAGGCATCTGAGATGAAGGTTTCTGAGGCTGGTAAGGCAGAGCTTGTATTTACTAACGAGGCTGGTGAGGAGACAAGAGAGCTTATTCATAACTTCAAGGGTGCAGGAGTTCTACAGGGAATGCACAACCTCAATGATTCTATTGAGAGCTTTGCAAGAAGTCTGCTTTAATTTTGCGCTTGAGACAAAGCAGGATCTCTGGTTTGCAACTAAGGATACAATCTCTAAAAAGTATGACCATACATTTAAGGACATATTCAGGAGATATTTGATGCTGAGTATAAGGATAAGTTTGAAGAAGCTAGCATAACATACTTCTATACTCTTATAGATGATGCAGTAGCAAGAGTTATCCGTTCAGAGGGTGGATATATCTGGGCTTGCAAGAACTATGATGGAGATGTTATGAGTGATATGGTAGCCACAGCATTTGGTTCACTTTCAATGATGACTTCTGTTCTTGTATCACCTAATGGATACTATGAGTATGTTTGCACACGGAACAGTTCAGAGACATTATTACAAGCATCTTAAGGGTGAAGAAACATCTACTAACCCTATTGCTACTATATTCGCATGGACAGGCGCTGTAAGAAAAAGAGGAGAGCTGGATAATATTCCTGAACTTGGAAAATTTGCTGATACTCTTGAGCGTGCATGCATTAAGACTATTGAAGATGGAAAGATGACAAAGGATCTTGCACTTATTACAACAATGGAGAATCCTGTAACACTTAATACACAGGATTTCATCAGTGCAATAAGAAAAGACTCTTGAGGAACTTCTTTAATTAATGGGTTCTGGATTTTCCATTTGATGATGGAGGGTACATTATGTCACATATAATGGGTATAACATTTAGAAGTATGAATATAAGCCAGCTTGTTATATGGTTTTTTATATACAGCTTTCTTGGATGGTGTATGGAATGTGTGGTTATCAGAAAGCAGCTTGGTTACTGGGAAAACAGGGGCTTTGCCAAGCTGCCGTTCTGTGTAATATATGGTTTCGGGACACTGATTGCTTTTAATATTTTAAGCCAATAGAGCATAATTATATTGCACTATATATTTTGGATGTATATGTGCTACAGCATTTGAGTACCTTACAGCACAGGTTATGTTAAAACTGTTTGGTGAAGTGTGGTGGAATTATGATCATCTTAAGTTTAATTACAAAAGGCATCATATGCTTACAGTCAACACTTGCCTGGGGGTTTGTTGCCGTATTTATATTCGGATTTTGAATAAATTTGTGGAGCGTTTTGTATTCTCAATCGATTACAGGATTGCCAGTGTTATGGCAATGATTCTTGTCTTTTCATATACTGCGGATTTTATGCAGAGTTTTTCGGAAAGTCTTAATATGCAGAATATGGATATCAAAAAGCGGAGATGAGAAAGTTTATTAAGATGTTTCACAGATAATCAGCATCTTATTGACAATTGATTCGGGGATAATTATATGATTTTTAAAAAGTTACGAAACAATTTTAGTCTTTTAATTGACAGCAGCAGGCATGTATGGACATTTGAACTGGCATACAAGCTTGTTGCTTTTGCTGTTATATTCCCCATTGTTTTATTTACAATTAATTTTCTTATGAAGATAGCAGGAGTGAACTATCTTACTAATGAATATATTCAGAGAGCAATGACACACCCTGTAGTCATATTTGCAATTTTTCTTGCTATGGGTATATTTGTATTCTATTGCACTTATGAGATGACATATCTCTCAGTCTGTTTCGAGACAAAGAGAACATCATGTAATGCATCTGTTGTTGATATATTTTATAATTCTTATAAGGTTTTTAAAAATGTTTTTAAGCCAAGACATGTAGGTCTGAGTATATTTTACTTCATATCAATTCTGGCTTCCAATGTAACTGTATGGTTTAATGTCTTATACAGTGAGACTAATACTAACTTAATTAAAATGTATATCATTAGGAATCACTGGTATATTAAGGCTGAAGTTATATTTATGTTTGTCATTATATACGCAATTGTAATTCCTGGAATATATGCAATGAATATATGCATGATGGAAGGACTGGGATTTAGGGAAGCATATAAGAAAAGTGCCCATATGGTTAAGAAGCATCCAATGGGAACAATATCAGCACTTGTTGTGTATAATCTGGTTATGCTTGCAATTATTGGAATAACTTATGTGCTTATATCAGTATTTCTTGTTGCAGGTGTTAAGATTCTTAATATGGCATATCTTGGAAATGCTATATTTCTGTCTGCATTAAGGACAGAAAGACTAATTATAAAATGTATTCTTGTATGTGTAGCAATACCACTGTCTTTTTCGGCTATTTCACATATGTATTACAAATATACTGATGTAGACGATATTACATTTGAGTTCACAGATATACAGGAAGGTCCTGCAAAAAAGAAGAAAGATAATATATAGTATTGTTTTAACTCTTTGCTGTTGTTGCAGATGCATTTTATCTAATAATGACATTTAACAATAATCCATTTGAAAATGTAGCTATCTTTCATGAGACTAAGGTTATGGCTCACAGGGGCTTCAACAGAGACACCTGAGAATACGATGCCGCATTCAGAAAGCTATAGATGATATGGCAGATTATATTGAACTTGATGTACAGCTTACAAGTGATGGAGAAGTCATAGTGATGCATGATTCTAATGCATATCGTACAACAGGTGTGGATGAAAATATTGTAAATATGACATATAAAGAGGTTAGAAGGCTGGATGCAGGTTCATGGTATTCAGATGAATATAAAGGTGAGAAAGTACCAGGACTTAGAAGTACTAGAACTTGCACAGGGAAAGATAAAGCTTAATATAGAATTAAAGCCTGCTGATAATGGGAGAAGAACTTGCAAGGAAAACGGTCGCTCTTATTGAAAAATATAATATGGAGAATGATTGCGTAATAACATCATTTAGCAGTTCAGCTTTATCGGCAGCAAAATCATGTGATGAAAATATTAGAGTCGGATATATATTATCAGCGGCTTATGGCGATTATTATGATATGAAAAATATAGATTTCTTTAGTGTTAATGCAGCATTTTTATCAAAGAGAACTATTGATGCAATTCATAATTCAGGTAAACAAGTGTATGCGTGGACGGTTAATAATAAAAGATTCTATCAAGAACCTGACTAATAAAAGGCGTTGACGGCGTTATCACAGATAATCCGGTTCTTGCAAGGGAAACAATATATTCAAGAGATACATCAGAAACTATTGTTAACATGATAAGGTATGTGTTTAATCAGTAGAATGGGGGCATATGTATGGAAAGAGGAATAGGAACTTCAAGAGGAATTGGCATAGGACATGTTCTTATTGTTTATAATGCCAGTGCTGTTGTAAACAGGGGAACGCATTATAACAGAAGAAGAAGAAGAAAAGATTCTTTGAGGCCAGAAAAACATTTATAGAGCAGACAGAAGAATTATTATCTGAACTGGAGAAAAAACTTGGTGAGTCTGACAAGGATGCACTGGTGCTTAAGAATCAGATATATCTTGCAAGAGATATAACAACAGAGAATGAAGTCGTTCTTTGCAATTGATAATAGTCACATATGTGCAGAAGCGGCTTTTTGATGATGTGTGTAATAAGCTGATTCAATTGTTTTCTTCAATGGATAATCCTGATATGCAAAACAACGTGTTACTGATATTCAGGATATGAGAGAAAGAATGATACAGATATTGCAGGGAACGAAAGCGTTTGACCTTACTAATCTTCCAGATAATACTGTTATTGTTGCAGATGAGATTAAGCCATCTATGACAGCTTCCATGGACATAGCACATGTTGCAGGTATTGTTGCAGAAAAAGGCGGTGATACGGCACATGCTTCAATTCTTGCAAGAGCACTTGAGATTCCGGCAGTACTTAGTGTGAAGGGAATACTTCAGAAAGTAAAAAATGGAGATTCTATAATAATAGACGGAGCTTATGGAGAAGTTTTTATTAATCCAACACAGCGTACATTTTCTATATATGAAAAGAAAAAGAAGAAATATGAAGAACATATTGAGGAATTGAAGACATTTATTAATAAAAGCACAGAGACAGCTGATGGGAAAAAGGTTATGCTTCTTTGCCAATATTGGTGGAGCTGATGAAGCAGCTAAGGCTGTTAAGGCTGGAGCTGAAGGTGTGGGACTTTTTCAGGACTGAGTTTCTTTTTCTTAATAAGAATGCTTGCGCCGACAGAGGAAGAACAGTTTGAGGAATATAAGAAGGCGGCAGTGCTGACAAAAGGTATGCCGCTTACAATAAGAACACTTGATATTGGTGGAGATAAGGATATTCCGTACATGGGACTTACGAAAGAAACCAATCCTTTTTAGGATACCGTGCAATAAGATTCTGCCTTGACAGAGTTGATATATTCACAACACAACTCCGTGCGATATTAAGAGCCAGTGCATATGGCTCTATAAAATTATGATACCTATGATTACGTCAGTTAATGAAGTGAGACAGGTTAAAGATATGATTAAGAAAATATGCAGCGACCTTGACCATAATGGAATTAGTTATGACAAGAATATCCAGACAGGCGTTATGATTGAGACTCGGCGGCAGCTATTATGGCAGATGCTATAGCACAGGAGGTTGATTTCTTTTCAATTGGTACTAATGATCTTACACAGTATACAATTGCAGTGAACAGATGCAATGAAAATGTAGCATATCTGTATTCTGCATTCAATCCGGCAGTGTTAAGACTTATAAGAAGGATAATAGAATGTGCTCATAATGCAGGTATTGAAGCCGGAATGTGTGGTGAGGCAGTCTGCAAATGCTTTAATGGCACCGATATTGTTATCATTTGGTCTGGATGAATTCTCAGTATCAACAGGAAAGGTATTAGAGACAAGAAAAGACAATTGCAGACTGGTCACTTAAAGAAGCCGGACTTGTAACAGATAAGGTTATGTCAATGGCAACTGAGAAGGAAGTAACAGACTATCTTAGTGATTATTTATCAGAAAGAAATAAAAATAAAAGGAAATATATATATGACAGTTTATGAAACAGATGAGATTATTGAGAGAGTTATTCTGGTTGGAGTAGCATTTGACACAGATGACGACACAGAGCGCTCTCTTGATGAGCTTGGAGAGCTTGCCAAGACAGCAGGTGCACAGACCGTGGGAAGGATGATTCAGACAAGAGATAACTTTCACCCTGCAACATATATTGGCAAGGGTAAGATTGAAGAATTAAGACTTATGATTGATGAGCTTGATGCTACGGGAATTATATGTGATGACGAATTAAGCCCTGCCCAGTTTAAGAATCTTGAGGATGAACTTGGTGTTAAAGTTATGGACAGAACAATGGTTATTCTTGACATATTTGCGGCAAGGGCTACATCGAGTGAAGGTAAGATTCAGGTTGAGATGGCACAGTTAAAGTACCGTTCAATAAGACTTGCGGGTTTTGGAACATCAATGTCAAGACTTGGTGGCGGAATAGGAACAAGAGGTCCAGGAGAGAAAAAGATTGAGACAGACAGACGACTTATAAGAGACAGAATATCAAAGCTCTCAGAAGACCTTAAGGTATGAAAGAGCACAGAGATGTCCAGAGAAGCAAAAGAGCTAAGACTTCAACACCTGTCGCAGCTATAGTTGGATATACCAATGCCGGCAAATCAACACTTCTTAACAAACTTACTGATGCAGGTGTGTTGTCGGAGAACAAGCTTTTTGCAACACTTGACCCTACAACAAGAAGTATGGAACTTCCTAATGGTGAAAAAGTTCTGCTTACAGATACCGTCGGATTTATAAGAAAACTGCCACATAATCTTATCGAAGCATTCAAGAGTACTCTTGAAGAGGCAAAGTATGCAGACATTATAGTGCATGTTGTTGATGTATCCAACCCGAACTATGAACAGCAGATGTCAACAGTATATGCAACACTTAAGCAGTTAGGTGTTGAAGGAAAGCCTGTTGTTACATTATTTAATAAATGTGATGTTTTACCGGAGAAGCCGGCAGCTAAGGATTTACATGCAGACTATACATACAATATATCTGCCATAAGAGGTAATGGTCTTGAAGCATTTAAAGAGTGTTTACAGAAAATTATTCTTAAGAGCAGAATAAGAATTGAAAGGGTATTTCCTTACAGCGAAGCAGGCAAGATACAGCTTATAAGACAGTTTGGACAGCTTGAAAGTGAAGAGTACACAGAAGATGGAATTAAGGTGCTTGCCTATGTTCCTAAGGAGATAGAAGGGAAGTTGTAATTATGAATCTGATAGCAACAGTAGATAAGAACTGGGCAATAGGGAAAACAGGGACATCTTCTTGTTAATATTCCGGAAGATATTAAGCTTTTCCGAATGGAAACAGCTGGAAAAAGCTGCAATAATGGGAAGAAAGACATATGAGCAGATTACGGACAGAACAGCTCTTATAGACAGATATAATGTAGTGCTTACTAGTGATTTGTCATATAAGAAGGATGGAGTTGTTGTAGTACATTCAGTAGAAGAGGCACTTGAAAAGGTTGCATCATATAAGTCAGAGGATATATATGTAATCGGTGGAGAATCTGTATTTGAACAATTTCTTCCATATTGCGATGTGGCACACATAACGAGTGTTGATTATAAGTATGATGCAGATGCACATTTTCCTAATCTGGATAAGATGCCAGAATGGAAAGTTACACAGATGAGTGAGGAACACACATACTTTGATTTGTGCTACGAATTTAAAAAGTACTGTAAAATGTAAATTATGCTTTGAATCGTGCAGAAACGGATATGATAGAAAAGTTTCTGACATATTTTCTTCATTGAAAATATACATTTTATTTGATACTATAATTAAAAAACAAGAGAGGGGAGAAATGTTATGTTTTGCACAAAATGCGGATATAATGCAGGGACAGCAAAATTTTGTCCAAAGTGTGGAAATCCTTTAAATCCACAGCCAGTACAGGAAACACCTGTACAGAACGAACCAGTTGCACAGACGGTACAGAGTGAGCCAGTTGCACAGCAAAGGCAGTTCGGAACACAGCCACAGTTTAATGAGACAGTACAGCCACAGTTTGGAACACAGCCACAGTCAGGCACAGTTCCACCAGTGAATGCAGATGTACCAAGATATCAGCAGGCACCTCCTATGCAGCCACAGCCTAAGAAGAAAAAAGAAGAAGTACTAAATAGTAGTTGCTATAATAGCAGTTATTATGGCAAAGAGAGTACTGGATTTGTAGTACTTCCTAATGTGTTATCACCAGATAAGCATGCAATAGCGACTATCAAGAAACTTGGAACAGGTCTTGAGGATACAGCAAGCAGTGCATTGGATAATATGTCACTTACATCTGTATCAGACAAGAATCAGATAACAGGTACATTAAAGCTTGATACTGCAACAATTGATGGCGAGAAGTATTCAGATTATATCAAGGCTGATACAGTTACATATGACATTCAGATGGATGCTTCAACAGAGAAGATGGCAGGAGAGATTAAGCTACAGAATGGATCAGCTACAGCACTTACAGTTACATTTTATTCAGATGGCAATAATATGTATTTCAAAGTGCCTGAGTTATTCTCAGAGTCATTCGTAATCTCACTGGCACAGTTTGAGGATGAAATTGATTCGGGATTTTCTTATGGAAGTTTGGGTAGTATTTCAAAGTATTTCTCAGCAATAGATACAAGCAATATTGAATTATACAGAGAACCTGTTAATGCAAAAGCAGTTAAATGTGTAGTTAAGGGATTAACACATTTGCAGAAGAATGTGAATACAAGAAGGGTGATAAATTTACATATAATTCGGATAACGGAGATATCAAGGTTTCTGAGTATAGCATTACAATAACTAAGGAGACTGTTATTAAGGCATGCGAAACAGTTATTGATGAATTATATGCAAGTAAAGATCTTTTCTTCTTATATGACAATTCTTACAATGGCAGGCGTTTCACAGACAACTATCAAGAGCAGTATTGAGAGTTCATTAAGTGATATGCGACCAGTTACATTGTCAATGTATATTAATAAGAATGATGAGATTGTAAGACTTGCAATTGATGCAAGCAGATTATAATACAAGCGAAAAAGGATTTGTTGCAATCTCATTTCTTGGTAATGACAATCCATTTGAATATGTTGTTATCGAAGCTGATGTTGATGATATTAATATGAAGTATACAGTAAAGACACAGGATGATAAGGCCGCACTGGCATTAGAGATGACTCAGAATAAAGAGTATATCAAAGCAGGAGCAGAACTTAGTTCATCAGGAACAACAGTTAAGATTGATAATCTTTATGTGAACAGCAATATTGATGACAGCAATATAGATATGAAGCTTTCAGGTGAAGCAACACAGAAAGAATTCAGCAAGTTAAAATATTCTGCATCAGATTATTCAGGTGCTTACAATCTTGCTAATCTTACAGAGACCCAGAGCACAACACTGGCATATGAGCTTATGAAGAATTTAAATGTTTTATCTAATGTGTTCAGTGATAAGCTATATAATGAATTGTTTAATGGAAAGAGTTCTTCTGGTGGTGCAAGACTTGGGTTTTAATGGCGAGCTATTAACTAATGAGTAATTAGAAAGATGAGGGTATATAATATGAAATTGGCAATTATTATTGGGGTCGTTGTGATTTTATTTGTTGTGTTTATTCTTGCAAGTTATATTAAAGCACCAACAGACAGGGCATTGATTGTTTCTGGTTTAAGAAAGAATCCTAAGTTTGTTATTGGTAAGTCAGCGTTAAGAATTCCATTCTTACAGAGAGTTGATAAACTTGAACTTAAGATGATTTCTGTTGATGTTAAGACTAAGGAATCAGTTCCGACTAACGAATATATCAATGTCAACATTGATTCTGCTGTAAAGATTAAGGTTGGTTCTTCTAAGGAAATGCTTGAGAAAGCAAAGCAAGCAACTTCCTTAACAAGAACGAAGATTATATCAGAAACTCAGTAGGAGATGTATTAGAGGGTAATGTTCGTGAGATTATAGGACAGATGAGGCTGGAAGATATTGTTCAGGACAGAAAGATGTTTGCTGAGAAGGTACAGGAAAATGTCTGCTCCTGATATGGCAAGAATGGGTCTTGAAATAGTAAGCTTTAATGTCCAGAATGTTACTGATGAGGGAAATGTTATTGAGAACCTTGGTATTGACAGGGTGGTAAGCATCAGTAAATCAGCACAGATATCAAGAGCAGAATCAGAAAGGGATATCGAAGTTGCCAAAGCTAATGCAACAAAGCAGGCAAATGATGCAAGAATCGAAGCTGAGACTGCTATTGCAGAAAGAAATAACGAACTTGAGATTAAGAAACAGGAATTAAAGAGAGCAAAGCAGATGTTAAGAAAGCTGAGGCTGATGCCGCATACGAAATCCAGCAAAGAGGAACAGAGAAAAACAATCGAAATTACAACTGCTGATGCTAATATTGCAAAAGCAGGAGAAAGAGATTGAGTTAAGAGAGAAAGAGATTGCTGTTAAGGAAAAAACACTTGATGCAGATATCCGTAAACAGGCAGAAGCAGAGAAATACGCAACACAGCAGAAGGCTGATGCACAACTTTACCAGAGACAGAAGGAAGCAGAAGCAAAAGCAGTTTGAAATTCAGAAACAGGCAGAGGCTAAGAAAGCACAGGCAGAAGCAGACAGATTTGCTAAAGAGCAGGAAGCAGAGGCTGTTAAGGCACAGGGAATTGCTGAAGCGGAAAGCATTAAGGCAAAAGGTCTTGCAGATGCAGAAAGCATTAAAGCAAGAGGTCTTGCTGAGGCTGAGGCTATGGAAAAGAAAGCAGAGGCAATGGCTAAGTATGGTAAAGCTATGACAGAGATGATTATTAAAGTCCTTCCACAGATGGCAGAAGCAATTGCAAAAGCCTCTTGAAAGCATTGATAAGGTTACTATTATTGATGGAGGTTCAGGTGAGAACGGGTAGGAACTTTCAGTGGTAATGTACCGTCAGTTCTTGCTAAGACAATTGAGAGTATCAAAGGAAACTACAGGTTTTGACCTGACAGAAGTCATGAAGGCTAATACATATGATGCAAAGACTACTAAGAACGTTAATTTCACAGGTCTTCCAGAAGAGATGAGTGCAAAGACTAAAGAGCCTGAAACTGATGGTAAAAACAGAATAATACTGATTAATTAAGAATCTAAATGTAAAATGTATATGCTGGTATCAGATATGGGAAACTATATCTGGTATCAGCATTTTTATAGTAAGAGCCGGTTTTACAGGTTGACTATATAAACTGTTGTGAGTTATAATTCTATTATTTGAATTGAAGGAGAATGGCATTTGAATTATACAAGTGCATGTGAACAATGATTAAATACAGATATTTTGTAGGAAGAGTTCTTGTATATGGATTGATAAGTGTTACAGTTATGTTATCTGCAGCAGTGACAGGATGTAACAACAAGAATAATATTTCAGAAGGAAGTATTAAGACAGAAGGAAGTACTAAGACAGAAGGAAATAATCAGTCAGAAGAGTTCAGTGAGACAGATGTGAATGACCAGCCGTCAGATATTGATGTTGAGCCACCGGTAATTCATGGTATATCAGATAAGACATATTATATAGGCAGCAAAGTTTCATATATGACAGATGTATATGCAACAGATTTCTCAGGGCAGGAGATTGATGTTGAGGTTGATAAATCACAGGTTAATACTTCACAGCCGGGAAGTTATATTGTTTATTATAAAGCAGTAGATTCATATGGTAATGAGACTATAGAAGAAGTTACATTTACTTTTATTGAAGAGGAGACACAGGAAGTTAAAGTAAACAGCAGTTATTCAACTCTAGATGAAGTTGTAGCTGCAGTTCTTCAGGATATTACAGACAATTCTATGTCTAAAGGACAGAAAGCAAGGGCAATATATAAGTACGCACATTCTAAGATTGGATATACAGGGGAACAGTTATACGAATAGTTCAGAATGGCAGGATGAAGCATTTGAGGCATTAAAAGTGATTAAGAAGAATGGATATGTAGCTGGTGACTGTTTCACATATGCTTCTGTTGACAGAGCACTCCTGGATGGAATAGGGGCAGAGTGTATATGGGTTGATAATCAGGGTGCAAGGTCTGGAGATCATAGCTGGCTTTTTATGTAATCTTGGAACAGGCTGGTATCATTTTGATTCAACTAGAATGTATGATGGATTTGAATGCTTTATGCTGACAGATTCACAGGTGCAGGATTATATTAACAGAGGAAATTCAATATATAGAAGAGATATGTCTGCGTATCCGGCAACTCCTTCAGAAGAGTTTTCATATTAGGGAGGAGTAAGATAAATGTTATTTACATCTTATCAGTTTATTTTATTTGTTCTGATTGCACTTATTTTATATTATGTTGCGCCTAAACGTATTCAGTGGATAGTACTGTTATGTATGAATATGTTATTCTATTTGTATGCCGGATTAAGCGGAATAATATTCATAGTAACAACTATCATAACGACGTATGCAGGTGCAAGGCTTATATGCAGGGAGAAAGACAGGTCTGTACGCTTCATAGAAGAACATAAAGGTGATATATCCAGAGATGAAAAGAAAAAAAGCTTAAGAACATTTCTTTAAGAAAACAGAAAATGTTTCTTACTATTGTTCTGTTTATTAATTTTTGGAATACTTGCTGTACTTAAATACACCAATATGTTTATAGTCACATTTACAACATTTAATACGGTTGATTTTGTACTTCCGATGGGAATATCATTTTATACATTCCAGTCTACTGGATACATGATTGATATGTGTATCGCGGTGTTGCAGATGCAGAGAAGAATCCATTCAGATATGCATTGTTTGTGTCCTTTTCCCACAGCTGGTACAGGGACCTATAAGCAGGTGGAATGATCTGAAGAAAAGTCTGCTTGAAAGCCATGCTTTCTCATGGATTAATATACAATATGGTTTTGAGAGAATTCTGTGGGGATATTTTAAGAAGATGGTAATTGCAGACAGGGCAGCCATTGGACTTGCCACAATACAGTCGGATGTTTCGGTGTATTATGGTGCATATGCATTTGTAGGAATGCTGTTATATGCAATTGACCTGTATGCAGATTTCACAGGTGGTATAGATATTACAATTGGTGTTGCACAGATGTTTTGGTATTACTCTTCCGGAGAATTTCAGAAGACCATTCTTTTCAAAGAGTATAGCAGAATACTGGAGAAGATGGCATATTACGTTGTGTGCATGGTTTAAGGATTATCTTTTCTATCCATTATCAATGTCTAAATGGATGAATAAGGTATCAAGGTGGCTTAAAGCACGTTGGAAAGCCAGTAGGTTCAAGATTTCCAGTGTATTTTTCAAGTCTTACTGTGGTTTTGTGACAGGTATATGGCATGGTGCAAGCTGGAATTTCGTAGTTTGGGGACTTTTGAACAGCATATTATGCTTGTTTCCAGGAACTTAAGCCACTATATGAGAGGCAGATAACAGGTTAGGTTATAGAAAGTTAAATATTACAACGTATTTGAGATAATAAGAACTACTGCTATAGTATCTTTGCCTGCAGATGCTTGATTATTACAGAATATTGCAGAGGCATTCCGTATGTTTTCTCGATGTTTACCAGTGTCAATTATGTAGCTGTGTTTACTAAGGGAATGTGGAGTATAGGATTATCAGCAGCTGATTATATAGTTATTTTGCAGGCGTTGTTATAATGTTTGTGGTAAGCCTGCTTGAGGAGAGAAAATGTCCGGTAGAGACCGGTTAGCAAAGAGAAGAATTATATTATAAGATATACAGTGTTTCTTGTGATTTTTCTCTTATAGCTGTGTTTTGGAATCTATGGAACCGG
>VOFG01004703.1_pt1 | contig 17802 bp, 27 predicted proteins | sample 5384171 | NCBI WGS metagenome assembly VOFG01 (sample SAMN12384726, study PRJNA508395) | human gut metagenome | isolation source: healthy gut F | host: Homo sapiens
CTCAGGGCCTCATGCGAAGCTAAACACACCCCTTAAACGCACGAAAGGTTTCGAATGGCATCTCAGCAAACAGGACGTCGGAACAAGCAGCAGTCAAGCAAAGCGGGCTCCCAGCCGGGGTCCGCAAGCTTGCTTCAAAAAGTGGAAAAAGCTCGCAGCATCGTGATTCGACGCCTAGTTACGGTCATATCTTTTGATGAGCGTACCAAGCGTGATATATCTGCAGTTGCCTTAATAGTGATCTCTATTGCGCTATTCGCCATGGTGTTTATGGGGTCTGAGGGCGTTGTGACGGGCGCGATATCGCTTGACTTCGTTTCTGCTTCGGTATCGGTGCATACGTGCTTCCGTTCCTGCTCATTGGTCTAGCGGCTACGTTGCTTATCCGTTTTGAACGAGAGATGGTACCAGCCCGTGTGGCCATTGGTTTCGGTCTCTTGTTTCTTTCATTCTTTGACCATTGTGTCCCTTTTTCACGCCAGGTGCTGATGTTGGATCCAAATCGCCTGTTCATCCAGGTATTGCTAGTTGACCATGGTGGTTATGTGGGTGGCGCTATCGTTTTTGGGCGGGTCTCGAGCTGTTTGGCTTGACCGTCTCCATGATCTTGATGATAGGCGTGATCATCATTGCGCTTATCGTAATCGGGATTCTCCCTGTCCTCTCTTATCGAAAAATTCGCGCTCATTTGACAGGTCGTTCCGATGCACTTGGGATGAAGAGGACGGATTTGCTCACTTACCCCGTATGTCGTTTGCTCGCGTTCGAAAAGGCAGAAACACCATTAATGCTGATTCCGTTGATCCAAACGAAAGCGGATGTTCTTGGAGGTTGCCCACCGGGCTATCGACACAAATAAAGCCGCTTTCGCCGCTGGTAAAACCCAGATAATTACTGAGAAGCCTTCAAAATCTTTGAAAAAAAAGCCAACGCACGAATGGTCAGCGCGCTCGTGAGGCTGCGGTACAAACTACCATGGCATTCGACGCGGCTTCTCCGAAAGCGGCAGGGGAGGCGCCCAAGCAGCTTACCCGCAAGCTTGGATCGCGTCCTAAAGCCGACAAGAAGGACGAGCCATCGCTTCCTCAGGGTCAGGTTGCTAAGCCTGTTCGCAAAAGGGGTCAGATGTTGCTACACCAGAGCCTTTGGAAGGTTTTGACCTCCCTGAAATGAGCTTGCTTAATACTTCCGAGAAAACTCCAGTCACCAAGGAGAGCGAGGCTTCTCTTCGTGCCACTGGTATGTTGCTTCAAGAAACGCTTGCCGACTTCGGCGTAGGTGCTGATGTTGTTGGCTGGGTCCACGGGCCTACCGTTACCCTGTTCAAGGTTGATCTTCCTTCGGGTGTTCGAGTTAACCGTGTTTCTAACTTGACTGACGATATAGCGCTTGCTCTTGCTGCGCCTGGTGTCCGCATCTTTGCTCCTATTCCTGGCACAAATTACGTTGGCATTGAGGTGCCTAACAAAAAACGCGAGACTGTTTTCCTGGGTGATGTGCTGAAAGATGCGCCTGATGGGCCTCTCCAAATTGCCATTGGCAAGGACGTGGAAGGTGAAAAGCATCGTAAGTAATTTGGCTACTATGCCTCATTTGCTGATTGGCGGTACGACGGGTTCAGGTAAATCGGTTGCCATTAACGGCATGATTATGTCGATTCTTATGCGTGCGACGCCATCTGAAGTACGCATGATTATGATCGACCCTAAGCGTGTTGAGTTTACGCCCTATAATGGCATCCCTCATTTGTACGTTCCTGTTGTAACCGAGGCAAGGGAGGCAGCTAGCGCTCTCTCTCCTGGGCTGTAGCCGAGATGGAACGTAGGTTGAAGGTTTTCAGCGGCATAGGCGCTAGAAATATTGGTAAATACAATGCCAAGGTTCAAAAAGGACTCGAAATCAATGATGCTCCTGCTGCTGAGATGCCCTATATCGTGATCATCATCGATGAGCTCGCAGACCTTATGATGAATGTGGGCAAAGAGGTGGAGTTTTCGATTTCGTCTGGCTCAGCGCTCGCTCGTGCGGCGGGCATCCATCTAATCGTGGCAACGCAGCGCCCTTCTACGAATGTGGTTACAGGTCTTATCAAGGCTAATATCACCAATCGTATCGCGTTTAATGTTGCTTCTGGTATCGACTCACGTGTCATCCTGGACACTCCCGGTGCTGAAAATCTTATTGGTCTAGGAGACTTGTTGCTTTCAAGCCAGAGTTGGCAAAGCCACAGCGAATTCAGGGCTGCTTTTGTTTCCGAGGATGAGATATCTGCTGTCGTGGAGAAATTGAAGTCGCAAGGAGAGCCCGAATATCACAATGATATTCTTAAAACCAATCTCATCACTCTAGGAGATTCCATGCCAGATGGTTCCGGCGGAACCGCCTCTGGCTCCGATGATCCTTTGGTATGGGATGCCGCTGAGATAGTGGTATCTTCTGGCATGGGATCGACGTCGAATCTACAGCGCAGGCTTAGCGTAGGGTATTCTCGTGCCGGCAGGATTATGGACTTGCTTGAAGAGAAGGGCATTGTTGGTCCACCAAACGGGTCAAAACCTCGTGAGGTTTTGTAGACCCGATGGAGCTCGAAACTATCAAAGCCTTTGAAGCTAATGATTCGCAGTAAGTAAGAAGAGGTAGGAACGTCATGCACCAGATCAGCTTCGGCAGCGTGCTTAAGGAAGCGCGATTGGCCCAAGGGCGAGACCTGGCTTCAGTATCTCGCGATCTGCGTATTCGCCAGGATATTATCGTCGCGATCGAGAATAGTGATTTTAAGCGTATGCCCTCTCGTGGATATGCGCGCAATATGATCATTGCTTACTCTCGGCTCCTGGGCCTTAATGCCCAGGATGTTAGTCGAATGTATTTAGACCAGGAATATGCCTATCAGGTAGAGCAAGCTCATCAGAGCGTAGGTAACTCTATTCGTATGCACCGCGATCCGCATGGACGCGAAAGCAACGGGTATAACACTTCGTCGTTTGAGAAAGTTGGCGGGCGGGCTGCCCGTAAATCTCGTTCAACGATTTCTCAGCCCGATGAAAAAGATCTGTATGATGGCAGTTCTAATGGGTTTGGTCGTGCTGTGTATTCGCAAAATGCCGATGTGTACCCTTCGCACCACAATCCTCAGGTCGCTCATCGTGCCCGTAGATCTGCTATGCCTTCGGGGAAATATGGAAATATGTACGCAGCTCCGCAGAATATCCCGAATCCAAATAGAAATCGGAATGTTCTCATTGCTGTCATTGCTGCTGTTGTCATCGTTATTGTTCTTGCTGTGGCCATGATTCTTTCGCATCAAACTGCACCTCAGACCAATATCCCCGTTACAGGTGCTCAGTCTACGCAAAACGTAGAGAGCGAATCTTCGTCGGATCAGCAGCAAACTGATTCTTCTACTGATCAAACTGCTCCAACTGAATTCACCTTAAAGTATTCTGTTGAGAAGGGTAGCGAGTCTTATATCGAGGTTTACGTTGACGACAAGGCCCAAGAATCAGGTACAGTGTCTGGACCGGCAGAAAAACCTACACAAGTTCGTCCAAAATCCGCTTTGTCTCTACTGAAACAAAGGGTGTGTCGGTAACTATCATGATGAAGCTGTCGATCTTAAGACCAACAGCTCCCGGTATCGTAAACCAGACTTTTTCCTTTAGCGAAATTCTAGATCAGTGGTATAACGACCATCCAAACGTGAAGCGGGACACTTCTGCTTCTACGTCGTCGAGCTCAGCACCGGTTCGACGAGCTCGGCTTCGAAAAGCTCGTCGAACAGTTCGTCCGAGTCCGCAAAGACGTCATCTGCGAGTTCCAAGTCGTCGTCATCTGAATAGGGACGAATTTTGGCTACGTAGATAGGTTTTTGGGTTAGCACGATTTTCAGAAGAATCGTGCTAACCTATTTTCTATATGGCCTAACAAGATGGCTTTATCAAATTCGATTTTTGAGAGGATTAACCATGGCTGGGATTCTAGCTTCGACGTTGTATCCCAGATTGATATGCAAGAAGTCGATAATGCTTTCGGTCAAGCAAAGAAGGAAATTTCTCAGCGTTATGACCTTAAGGATTCTGGCGCCGACATTGCATTAGACAAGTCTGGTAAAAACCCTTACGGTATCTGCGCCAAGCGACTTTGTTAATAATCAGGTAAGGATGTTCTACCTCCAAGCTTATTAAGCGCGGAATTGCGCTGAACGCTCTTGATTGGGGCAAGCTTGAGTCTGCCACTGGTGGATCGGTTCGCCAAACCGCTAGGGATTATTGAGGGTATCGATCGCGATACCGCAGGGAAGATCAACAAGGATATCAAGGCTACTAAGCTTAAGGTAAAAAGGTCACCATCGAGGGAGATAAGCTTCGTGTATCTGGGCTAAGCTCGATACCCTTCAAGAGGTTATTGCCTTTTGAAAGAGAAGGATTACGGTCAGCCTTTGCAATTCACTAATTATCGCTAGGAATTCGTTGCACCATGTCAAAGAACGTATCTTTTTTTAACGCTTGGTTGCGCAAAGAACGAATCAGATAGCGCTCGAATGCAGGAAGACCTTATTCGAGCTGGTTATTCCATTGTCGATATTAACGATCCTGCCGACGTCATTGTTGTCAACACATGTTCGTTTATTCGGTCAGCTATCGAAGAAAGCCTCGATGCCGTATTTGAGATAGCGGGTTATGATTCGGTTGCTTCGGGCGGCACCAAGCTTGTTGTATGCGGGTGCATGCCTTCTCGGTTTGGCGATGATCTTGCAGAAGAGCTAACCGAGGCGGATAAATTTGTTACTTTGCAGCGAAGAGGATAATATCGTCGAGATAATCGACGATATTTTAGGCGTGTCAAGCGTCCGCAATTCCGTTGAAGTTGTTTTTGATTATGCGCCCAGCGAGTACGTGAAGATTTCTGACGGATGTAATCGTTTTTGCTCGTTTTGTACCATCCCGTACATTCGCGGTCGCTATCACAGCTTTTCATATGACGAAATCGCTTCTGACATAAAAAGCCAGGTTGAATCTGGCACGAAAGAAATCGTGCTCATAGCTCAGGATTCTGGTATCTGGGGTCTTGATTTGAAACCTCGCGAGAACCTTTGCTTCGCTGCTGAAGCGATTGGCTGAAGCGTATCCTGATACCTGGTTTCGTTATGTATTTACAGCCTGCTGGAATGACAGATGAGCTGCTTGATGTCATGGCGACCCATGACAATATCTGCAATTATTTTGATATACCGTTGCAGCATTGCGATTCGGCGATTTTGAAGTCGATGAATCGTTCTGGCTCACGCGCCGAATACGAACAGATGGTAGCGCGTATTCGCCAGCGGATTCCTGGTGTTGCTCTGCGCACTACGCTGATAGTTGGTTATCCCGGCGAAACAGAAGAACAATTCGAAGATCTTTGCGATTTCGTTTCGGAGGCCGAATTCGATTATGTGGGCATTTTTGCCTATTCGCCCGAAGACGGTACTCCTGCTGCCGAATTGCCCGATCAGATTGATGAAGACACCAAGCAAGCACGTCTTCAAGAGCTTCGCGATATTGCTGACTCCGTTTCTTCTAGCGTTGTTTCTCAGCGCATAGGGACAAGCATGGATATTCTTGTCCTTGGTTGCGGGGAGGACGGTCAATTGTATGGCCGTGCGCAATGCCAGGCTCCCCGATGTCGATGGGGTAACTTATTTGGATAATGGTACCGTTGGCGAGATCCATACCGTGACAATCAGCGATACGCTCCTTTATGAGATGGAGGCCCTGGGTGACTGAAAAGGAATTTGACGAAACCACGCTGTGGACTCCCGCGAATATCGTCACCTTGTTCGTATTTCTGCTTGTTCCCTGTCTTTGTCGTAGCGATTATTTCCCCATGGCCGACCTATATACCGGATTGGCATAATGCCGAGCTCTGTAAGCCCTGGGTTGCTGCACTGATTTTTTGCAATTTTATCGTGCACTGATGCATTGGATGGGTATTTGGCGCGAAGCAGGGAGAAGTGACGAACTTCGGAAAGTTCATCGATCCCTTGGCCGATAAGATCTTGGTCGCGGCGGCGTTGTTGGCGCTTATCGAACTTCAGGTCCTTCCTTCATGGGTTGCGTTGCTCATTATCGCTCGCGAGTTCATTGTTTCGGGTCTTCGAATGCTTGTGGCGACTCATGGAGTTGTGGTTGCAGCAAGTTGGTATGGAAAAGCCAAGACGGTGTTCCAGATCATTGCAATCCTGCTCTTTATTGTTAAGGGGTCCGATGCTTTGCTCGCACTGCATCCTGATATGGAACTCGCATTGTATGTGATCTCTTGGTTCTTCATGATAGTTGCGTTAGTGCTCACCATCGTTTCTATGGTGGACTATTTTATGAAGTGCGCTCCCATTCTTGGGTTTGGCAATATGGGTTCGAAAAAGTGCCCCGATGATTACGCATGCTCTCCTAAAGCCGTCATTGAGCGAGCTATCAAAGAAGGGAAGCATCTTTCAACTGCCGAGAGCTGCACCGGGGTCTTATTGGTGGCGCTCTCACTGGCGTGCCTGGTAGCTCAGCTGTTGTTGAGGGCGGAATCATCAGTTATTCCAACGATGTCAAAATGAATGTGTTGGGGGTCTCTGCAGCCGATCTTGAGCGAGTTGGCGCAGTGAGTTCCGAGGTCGCCGCTTCAATGGCAGAGGGTTCTCTTCGCGTTGCCAATTCCGATATAGCCGTAGCCGTTACGGGGATTGCGGGGGCCTGGCGGGGCTGTTCCCGGCAAGCCTGTTGGTACTGTTTGGTTCGGTTTGGCAACTAAGAACTACACCAAAACGTTTGTGCGCCATTTTGACGGCAATCGCAATGCTGTACGTAGCGCTACGGTAGATTTTGCGATTGAGCTATTCGCTTATGCTCTTGATGAGAACCAGCCCGAACCGGTTTCTGATTAACTTTTTGATTAGAATTTATTTCGCATTGCTTTAGCACCGCGTTCTCATGTATTTGAGAACGCGGTTTTACTATTAGCTCTGCTTAAGCGAAAAGTATTGCAATCGAACGCATGTTCGGATATTCTCGTTTAGGTCCAATCGCAACACCTTCGGCTAGGAGAAGAAATGAGCCAGGACAAAGCAAAACCCTTAAGATCACTACTGATCAGATAGAACAGAAATTTGGCAAGGGTGCCATTATGAAATTGGGCGAGAACACCAACATGCAAGTTGGCGTAATTCCAACAGGAGCCCTTCCTTGAGACATCGCTCTAGGCATTGGTGGTGTTCCTCGTGGTCGAATCGTTGAGGTGTATGGGCCTGAATCAAGTGGTAAAACCACCATTGCACTTCATATCATTGCTGAGGCACAGGCGGCTGGTGGGGTTGTTGCTTTTATTGACGCCGAGCATGCACTGGACCCTGTTTATGCTGCCAAACTCGGTGTTGATGTAGACGAAATGCTTATCTCGCAGCCCGACACTGGCGAGCAGGCGCTTGAGATCTGCGATATGCTTGTTCGTTCTGGTGCCATTGACTGCGTAGTCGTCGACTCAGTTGCAGCTTTGGTCCCTAGAGCCGAAATCGAAGGAGAAATTGGCGATACCACGGTTGGCCTTCAGGCTCGTCTGATGAGCCAGGCATTGCGCAAGCTTGCTGGATCTCTTTCCCGCCCAATACCACTTTGCGTTTTTATTAATCAGTTGCGCGAAAAAATTGGTGTCATGTTCGGCAATCCTGAAACAACTACAGGCGGCCGTGCGTTGAAGTTCTATTCGAGCGTTCGTCTTGATGTTCGTCGTTTTGATTCGGTCAAAAAAGATGGTGAGTTTGTTGGCAATCGAGTTCGAGTCAAAGTGGTAAAGAACAAGGTTGCTCCGCCGTTTAGGCAGGCAGAGTTTGACATCATGTATGGTGAGGGGATTTCAAAAGAAGGCTGCGTTCTCGATATGGGCGTTGAGGCTGGTTTTGTTAAGAAGAGTGGGTCATGGTTCAACTATGGTGATGAGCGACTGGGCCAGGGACGTGAAGCAGCTAAACGCACTTTGAAGGAGCATCCGGATATTCGAAATGAAATTGAAAACAAGGTGCGTGCGGAATACGATCTACCTGCAATCGGCGAGGAGCCTATTGCAGTTGACTCTTCCGCAAATTCCAGCGAGGCTTAAATCGGATGATTCTCATTGATGCAAAGACGCTTGCGGAGCGGTTTCGCAAGCGTCTTTTTTCTTCATCTAAAGGCAAAGCGCACCAGGAAAATGCCCAATCTGATGAGTTGAAGGACGCTTTTAAGAAGATCGAACGATTGGTTAAAGTAAGAGATCGGTCAGTCTTTGAAGTGCGAAACCGCCTCGAACGTGACGGGTTTTCTGCCAATGCTGTTGACGTAGCTGTTGAGAGAGCGCTATCAGTAGGATATTTAGACGATGCTCGTTTTGCCGATTTCCTTGTGCGTTCACGGCTGCGCTCCGGGAAGGGTTTATCTGGCATCCTTCGTGAACTTCGGGTTCATGCCATCAATCCTTTTGAGCAACTCGAGGGTTTTCCAGATAATTATTTGCAGGATAACCCAAGTCAGGAAGAGGCAGCTATTGCCCTGCTGTGTCGTAAAGCCACCACGAGCTAAGAACGAAAAACAGGCAGCATATGCGAAGCTGATCCGTTCGGGCTATTCTGCTGATATTGCCGCCGAAGCAACTAAGAAATGGTACGAGACCAAAACGGCGGGTGAATTGGTCGCTCCTTTGAAGCATTCTTGGGAAAAACGGCGTATCTCTTTACGGGAGATGCTGTTCTCGGCGCATTTTTCCATAATTTTAGGCTATTATCAAATAGTTTGAGTTTACGCACCGGGTTTGGTGCTTTTAGATATTTTCTACAATGTAATAGTGTCGTTTTCCTCGGCGTGTGCTCTTGCCACGGTATTCCAGGGCATTTATGTTGCCCTTTTGCCTTCCTAGTTAATACGCAGCATGAACGAAAGGGAGTTTCATGGTTGAAATCATAATCGCCGCCGTGGTAGCGATTGTTGTTGGCTTTTTGATTGGTTATTTTCTGATGCAGAAGGTGCTCAAGGAGCGCAATGACGCTACGGCTCTTTGAAGCTCAGAATGCACTTGCCGATGCTCAGCGTGAGGCGGAAAGCCTCAAGCGCGAGGCTCTTGTTGAAGCGAAGGACGAAGTCCTCAAGATGAAGCAGGATGCTGAACGAGAGCAAGGAGCGTATGAAGGCTGTACGTTCTAGTGAAAATCATCTCAACCAGCGTGAGCAGAGTCTTGATAAGCGCACTGAAGCCCTCGATCATCGTGAGCACCAGATTTCCTCTTTGCAGGGTCAGGTTGACCGTCGTGCAAAAGATGTTGAGCGCGCTGAGGCCGAAGTTGCAACCCGTCTTGAAGAGGTTGCGGGTTTAACCGCAGAGGAAGCCAAGACCGAGTTGCTTGATGGCCTGAAAGAAGAGTGCGTTCATGAGTCGGCTTCCATCATTCGCGACTCTGAGGCCCGAACTCGAGCCGAAGCCGACAAGAAAGCCCGCGAAATCCTAAGCGTGGCGATTCAGCGTTTGGCTGCAGACCATACTTCGCAGATTACGGTATCCACAATCCATATTCCTTCTGACGATTTGAAGGGTCGCATTATTGGCCGTGAGGGTCGAAATATCCGTTCTTTTGAGCAAATTACGGGCACTAACCTCATTATCGACGACACTCCTGAATGCGTAACGGTTTCGACTCACGATCCCGTTCGTCGAAATCGCCAGCGTGACTATGCAGAATCTTATTAGTGACGGGCGTATTCACCCCTGCACGTATTGAAGAGATGTTCCATAAAGCCGAAAAGTACGTTAATCAGCAGATTAAAGAAGCTGCTTCTCAGGCAACCTTTGACACCGGTATCCATGATCTGAATCCTGAATTGGAAAAGATTCTTGGTCGATTGCGCTATCGCACTTCTTATGGTCAAAACGTTTTGAATCACTCTCTTTGAAGTTGCCTATCTCTGCGGCATGATGGCCTCGGGCTTGGCCTTGATCCAGTGCCCGCAAAACGCGCAGGCCTATTGCACGATATCGGCAAGGCGGGAGACCACGAGATCGAAGGTTCGCATGCAGTGATTGGTGCAGATCTTGCACGTCGAGATGGCGAAGAGCCCACGATTGTGCACGCCATCGAGGCTCATCATAACGATGTTGAACCCAATAGCGTTATTGATGTTTTAGTTCAGGCTGCTGATGCTGTCTCTGCGGCACGACCTGGTGCACGTAAGGAAAATATCGAATCCTACATCAAGCGTCTCGAGAAATTGGAAGAGATCGCCAATTCCTATCCCGGCGTTGAGCGCACTCATGCTATTCAGGCAGGCCGCGAAGTTCGTGTAATTGTTTCCCCTGAGAAGGTGGATGAGGCCCATTCTACGGTTTTGGCGCACGACATCGCACATCAAATTCAGAGCGAAACCAAGTACCCTGGCCAGGTTAAGGTTGTCGTCATTCGCGAAACTCGTGCTGTTGATTTTGCAAAATAATGAGTTTTTGGCCCGCGCTATTTGCGCGGGCTTCTTTCTTTATGCCTAATTCTTCACTCCAACAATTCATTCAGAACCTTTCAGGCGAAGATTACACCCGTGTTCAAGATGATCTCGGAAATGGGTTTGTGCGTCTTCGTGCAGCAGAGCGCAGCGGCGCCAAGCAAAGCAGGATATACGCCTCGTTTGAGGATGTAGTAATTGAAATGCTTCGCAATGCCCGCGATGCCAACGCAAAGGCTATATTTGTTGCGACCTGGTCAACAAAAGAGCAACGCTTCCTCACCATGCTTGATGACGGTGATGGCGTACCACTTCAGTTGCAAGATACCATCTTTGAGCCTTTTGTTACCTCTAAACTCGATAGCTTCCATGCTGATAGATGGGGAGTGCATGGGCGTGGTATGGCTTTTGTATTCGATTCGTCAGAACACCGATTCTGCTCGAATTATTGCTTTACTCCTGGTTTGGGCTCCATCTTTTCGGTAGTGAGTTCCTTCTCCCGATTGAGCGAAAAGCGTGATCAATCAAGTGCTCCTTCGGTTACGGTCAATGAAGATGGTAAGCCGGTTCTTCGGGGTCCGCACAATATTATGCGTACTGTGCTTGAATTTGCGATTGACGAACGAGATGACGTAGCAGTGTATCTGGGGAGTCCCGCAGAAATAGTTTCGACTCTGTATTGGCTGGGTTGTTCAGCGGCGTCTAAGGCCGCCGAACAGTCTTCTTTGCGAAATCGGAGAAATGCCCTACATTCATCGTTTTGGTTTGTGCTCGGATGCTTCCTCTTTGCTCAGCTTGCCAATGATTTTTTGCTTACCTATGTCTGCTCGAACTGCATATCGAATTTTAAATAATGAAATTAAGCCTCTATCGGTTCATCTACAGGTAATGCTCGGTGATCAAGGTGCTTCTTCTGTAAAGTAAACCTGCACGAACAAATTTATCCAATAAATCAATTTGTATCTTCTAAAGAGGATCTTGATACATTTTCCGATCAGGTAATGGGCGAGTATGCTCAGCTTGCGCAATCTTATTACTTAAAAAGAGGATGTTGAGCCAAGCATTGCGTTGTTTGGGAGTAAGAGCTGGTCTTGCGGATCCCCTAAGACGCGATGAATAGCTCCGTTTGTATGTTCTATGTTCCCAGATACGGGCTTGTAATAGCGCTGTAGTGCAGATAGGTTTGTCGTTTGCCTGTTTACTTGCTTATGAGTAAAATATATCGGCGTGAATCTGCGTGATTTGCCGCTTAAAACACACTACAACCACACCACAAACTATTTGAAAGTAACGCAACATGAGTGATATTTCAGCCAAGGCTTCTAATGTTCTTCAAACCAATGGGTGCCTGAAAGTCTCCTCGAAGTCTTCTCCTGCGTCAGTCGCTGGCGCTATTGCCGGCATGATGAAAGACGGCGTTCCTGTTGAGATTCAGTCTGTTGGTGCCGGTGCGGTAAATCAAGCGGTTAAAGCCATTGCCATTTCTCGTGGTTTTCTTTCGCCTGTTGGCATTGAAATTGTATGCGTTCCTTCATTTGCGGATATCGTTATTGATGGAGAATACCGTACGGCTATCCGCTTCTCCGTAGAACCACGTGTTTCCTGTTACGTCTCACGACATCGCACAGAGCCAGTCCTCTGAATTCGAGTAGAGGTATATATGAAAAAACCAACTCTAACGTTGAGCCTGATGTTTTCGCTGAGGGCTCTTCTCATCATATGAATATATTGGATTGGGGCGATCTGTCTGATGGTCCCATCTCGGTAAGACTTTCTCGGTTGTTACCTTTTGGTTGTCAAATGAATAAGCATGATTCCGAGCGCGTATTGTGGGAATGCTCACCGCGCTTGGCGCAACTGAGGTTAAGACCGTTGAAGAATCTGACATTATTATTTTTGTAACGTGCTGTGTGCGTGAGGCTGCCGATGTTCGTCTCATGGGTCAGGTTGTTTCGTTGAAAAACATTCCTCTTCGAGAAAACGCTCCGGTAAAGAAGCGTGTTGTGGTTATTGGCGGATGCATTGGCCAGCGTGATGGGGAAGATTTAATTAAAAGCTTTCTCATGTTGACGTGGTTTTGGTACGTTTAATTTAGCAAGTTTGCCGCGCCTCATTGAGCAGACGCTTCTTACTGGTGATCATGAAGTTGAAGTTCTTTCTGAAGCTTCTGATTTCCCTACTGATTTGCCAAGCGAACGCGAGTCTAAATGGTCCGCATGGTTGCCAATATCAATTGGATGTAACAACTTTTGTTCCTATTGCATCGTTCCTCTATGTTCGTGGCAGAGAGAAATCTCGTCCTATGGAAGACATTGTCGCTGATGCCGAAGCGCTGAAAGCCGATGGTGTTAAGGAGATTACGCTGCTCGGTCAAAACGTTAACTCCTATGGTCGCGATCTGTATGGAGAACCTCGTTTTGCTGATCTGCTTTCGCTCTATAGCAGCAACGGGGATCGAGCGTATTCGTTTTGCTACCTCTCATCCCAAAGATCTCAACGACGATGTCATCAAGGCTTTTGGCGAACTTGACAATTTGATGCCTGCACTTCATTTGCCTGTACAGTCTGGTTCGAATACGGTCTTAAAAGGCAATGCATCGTCGCTACACGCGAGAGCATTATTTGGACACTATCAAGAAGCTTCGTGAAGTTCGTCCCGATATTGCGCTGTCAACCGACATCATCGTTGGTTTCCCAGGTGAAACAGAGGAGGATTTCCAAGAGACCTACGACCTTGTTAAGGAAGTTGGTTATACCCAGGTCTTTACGTTTATCTATTCCAAGCGTGAGGGGACTCCCTGCAGCGCGTGAGAAGATGACACACCTAGAGAGGTCATTCAGTGGAGCGTTTTTGAGCGTCTGGTCGATCTCGTTCAAGATCGTGCGCTCGAGGTTAATCAAGCTGAAGTGGGCAAAATAGTCCCTGTGCTCGTTGAGGGCGTTTCTAAGCGTGATGAGTCTGTTTAATGGGACGTAGTCCAAAGAATTTGACGGTTCACGCTCCAATTTCCTGATGGCGTTTTCATCGACGACATTCAAGGTACCATTCTCAACGTCCGAGTCGATGTTGCTCGTGCATGGTATTTGCGGGGTCAGGTAATTTCGTGATCTGTCCCGTTGTAGTTGTTCTTGGGCCTACGGCATCAGGTAAAATCAGAACTTGCCCAGCACGTTGCTTTACGTCTTGATAGAGGAAGTGGTTTCAGCTGGATTCCATGCAGGTATATTAGGGATGGATGGATGGCACTGCCAAAATTCCCCCAATCGGATATGCTTGTCCCTCATCACTTGATTGATATTCTTGACCCTGGCGAGGCTTTTTTCCGCCCAGCAGTTTCAAAGCATGGCCTGTTCTTGTTTTTCTGATATTCAAGATCGTGGCAAAGTTCCGATTTTGTGTGGTGGAACCGGACTCTACGTGCAGTCTGCACTTGAGGATATGCGTTTCCCAAAGGGCGATCAGAGCATAACCCGTTCGAGCAAAATACGAAACCTTTGCAAGGCGATTTGGAAATCAAGCTGTTTGGGAGGAGTTAAACAAGGTTGACTCTGCTTCCGCCGCTCTTCTTCACCCCAACAATGTCCGACGCGTTATTAGGGCATTGGAAATGCATGAGCAGGGTGTATCTTACGCCAATCAAGTTAAAGGAATGAAAGAGCTTCCAGAGGTGGTTCCCTCGGTTCGTTTTGCTCTTAAGCGAGATCCTGATCTTTTTGGCAGCTCGCATCAATAAACGCGTCGATAATATGTTTGAAGAGGGGCTCGTTAAGGAAGTTAAGTTCCTTTTAAATGACGGATGGCGTGCTGCTCTCACCGCTCCGCAAGCTATCGGCTACAAGGAAGTTGTTTCTGCTCTCGATGGTGATATTACGATGAGTGAAGCCGTTGAGCTTATCCAAGACTGCTACCCGCCGTTATGCTAAACGGCAGCGCACTTTGGTTAAGACGTGATAGCCGTTTAGTGTGGCTTGATGCTGATTCTTTAAGCCTTTCTGAAATGGTAGATTGCGTGGTGGAAACCTACCTGCAACGCACAGCTCTAAAATAATTGCGAATGAACATGAGCTTTTTCGCAATAAAGGAGCCTTCCATGGTGCTTAATTTCACAAAAATGCACGGTCTCGGTAATGATTTCGTTTTTGTCGATGATTTCAATAAAACTATCGAGTTAAGCGCCGATCAGGTTGCTTTCCTGTGCGATAGGCATTTTGGCATTAGGGGCTGACGGTGTGGTCCTTGTGCGCCCTTCCGGACCGACCTGAATGCGTTGCCTACATGCATTACATCAATTCAGATGGCACTTTGGCTGAAATGTGCGGTAATGGTGTGCGTTGCTTTACTAAGTACTTGGTTGACCATAACTATATCGATGGGTCGTGTACATCGCTGATACGAAACGTGGACCGCTCCATTTCTGCTTAAGCTCGATGCAAATGGCTTTATGAGCTGTCGCTTTTGTTGACATGGATATGCCGATCTTGGATCCCGTAAAATTCCGACGATTCTTCCCCGCAAATGGCATGCCAACGGCGAATCTTTCGTGAATGAGGAGACCGCTTCTTCTCCTTAAAGCATTTTTCGTTTACTTGCGTTTCCATGTGAACCCCCATGCGGCTTGTTTCTTTGACGATCTGGATCACTGCCGGCAGAATGGTTTACGTCGTCGAAAACGACTTGCACTTTTGATCTGGAGCGTCTCGGTGCTTATTTTGAATCGCATGGAAGCGTTTCCTGCAAAAACCAACGTTGAGTTTATTGTTCCCCTCGAATGACGGACTGCATATGCGTGTATTTGAACGTGGATGCGGCGAAACGCTTGCTTGCGGCAGCACTGGTGCTTGCGCGCCTCTTTTGGTGGGCGGTTTAACCGGTCGTTCTGAGCGAACCAACAAAGTCCATCTTCGTGGTGGTACGCTTAACATCGCGGAAAAATAACCATGTGCTTATGACGGGTCCTGCAACGCAGGTTTTCACTGGCACGATTGAAATATAGGTTTGCATGATCGATTTGACGAAACAAAACCAAAACATTTGAAAGACCCAATCAGAGTGGAGTCTAGAATCTTCTCTAGCAGAGCTTGAGCGTCTTGCTTGGACGGCAGGCGCAGACACGGTAGCTCAGGACTTCGCAGAAACTTGATTCTCCTAATCCCTCGTACGTTTGTAGGAAGCGGTAAGGCAGAGGAAATTGCTGGCCTTGCTCGTTCTTATGCGGCCGATGTTGTTATCTTCGATGACGAGTTAACTCCCTCTCAGCAGTCTAATCTGGAAAAAGTTGTCGGAAAAAGACGTCAAAGTCATTGACCGAACTGCCTTGATTCTTGATATTTTGCTCTTCATGCCACAAGCAAAGAGGGCAGGCTTCAGGTTCGCCTTGCTCAGAACCAGTACTTATATCCCCGTTTGCGCGGTATGTGGGCTCATCTTGCCTCAAACCGTATGGGTGGTGGCGTTGGTTCCCGTTTTGGCGAAGGTGAGAGTCAGCTAGAAGTTGACCGCCGTCTTATTCGTAATCGAATCACCTCTATTCGGCGTGAGCTGGCTTTTTGCTTTCAAAAGCGCGATCTGCAGAGAAAGCAGCGTAAAGAGTCTGGAATCTATAAGGTTGCTTTAGCTGGATATACCAATGCTGGTAAATCAAGCTTGCTTAACGCCATTACGGGCTCTGAGGTTCTTAGCTACGATAAATTGTTCGCTACACTCGACTCAACCACTCGTCAGTTGGTTTTGCCTGAGGGCAGAGAGGTGACCCTTACCGACACTGTTGGCTTCATTCAAAAGCTCCTACGACTCTTGTTGAAGCGTTCAAATCAACCTTGGACGAAATCAACGGCGCTGATCTAATTTTTGCATATTGTCGATTCTTCCGATCCTAATGCTGATAGACAGATTGATACTGTCAATATGGTACTAGAGCAGATTGGCGCTGAAGAGATTGGTCGAGTTGAGGTCTTTAATAAAAAAAGATCTCTTGCTGCCTGAGCAATATGAGGCATTGACCATTCGATACCCCAATGCCGTTTTTACTTCAACCGTTACGCGAGATGGTATCAATGATCTTGTTTCTCGAATTGGATTAGTTGCTTCGTCTCAGGAAGAAATCCTTGAACTGTTGATTCCGTACAATGGGGGAACTTGGTTTCATTCGCTCATCAACGCTGCACTATTATGAACGAGGAGTACACGGATACAGGTACTTTGTTGATGGTTCGAGCTGGCGCTCAGGCTGTTGCTAAATTAAAGGGATTTTCCTGCGTTGCGGAATAGGGGAGCAAATTAGCATCCCTATAACTCATAGAACAAAAAGGCCAACGGCTCATGAACCGTTGGCCTTTTGTTGTTAGTCGACTAACGATCATGAAAATTGATGATCAATAAACTTTGCGAAGTACAGCCACTACTTTTCCAACAATAGCGCAATCACGCGTGATGATTGGATCCATGGTTGAATTCTCGGGCTGCAAGCGAAATGGTCGTTCTCTTTGTAGAAACGTTTTACAGTTTGCTCCATCATCGATCAAGTAACGATAATTTCTCCATTGCGAGCTACTTTTGTCTTCATCCAACATAATCTCCGTCGTTAATACCGGCTTCGATCATTGATTCGCCATGCACGGCGAGAATGAACGAAGCGGAATCTACGATTTCCGTGGGAAGCTGCATAGTTGTTTCAACGTTTGCTCTGCAAGAATTGGCTCTCCTGCCCGCGACATTTTCCAACGAGAGGCAATGACAAGGTGTTGCTAGAACCCGTGGAGCCAAAATGGCTCTTCTTGCTCATGCTGCCTGGCAGGGCGATTGATCGGGACTTCAAAGGATCTCGAACGATGTAACCCTTTTCTTCAAGTGTTTTTTAAGTGAACATGAACAGTGGAAGGGAGGATAGGTGAACTGCTACTGCAATTTCACGCACCGTTGACCATACCCCTTCTGCAATATATAGGATTCTGTTGAATTCGTATACGCTTTTTGGCGGTAGTAGCAAGCTGGACATTGCGACTCCTAAATAGAACAAATGTTTGTATTTATGTTGGACAGGAACGTATGTTCGATTTACAGTATACACGAACAAAAGGTTCATGCAAGGAGGCATGCTATGAGCAAGGTGTCGCGACGTATCGCACGGTTGGTCTCCTTGCGGCTCTTAAGCCTGAATATTTCGCTTAAGCAGAATGCGTCAACGCCAATTATTAACTTTGATCGTTTGGTCAATTCGACCTCGCGTCGTCAACTGCCTATAAAAATGCGTCTCTTGAACTTCTTTGAAAAAGTCGCGATTGCAATTCGCCGATCCTCTTTTGGCTCAATAGACAAGGCGTG
>VOFG01002446.1_pt1 | contig 17785 bp, 34 predicted proteins | sample 5384171 | NCBI WGS metagenome assembly VOFG01 (sample SAMN12384726, study PRJNA508395) | human gut metagenome | isolation source: healthy gut F | host: Homo sapiens
AACGCCGGACACGGTCAGCTTTTTCGTTCGTCCGCTCAGCTTTGGGGGCTGCTGTGGTCCCCTATCCCTTGTGCCATGTGCCATGCCTCCTGTCTGGTTTGCTTCTGTGTATGCAGGACAAGGGGCGGTAGAACTATGAATCCCAGCGGCCCATTCTTCCAGCTTTTCCAGAACCTCCTGAAAATATGGGGAAGGGGGCGTGGAGACGATCACAGGCAGGCCGGTCCTAGGATGTCGGAAGCAAAGGGTGGAGGCGATGTAAACATTGGGATTCCCGCCCCAGCTCCGGCTTCTTCCGCCCGTAAACGGTGTCGCCCAGTATGGGGTGCCCGATGTAGGCCATGTGTACCCGGATTTGATGTGTGCGGCCGGTTTCCAGGTGGCAGCGGATGTGGGTATAGCCCCGGTACCGGGTGACGGCCTCCCAGTGGGTCACGGCCTCTTTACCCCGGTCAGTGACGGTCATTGCTTCCTGGTCGGAGGGATATCGCCCAATGGGGGCGTCTCCATGGTGCCCCGGTCCTCCTTCAGGTTGCCGCAAACCACGGCCTCGTAGGTCCGGGCCGGGGGTGTGATCTTTTAGCTGACTGGCCAGGACGGTGTGGGCCAGATCGTTTTTTTGCCACCACAAGCAGGCCAGAGGTGTCCTTATCGATGCGGTGGACGATGCCGGGGCGCAGGACTCCGTTGATGCCGGACAGGCTCTCCTCTGGCGTAGAGCAGGCCGTTGACCAAGGTGTCGTCCCAATGCCCAGCTGCCGGATGGACGACCAGACCCTTGGGCTTGTTGATCACCAGGAGATCCTCGTCTTCATAGGCAATTTTCCAAATCCATTTTGGTGGGGGCTACATCCAAGGGGCTCCGGCTCTGGAAGCTCCACCTGAATCACGTCTCCTAACCTGGTGCGGTAATTTTTCTTCACGGCTTCCCCGTTGCAGGTGACGCAGCCGGAGGCCAGGGAGATTTTGTGCAGCACTGCGGCTGAGCCCCGGTACGGCCTGGGATAGGAAGAGGTCCAGCCGCAGGCCCTCGGTCTCACAGATCAGCGTCATGATGGTTCTCCGTTTTTTTTTCCTCCCGCCAGAAGCTCCGATTGAAAAGCGCCAGATGGATCAGCAGCCCAATGGCTCCGCAGGTAATGAAGCAATCGGCCACATTGAAGACTGGAAACGAGATAAAATCTGTGGCAATCATGTCCACCACATAGCCTCGGAAAACCCGGTCCAGAATGTTGCCCAGACCGCCGCCCAGAATGGCTGCCAGGCACCACAGCTCGAACCGGGCAAAAGGCAGGAATTTTTTGTGCAGGCCCCAAATCAGCAGGGCTGTAAACGCTACGAAAACTGCAATAAATAACCACCGCTGACCTTGAAGGAAGGAAAACGCTGCGCCGTAATTTCGTACATAGGTGAGATGTACAACCCTCCAGCAGGGGGACGGCGCTGCCATAGGCGATGCGCTCCTCCACCACGAAATACTTGCTGATCTGATCAGCGGCCACGATCAGCAGGGCCAGAAAGGCCCATGGGAATGTAGCTCATAATCAGCCGCCCTTTCTGTTGTAAAATGTACCGATCCTCCACAAGGGCCGGTAGAATCGGATCTATATTACCACCGTCCCCATAAAATGTCAAAGAAAACAGGACGATCGCTCCTGTGTTCCTCCACCTCAACCGGTCACGGCGTCTGGACCGCCTCCGCCGGAGAACTGGACCACCAGCCGGTGAGGCAGGCAGACGATGGGCTGCCCGCCCTGCCGCCAGCCGGTCTGGATGCAGTCGCCGCCGGGGCAGTCTGACTGGGTTACGGCGATGGCTCCATTCTGGATGGTAACGGTGTTGCTTCCGTATGGGCTGTCCACGGTAAAAGCTCTGGTCCTGTGCCAGGGAAACCCGGCGCACCAAAACGCCGTCGGACCAAATTTCTGCCGACTGGGCCCTTTCCTGGGGCCAGAGGAGGAGCGCCAGGCTCGCCAGGAGCAGCCCGCCCAACAGGCAAATCCAAACTCTGGTTTTGATCATGGCCCAATCTCCTCAAAGGCGCAGCCGGAGAAGCGGTCTGCCAGTCCTGCCGTGACGTAGACTGTTCCGGCTTTCAGCAGAAGACAGCCTCAAAAATCCCGGCCCTCCGCCAGAAGTCAGACGCCTCTCCAGGCCCATGATGTACAAGGTTGTGGACAGACCGTCAGCCAGGAGACCGTCTTCCGCTACGACTGTGACAGAGGCGAGCCCTGCACGGGCAGGCGCACGGGTTTCCGGGTCCAGGATGTGGCAGTAGCGCACGCCAGCTTCAAAGTACCGCTGGTATCCCCCAGAGGTGACCACAGCCCAGGTTCCTTGCAGAGACAGGGTTCCCAGAGTTCCGGCTCGGCCGTCCTGGATGCCAATCTGCCAGGGGCCCCGCCCGGTTTTCTCCGTAGGTCTGCACATTTCCTCCCAGAGACAGCAGACCGCCGGTGATATTCCTCCCCCTTTTCAGGTATTCCGCCGCCAGGCGTCCGGCCCAGCCCCTTTCCCACGGCTCCAAGATCCATTTGCGCCCCGGCTGCCAGATGGGCGCAGGAGTTCTTCAGGATTAGCTGTTTGGAACCAGTGTGTGCCAGGGCCTCTTGGATTTCCGCTTGCTCCGGTACCCGGTAATGCCCTGTGGTAAACCCCCCAGAGCTTGGTTACAGGGTATAGACAGGGGGTCCAGAGCGCCGCCGGTCCGTTGCTTAGAGTTTAAAGGGTTTCCCCGGAACAGGTCCTGGATCTGGCTCCGGCAGTTCCACCGTCTGCCCCCCGTTTAAGCGGTCAACCAGGAGCCTCGGCCGGGTGACAGACAGCTGCGCCTCCTGCTCCTGGAAGAGCGGGACAGGTCCTGGACCGCAGTTTCCCCCATGGCTGCCCCACAACTTGATGGTCATGAGGTATCCATATAATTGGGCGTACTACTGGCTCCCGGCGGCATCCCTTAGTAGCAGAAGAAGCAAAAGCAGAAACCCCAATTTTGCAATCGCTTTGTTTTCACAATCATTTCTCCTATCGAAAAAGGTGTGGCCCGGAAGACCGGGTCACACCGTAGTGACATTTAGACGGGGAACACTTTCCCGGACACGACAAAGCCATCCACCAGATTGGCCTCCCTGCAGCTGGCCCTCAATGGCAACCTGCCGTTCCATCAGATCGGTGAGGATGACGCAGCCGTCCTTGCACTCTACCCGCATCACATTTTTTCATCACAATGTCTCCGGGACATTTTATTTTTGTATACCGTGGAAAGACACATGGTTAACCCTTCCTTTCATGCTCCAGGGCAGTCAGCACCGTGGACAGGCGCAGATTCCCCTTCTCAAAGTCTGACACAGCCTGCATCACCTGCTCATAGGAGCTGTGTGCCCCGGCTTCCTCCAGCTGCTGGCCAGACCTGCCAGCTCCTGGGCGTGGGCGGCGTTGTGCCCCACCATGTATTTCATGAGGCCATCAGCTCTTCCATGGGCGTGCTGGCAGCCGCCCGCAGTCAGCCCCGGCACAGTGCTCCTGCCCTCATGGGTATGAGGCGCGTCACCGTGGTCGTGCTCATGGTGGTCATGGTCGTGGTCGTGAGGATGGGTATGATAAGAATGAGAGTGCTCTACAGGAGAGCCTACATGATCGTGATCCAGGTGCATAAAGGGACTCCCTCTCCATTGGCGTTTGCCGCCAATCTTCATTTTGACCTTATTATACCGCACAGCTTCTCCTATGTCAAAGGATTCCGCATTGGGAAAAAAAATATCCCCTCCCCTCCCTTGCACTGGCCTGGGGATGCTGCTATAATGATGAAAAACAGCAAGGATTCTGGAAAGAGGAACGCCCTATGACACATGATCACACCGGATCTCCCGGGAAGAGACGCTTCATGACCACGCTATCTCCATGCTCACGGCATTGCCCACAGCCACGGTCATGTTCACGCCAATCAGAAGGCGGTGATCAACCGCTTGGCCCGTGCCATCGGCCACCTGGAAAGGTAAAGCGGATGGTGGAGGAGGATATGTGCGCCACTGTATGGTGGATGCTGTGGCGGCTGGGGATATGGACGCCATTGAGGATCTGTGCCAGGCTGTGGAAAAATTTATTAAATAGGGAGGAACCCATATGGATTTAAAAACCTGCCGCTGGATGACCCGGCTGCTCTATGGGGTGCCTGGCGCTGGCAATCATTGCCCTCCCCTGGACAACCAGATTCTGCGCATGGGGCTCCTGGGCGCGGCCCTGGCCCTGGCGCTGATGGTGGCCATGGTCCAGGATAAGTTCTGGCGCTGCCCCAAGCGTGGAAAAAATGCTCCCCAAAGGGGGGCAAGGTTCGCTGCCAATCCTGTGGGTGGGAGATGCTGTAGACAGGGAAGAGAGACGCTGCCATGAGGTTGGATTTCTACTACTGGGCTGCGATGTGCCCCTTAAATATGGAAATGTTGGCGCTTTTACAGGCGTACAGCAGCCGGTTGGAGATCCACACCTATGATATCTCCAGGCAGCCTGACCTTGCCGGGAGGCTCCGTATGTTTTACCCGACCCTGTCGGTGGTCAACCACCGGCAGCGGTATTTCGCCCCCTTGCGCCGGGAGTTTCTGGAGCGGCTTTGTCAGGGGAACTCCCCCAGGCAGGTCCCCTATCGCCCGGCACTGGGCAGAACGCCGGTTGCCGGTACTGTGCTCCCCATTACCGCAGAAAACCTGGACTTAGCGGGAAGCTGCACGGGGGTGCGATGGCTGCCGGGGATGGAGGCGGAAGGCGGCGTTTTTGGAGGGCATGGGACTTTCTGTCTTTGGTTTTCTGCATATGCAGGAAAACGGTTGCTTGGCGGAGCAGAATACGTCCCTTCTATGCAAGTGCCCTATGCAATCCCTCGTGATGCCAGGAAGGCGTTCCTCACCTGCGTATACCTGTCTGATGAGGCGTTCGACTATAAGACTACGCCTTTAAATGCTCTGGAGGCATATCTGGGGGAGCGGTATGAAAGCGCTCTGGTGATTTCTGACGAGACCGGTGTCTTCCCCAACGGAGACCTGACGTTTTTCCTTCTGCGGGGCTATCAAGACCTGGGCGTGGTGGCTCGGGAAGGGACGTACTGTACGTTGCATCTGTTGGAAAAACAACTCCGTACATGAACTAAGTTGCGGTATGCCGCCTCAAAGGAGGGAGCATACCGCTTTTTTTCGTAGGCTGCATTCAAATTTGGCGGGACGTCTGCCAGCTTCCCCCAGGCCCGATTGGATGGACACCTCCACTCCAGTCATGGGGTGGGGAAGTGAAGCTCCCGGGCGCAGAGCTGCTGATAGGAAAGGCCCAGGCGGGTGGAGAGGGCTTGACTGGCCGTGGTTCCGTACTGGGGTCTCCCAGCATGGGGCAGCCCAGGAAGGCGCAGTGGACCCGCAGCTGATGGGTCCGGCCGGTGGGGGGCTCCAGCTCCAGCAGGCTCCAGGCCGGGCCTTGCTCCAGCAGACGGTATCGGGTTCTGGCCGGCTGGCCCAGGGGGTCGATGCGCCGGAGGAGACTGGGCTTGGGACAGCGCCCGATGGGCATATCTATGGTGCCCTCTGGCTCCGGTGGCGCGCCGTATACCAGGCCATGATAGATTTTGTGAAGCTGCCCCGGGTGTGGATGTCGTTGAGAAGCCGGTGGATGTGGGCATTTTTAGCCAGGAGCACCAGACCAAAGGTATCCCGGTCCAGCCGGGTGGCTGGATGGAAGGCGCAGGCTTGGCCGGTTCTGCGGTAGTACCCCAGGACTCTGTTGGCCAGGGTTCCCGTCATCCGGTGGCGGAGGGGTGGATCAGCATCCCTGGCGGCTTGTCCACCACCAAAAGATCCCGGTCTTCGTACCGGATCTCCAGGGGCATGTCCTCCGCCGGGTATTCGGGTTCCGGGTCGTCCAGCAATGCAGTGATCCGGTCCCCGGCGTGACTTGCGTGTTGGTCCGGGCAGGTTGTCCATTGACCAGGAGGGCGCCCGTCCATTTCAGCCGGTTCATGAGGCCGGTGGACATGTTCAGCTCTCCCTTGAGAAAACTGGACAGGCGGCCGGACCGCACGGCAATGTGCTCCAATTCCATGGCATTCTCCCAAGAGTTTTTCTTCATTATACCGGCTTTTCTCAGAGAATTCAATTGCCTCTTTCCGGCTGTGCCATGGACCAGATTTCCAGGACGGTGATGGTGAGAACCGGGGCCAAAATCATACCCAGAATGCCCCAGAGCCGATATCCCATGTACAGAGCGACCAGGGTCAGCAGCGGGTTGAGCCCCAGCTGATGCCCCACCATGCGAGGCTCCAGAATGGAGCGGGTCAGAGCAGTAACGCCATAGAGGGCAATCAGCCCCAGACCCAGGCCGTTTGTCCCTGCAACAGCACCAGGAGTCCCCAAGGTACAAGAATCGTACCGGTGCCCAACATAGGCAGAGCGTCCACCAGGGCGATGAGTGCCCCCAAAAGCAGAGGAAACTCCACCCGTAGGATGAGAAATCCTATGGTCAGCAGCAGGAACGTGAGGCCCATGAGCTTGCACTGTGCGAAACCATCCACCCAGGTTGACCCGCAGGTTCTGCAGCACCGGCAGGATCCGCTGGGACCAGGCTGGCGGCAGCTCCCCAGGAGAAAGGGCCGCAGCCAGTGGCAGCTGCGCCGAAATCATAAAGCTGGATACGACCGCCGTGCCCAAAAAATACAAACGTATCCGGCAATGTCACAATGATCTGAGAGGCGGCCCCCAGCACCCGGGACACTGCGCCCTCCGCCAGGGCGGAGCCGTTGGAGAACAGCTGGGTAATGCTTTCCTCCAGCCCCGGCTGTAGCCGCTCCGGCGCGTCTTGGGCCAGGTGGTACAGCCAACCCTGGACCCGGCCGGCAGCCTGGTCCAGGCCTTCCACCATTCGGGCAGCCCGGAGGCCAAATGGTCCATCTCCTGCAGCGCCAGCCGTCCTAATAGATACACAAGGCCCAGCAGGAGCAGGTACACCCCAATGGCGGCCCCGGTGGCCAGGGTCCGGGGGAATTTGGCCCGCCGGGAAAGGAACCTGGCCAGGGGCTCTGCAATCCAGGCTACGGCCAGGCCAACCAAAAATGGAAGGGCCAAAGGCAGCAAATAGCGCATGGATAACAGGGCTGCTGCTAGGATTCCCCCCTGTGATCAAAAAAGCCGGTATCGATTTCCTGTACTTCGCATGGCTCCTCTGACGCACAATCTATGCTATTATGCAGAAATTCCTTGCATTTTCTGAGAAATATGCTACAATGAACCTGGGACAAACCCCAGAAAACTAGTGAAAGCGACTACAGGAGGTTGCCTTATGGGCAAATAATCCAAAATACTACATCATTGAATCCTCTGCTCTGCCGGAAGTTTTTTTGAAGGTCGCGGAAGCCAAGCGCTTGCTGGATACGGGCGAAGCCTCCACCGTCAACGATGCCACCCGTCAGTCGGGCATCAGTCGCAGCGCCTTCTACAAATCCGGATTCCATTCTTCCGTTTCAGAACCTGATGGCAGGCCGGATCATCACATTTCAGCTGACCCTCCACGATGAGACTGGCAATTTGTCCTCCCTGCTAACCATTTTGCCCAATGGGGCGCAAATATACTTACCATCAACCAGACCATTCCACCAATGGCTGTGCCGCCGTGACCATCTCCGCCGAAACCAACCATTTACAGACCTCCCTGGAGGAGCTGCTGCGGCACCTCAACGCCATGGATGGGGTGGTACGGGCAGAGATTCTGGCAGGTTGATCGCCTTTGGAGTGCATATCTGAGATTTCTTGCAGCCCCTGGCTCCCGGCGGGGCTGCATCTGCATGCGGCGTTTTTGTCAGATTTTTCCCTGGCGGCGGTCGACAGCCCGCAGGAGCATAAGATGCCATGAGACAGCAGCGGCTGTCTTATGGAGGTGATACCATGCTGATTGTGCAAAAATTCGGAGGGACCTCCCTGGAGGGGCGGGAGCGTATTTTCGCTGCGGCCCGCATCATCACCCAGGCGGCCAAGCGGGGCAGCCGGGTGGTGGCTGTGGTCTCCGCCCAGGGACAGACCACAGACGATATGATTGCCCAAGCCATATCCATTCATCCACGGGTCACCGCTCGGGAAATGGATGCGTACCTCTCCACCGGGGAGCAAGTCTCGGCGGGCCTCCTGGCTATGGCCATCCAGGCCATGGGATATCCGGTGGTTTCTCTCACCGGCTGGCAGGCCGGCATCCACACCGACGGCACCCACGGAAATGCCCGAATTCTGGGGCTGGGCAATGACCGGATTCTCCAGGAGCTGGACCGGGACAAAATTGTCCTGGTGGCTGGATTCCAGGGCGTGAACCAGGCCGGAGACATTACAACTCTGGGCCGGGGTGGCTCCGACACCACGGCGGTGGCCCTGGCGGTGTTTCTCCACGCGGACCTGTGCCAAATCTACACCGACGTGGACGGCGTTTACGACAAAGACCCAGGCTGTACCCCGACGCCATGAAATTTGACTGGATCTCTTATGAAAAAATGCGCAGGCTCATAGCCGGCGGTGCGCAGGTGCTTCATGACCGGTCCGTCGAGTTGGCACAGCGGTTTGGCCTGGCCATTGAGGTTTTGTCCTCCTTTACGGGCCAGCCCGGTACCATTGTTTGCGCTGAGGAAAGCGGCACATAACGCCGGATGCCGGTAATGCAGTATATCCTGTCCGGGCTCCGGTATGATTCCGGGGCCCGGCAGATAGGCTCTTTGCAGGGAGGGATTGGATGAAGCGGCTTTGCTATGTGGGCTTTCTGGCCACGGTTCTGCTGGGAACGGGCTTGCATTTCTCTATGCCTGGCGGCCCATTCCCCTGTTTGGTTTATTTGCGCCGGTCAACGCAGTATTTGGGAGCACCTAAAGCTGCTCTACTGGCCGTTTCTGGTAGTCTGCGGGTGCTGTCCCACTGGGCGCGGTCTCCGGTTTCCTTCTGGGGGCGGCCTGGAGTCTGCTGGCTATGCCGCCGGTTCTGCTGGGAAGCTGGTACACGGCCCGGTATGGCTTTTGGGGTGGAGTCCACTGCTTTTGACATTGGGCTGTATGGCCTGGTGGTGGCCTTGGGCTTTCTTTTGCTATGCCGTTTGCAGAAACGGCCCTGGACGGAGCGGCAAGTGGGGATCTGCATCATGCTGGCGGGGCTGTGGGGCGGCGCCCTTCTGATTGGCTCTGTTGCACCCTTGGAGCTTCCCCTGTTCGAGCCGTAAAAATCGTTCGACGGGAAGCGGCAAGCTCTGCTGTTTTCTTCGAAAACCTTGGAAAATGCCTGGAAATTTTCAGCAAAAGTTCCCGATTTCCTTTTGGTTTTGTCACTTTTTGCGTTATTTTTTCTGTCTTTTAGAATCAAATGTGATTCAATAGAGACGGGGGCGAGGACATGACCAGAAGCATTTTGATGTATGAGCGGCCGTATCACGATGAAACAGGACGGCGGTTCCTGCTGCAGTATTATCTCCTCATCGATGAGGTAATTTTCGGCTGCAACAGCCTGGAAATTTATGGGGCGAAGACGCTATTATTCCAAGGGGATACGCTCCTGGATCAAAAGGCCATTCGAGGTCTGACGCCCTTTGGCCCCAAAATCACCTCGATTCTCAATTGCTTGGCAGATGGCTTGATCCAGCCGAAGGCTATGGAGCATATGGTTTTCGATATGGTTTGCGCCTGATATGCGGAAAATACTGGACATGGGGAAAATCCTTTGCTATAATGTACAAAAGCATACGGAGAGGAGCCAATTCCATGAAATGTCCTTACTGCGGCGACCAGGAAAGTAAGGTGGTGGATTCCCGCCACTCTGACGATGGCCTCAGCATCCGGCGGCGGCGGGAGTGCCTGTCCTGCCAGAAGCGGTTTACCACATATGAAACGGTGGAGAGCCTGCCCATCATTGTCGTCAAAAAGGATGGCAGCCGCCAGTCCTTTGACCGGAACAAGGTGCTCAATGGCATGGTCCGGGCCTGCGAGAAGCGGCCGGTGCCTCTGGCCTCCCTGGAGCAGGCGGTTTCGGAGATTGAGCAAATTTTGCAGAACTCTTTGGAGCGAAAGGAGGTCCGGTCCGAGACCATCGGCGAACTGGTGATGGGCGCCTGAGGCGGCTGGACGAGGTTTCTTACGTGCGGTTTGCCTCTGTCTACCGGCAATTTAAAGACGTGCACAGCTTTATGGACGAGCTAAACAAATTTTTGGAAGAAAGTAAAAGGGGAGCCCCATGACAGTTTGGAGAATACTCAGTTTTCTGATCCTGCTTACGCCGGTTCTCACCCTGATTCTGGGGCTAATTTGCTGGCGGTATCCGCCCAAAAAGGGTCCCGTGGGCGTTGGGGGTTACCGGTCCCGCCGGGCCCAGGCCAGCCAGGGGAGGCCTGGCAGTTTGCCCAGAATGTGGCAGGCCAGATTTGGCTTTGCCTGGGGCTGACGTTGACGGTGGTGTTCGCCATTTGTATTGTGCATATGCTTGCGGAACCGGGGGTAGAAGACCCTGTGCCAGGCGGCCCTGATTTGCATCATCGTGGAGGATCTTTTGGTGTTTGCCTCCATGGTTCCCACAGGTGTGCTGCTCACCCGCCGCTTTGACCGGCTGGGCCGGTGGCGGGAGCCTGCCCAACCCAAGGCAAAAGGCGCAGTGCAGGTAAAAAACGACTTGGAGGAAACGCAGACGAGTGACTCGCCGCGTTTCCCCAAGCCTTTTTGATTTACAGAACAAGCTCAGGCGCCCTGGGTGATTTGAGGAAGAAAATGCAGATTGGACGCATTGAACTCCCGCGGTTTTGGGGTAGGAGACGGGACCCTGTCACCGTGCCCGAGAGGCTGCGCGTCATCCTCCCAGGTGATGCGGACCAGGGGCATCTGCTGGGCGTAGTCCTTCCAGGCGCCGTTTGCCTGCATCTGGGCGTCGGTTTGCTCCGCCGCCTTTTTGGAACGCCTCAGATCCTCCCCGCTCAGGTATTGGGTGACTGGTGTGGCGCTGTGCCAGAAAGCGAAGTGCTGGGTTTCCGCCAGGGTTTCTCCCTCGTATCCAACGCCGCCCGCCCCGGTGCGCAGAGACGTGAACTGCTGCACGCTGCTGCCGTAGGTGCTGGTCAGTGGGCTCTGACCTGGGCCATATCGGCCTCGTCAGGATACACCAGGAGCACATTCACCAGACGCAGGACGCCGGCGTCGTCCTCCTGGAAGGAGAATACAGCGTGGCTGGTGGTCTCGCCGAAGCATTCCAGCTGCTCAATGGCAAAGGCAGGCTGCTCCCCAGAGTCGCTGGTCGTGACGGCGTCCTGGGAGACGCCATAGGCCGCCATGACTTCCTCCGGAGTCATTTCCCGGGAGGTTTTGGGAATTCCAAGAGTCGGCCCTCGCCCTGTACGGGGGGCAGCGCAGGCTGTCAAAAAGCAGGCCAGGCCTACCAGTGCGCAGAAGAACGACCAATTGCGTTTTTTCATGAAAATCCCTCCTTCGGTCATGTTTCAGAATTTACAGCTTTTCCTATCATACGGGGAAACCTGCTGATGTATAAGCATATTATATATTAAATTCTGCGCTGTGTCAACCTGGTTCAACTAAATTGGAAATAGCCCATCACCTATACTGGGCCTTCCAAAGGCACTGACGCGGGACGCTCCTGCGCCAATGCAGGAGCGAGGTATTCCGTCGGTTTTAATGGCGGATTCGGCCATGCTGTGGATCGCTTGTGCAATAAAAAGACATTCCTTGTGATCAGGGCGTGAAAAGACGCGGATTGCTATGGAATTGGGGGATTTTTTCTTGACAAGCCAGAGAAAATCCGCTATACTAGGGAAGCTGTTAAGGGAAAAGCCTTGATAGGAGGGAGCCCTGTGAAGCTGGAGGAGCTGGAGTTATCCCTGCTGTTTGACTATTACGGGGAGCTGCTGACGGAAAAGCAGCGGACCTGCTGAGCTGTATTACAACCAGGATTTTTCCCTGGGGGAGATTGCCGGGGGAGGCCGGGATCAGCCGCCAGGCGGTGTACGACACCTGGCCCGGGCGGAGAGCGCCCTGCGGACCATGGAGGGGAAGAGTCGGCGCGGTGGCCCGGGATTTGGCCTGCCGGAAGGCGCTGGCCCGCATTCGTCAGGCGGCAGAGACCTTGGCCCAGAGTGAGGATCCAGTCACGGCCGGTCTGGCTGGGGAAATTCTGGAGGCTGCCGCCACCATGAAGGAGTAAACTATGGCGTTTGAAGGTTTAACTGAAAAATTATCCGCCACCTTTAAAAGCTCCGCGGCAAGGGACGCCTGAAGGAGTCCGACGTCAAGGAGGCCATGCGTGGAGATCCGCCTGGCCCCTTTTGGAGGCCGATGTGAGCTACAAGGTGGTGAAGGACTTCACCAAGTCGGTGACGGGCGCTGCATTGGCGCCGATGTGCTGGAGTCTCTGACGCCTGCCCAGATGATTGTGAAAATCGTCAACGAGGAGCTCACCCGCCTCATGGGCAGCGAACTCAACACATTACCATCAACCCCCAAAGGTCCCACCGTGGTGATGCTGGTGGGCCTCAGGGCGCAGGCAAAACCACCAACGGCTCGAAGCTGGCCGGACTCATGAAGCGCCAGGGCCGGAATCCCCTACTGGTGGCCTGTGACATCTACCGCCCCGCCGCCATCCGGCAGCTGGAGGTCTGCGGCGAGAAGCTGGGTTGCCGGTGTTCCAAATGGGCCAGACCAATCCGGTGGACATTGCCAAGGCCGCTGTGCAGCATGCCATTCGCCACGGCAATGACATGGTGTTTCTGGATACTGCCGGCCGGCTCCACATCGATGAGACATTGATGGAGGAGCTGAAGGCATGAAGGCGGCAGTGAATCCCCAGGAGATTATGCTGGTGGTGGACGCCATGACCGGCCAAGACGCGGTGAACGCTGCCCAGAGCTTCAACGAGTGGCTGGACATCGACGGCGTTATGCTCACCAAGCTGGACGGCGACGCCAGAGTGGCGCTGCCCGCCCTCTCCGTCGGGCGGTGACCGGCAAGCCCATAAAGTTTGTGGGCACCGGGGAGAAGCTGGAGAACATTGAGGCCTTCCATCCGGACCGGATGGCCTCCACATCCTGGGCATGGGCGATGTGCTCAGCCTCATCGAGAAGGCGGAAGGCCTATGACGCCAAAAGGCTGCCGAGCTGGAGGAGAAGCTCCGGTCCAACAAGTTCACGTTGGCCGATTTTTATGACCAGCTGGTCAGCTGAAATCCATGGGCTCCATGCAGGAAATTTTGGCTCAGCTGCCAGGCAGGGGGGCCAATATGAAGGATCTGAAGGTGGATGAGAAGGCCCTCACCCGCACCGAGGCGATCATCCTCTCTATGACCCCCAAGAGGCAGGACAACCCCTCCATCATCAACGCCAGCCGGAAGCAGCGGATTGCCCAGGGGTGCGGGAGTCCGCCCCCAGGATGTCAATTCCCTCCTGAGCCAATTTGAAACCATGCGGAAGCTGGTGCGCCAGTTCTCCGGCCCCGGCGCAGGGAAAAAATGAAGCGCATGGGCCGCATGAAGGGCATGCCCGGGGGCATCCCCGGCCTGTGATCGTTCGTAACCGGCCCCTTTGGGCTTTACGATATATATTACTATGATATTTGGAGGTGAAAGGACATGGTGAAGATCAGACTGCGCAGAATGGGTGCAAAAGAAGGCTCCGTACTACCGCATTGTGGTTGCCGACTCCCGGTCTCCCCGGGATGGCCGCTGCATCGAGGAAATCGGCGCCTATAATCCCCCTGACCGAGCCCGCTACCATTACGGTGGACAGCGAAAAGGCGAAGACCTGGATTCAGAACGGCGCCCAGCCCACCGATACAGTCCGGGGCCTGTTGAAGAAGGCCGGTGTGCTGTAAGATGGCCGAAGGGCGTTGGCTATGAAAGAGCTTTTGCTGTACGTGGCAAAAAACCTGGTCGATCATCCGGACGCAGTTAGCGTCACCCAAACCGAAAAGCGAGGGACGGAACCCTGCTGGAGCTCCGGGTTGCCTCTGAGGATATGGGGAAGGTCATTGGCCGGCAAGGCAGAATCGCCAAGAAATCGGACCATTGTCAAAACCGTTGCCCAGCGCAATGGGGAGAATTACGGTGGACATTGTCGATTAAAACAAACGGGATATGGATTGCTGTACCGCAGTCCATATCCCTTGTTTTTATGTTTCGATTGTCCGGGGGCACTTTGGCAGGGTCTTCCGAAGGACCTGAGTCAGGGATTCGCTCCGGATGTTTGCGGCAGTAGGCCCCTCCGGCGTCACAACGGCCGTCTGCCAGGAAGGTCAGGGAGCAGGGGTCGTCAGAAACGACCTGGTCAATGGCTAAAGATCCTGGGTCAGCTCCATGAGGCCAAACGGGTAGGGAGTGAGCCGTCCGGGCGTTTTGCACCTGCTGGAATACGGCCTGCTGCGTCTCTGGGGATGCGCCTTGGGCGTATAGCAGAACCAACAGGCTACCAGGGGCTGAAGTTCCTCCAGCTGGGCGGGCAGGGTGGCTGCGGTTTCGTCAGGTAGTCAGGTGCAGGGCGTAAGGCATCCGCTCCTCTTCCAGGGGCGCGGCACAGCTCCAGAACTAGGGGCCCGTGGGCATCCACTGAGAGCAGGAGGTTGGGAAACCGGGCCAGGTGGCCAGGTTCAGTCAGCGCCCCGGGCCCCAGTGGTGAATACCACAAAGGCACAGGTGGGGTGCTCCCGGGCAACTGCTCAGTACATCCTGCTCAACTGGAAATCCTGCAAAAGGAAAACCCAAAATCCCCAGCTCTGTCCCCTCAGTCACCAGTCGCTGCAAATAGAGGCCGGGACAGGCCCTGGCTCCCGGCCTGTATGGTGAGGGCCCAGGGACATTGAAGCCTTGGGCAGCCTCAATCTCCCGGATGCGCCGGGCCCCTTGCTGCAGGCCTCAGGCCCACATTGATTCCAAAAAGGTCTTCAGGGTCTGGCGGTCACAGGTTCGCAGCGCCCGGTCCAGGAGCTGATAATAAGGGCTGGTCTCATTTTCCAGCATACTCCGGCATAGGGTCAGAAAGTGACGCTCAAAGGTCCCTTGGAAAAGGTGAGCGCCAGGTCTACCAGATTCGAAGGGAGCGGTGGGCGTCCCGCTCCATATCCGCAGTGCCCGGTCCACGGTATTCTCAATCAGAAGCCGGGTCAAATCTCGTTTCCGCAAAGAAATTCCCCCTCTATGGGTCATCCGTTTTTGTTATCATACCTTGCCCCGGGCCGGGAAATGTAGGGACAGTTTTCCGGTTCTGTCCAAAAGAAGTTATGGAAGTTGCCGGCCCGGGCTTGGGGCCGGCTGCCGTCCTCCGGCGTTGCGGCGGGATTGCTCATTTGGGCCACTGTGGTACATAATTGGAAAACAGGAATCTTTGGCGGGGCGCCACCATCTAAATCATATGTTGAAGAGCCTGCTGCAAAATGTAAATTCTGCGGCAGGCTCTTTCCTGCTGTTTCATCCATTGCTGGTGCGGGTTTGACTGGAATGCTTCCGACTCATTTGGCGCTGCTACCGGCCTTACAGCAGAAAATGCTCCAGCTCCTGAACAAAGCGGCGGAAGCGGTGTTCAGGGTGTAAGTAGATTCCGGTACCACGCTTGCTGACGGAGACAAAGCCCTCTCGCACCAGCATGTTCATGTGATAGGAGATGGTGGTAGGAGCCAAGCCCAGCTTCTCGGAGATCCAAGCCGTTAAATTCGGAGGCCTTGAGAATCCGAAAAATCTCCAGGCGGCTTTTGTCGCTCATGGATTTTAACCGGCTGTACAAGCTGGCGCAGGGGTCGGAGTATTTTTGCACCAGATTGGCAATGGCTTGATAGTAAATGCCCACATAAACTGCAGATGCGCTAAAGTCCCAGTGCAACCGGTGGAAGCCCATGATGCTGGGACACATGGTCACACTGGCGGGTGTATCCGGAGAATCCAGAATGCCAAACAGCTTGAAGGGTTGTCCCCGCCTTCTGCTGTGCTTCCTGCATGACTTGGTGACACACGGCGGACATGTCGGGCAAATGCTCCAGGAACAGAGCGGTGGCTTTTCGAAGAATGACGTCTAGCTCATCCAGATATTCATCGATGGAGTAGTACAGGGCGATGCAGAGCCCTTAATTTCCTCCGTGCAGCCGGTGCGCAGCAGGAAGCGAAACAGGTCGTCATGACAGCTGTAGGCTGCCAGAGACTCGGGTCAATGGCAGAAATCTTGCTGAGCAAAGGCGTGAGCGCTTTCAGCCGGGCCGCTTCGTCCAGACCGCTGAAGCGGACGCGGGAGCAGAGCATGTGATACAGGAAAAGAGCTAGAGACACCGGCCCTCGGCTCGCACGGCGAAGAAGAAGCGGAGCCGGTCTTCGCTGACCTGCAGATTGGTATTGACATAATTCTCAATCTCCAGCAACGGTTCCAGCATGGGATTTAGCTCAAAGGTGGGGGATACTGTAACGTTCGGCCAGATGCGTTCGAAGCTCGTCGATGCTGTGAGATTCCTCAGGATTGGGATGGAAGCGCCGTTCCAGCATTACGATGCATTCAAGCTCCGGGTTGATGTGTTCAGAAAAATGAATTTCGATTGGAAGCACCCCTCTTCTATGCAAAAGATATTGCAGGAATATTCTACCGCAATTGAGCCGGATTGTCAATGGAAAAGTACGATGGCCACTGTAGAAGACCTTAAAGATTTCAAAACTGCTAAAAACGTGCAAAAAAGCGGGATTTTTACAATAAAATGTGTTGGGGAGCGGACGGTTGCTGCTAGTTTCCCCCTGCTGAAGTGCAATAACCATAAAAATAGATGTTGCAATTTTGCTATAGATATGGTAGAATCTGGTTAGCCCTGACTTGCGGTGCGGGACCACAAATACAGAAAGGAAGTTTACTTATGAAGAAACGAATTCTCGCAGCCTTGATGGTACTGTCTATGATGCTGACGGGGCTGGGATATGTCCCTGTTCAAGCTGCCGGCAACGGATTGACAGTCACAGAGACGGAGCCGGTTCTGCCTTTCCATGAGATTGCAGAGAAAGACCAGCTTGCTTCTGCACAAAATCCCGACGAAATTGTGGAAATCATTGTAGAGCTGGAGGAGGCGCCTATTTCCGAAACCTGCTCTTATGTATTGGGTGGCGCTGGCAAGGCCACAGCGCAGCAGGCGGTTGCCAATGCCCAGGCTGGCCTTCGGCTGGATCAGGCTGCAGTTCAAAGAAGCCTGGACCGCAACCAGGGTGTGACCGGGATGGAATATACTCGTTCTTACACGGTGTTGCTGAATGGTTTTGTGGTTAAAACGGCCCGCAAAAATCTTGACGCCATCCGGAATACGCCTGGTGTGGAAAAAGGCGTATGTGGCGGCCAGCTATCAGCTCCCGGAAGAGCAGGAGGCTAAGGCCGGCTTGCAACAGGTCATGGCGGGAGCCGGTTCCAATTATACCGGCGCAGGTATGACCATTGCTGTGCTAGATACGGGACTGGACATCACTCACCCGGCATTTGCCAATTCGCCGGATCAGGCCAGCTTCACCCAAGATTATATTCGAGGGATTCTTCAGGGTGCAGAGCTGAACGCGGAAGCTATGGTTCCCGGCGTGGGGAGCCGCCGACCTTTATGTCAGCAGCAAGATCCCCTTCGCTTTTGACTATGGCATGGGTGACACCAATGTGGCCCCCTGCCAATAAGACAGAAGCAAATGCCCTGGAGCACGGCACTCATGTGGCGGGCATTGCCACCGGTTACGATGTAAACGATGAGGGAGAGGTTCTGTTCTCCGGCGTTGCCCCTGACGCAGCTCATCGCCATGAAGGTTTTCGATGA
>VOFG01004132.1_pt1 | contig 17779 bp, 34 predicted proteins | sample 5384171 | NCBI WGS metagenome assembly VOFG01 (sample SAMN12384726, study PRJNA508395) | human gut metagenome | isolation source: healthy gut F | host: Homo sapiens
CAAGATATGCAAAATGCGTATTTTTGAAGACGAGAATGGCAAAACTAATCTGTCGCTGGCAGATGTCAGTGGCGAGCTGCTTATTGTAAGCCAGTTTACACTTTATGCGGACTGCCGCAAAGGCAACCGTCCAAGCTTTACCAATGCCGGCGCGCCTGATATGGCTAACGCCCCTATGAAAAATTCGTCGCAATGTGCCGTGAACGTGTTCCTAAAGTTGAAACCGGCAGATTCGGTGCTGATATGAAGGTCAGCCTTGAAAACGACGGACCATTCACAATACTGATAGATAGTGAGGATTTTCTGATATGTTTAGAATGTGGTGTAAGCTCTTTGACGACAGAGGGCATCTTATCAAAGACACTGTAATTAAAAATGCGGATTCTGATTTAAACAGAACCCGCAAAATATTGCTGCTATTCATGACGCATGCTATGAATTCGACCTTGCCGAGCCAATCTGGCTCGATTCCAATGTTTCAGAATTCCAGCGCCACTCGAAAGTACGCTTCACTAAAGATAACTTTGTTGAAGATATCGAATTTGCTTATATGGAAATTGAGGTTATTGAGGAAGATTAGAAATACATTGACTTTTTGCGCGAAGAATATCAACTTTCATCCGCAATATATCAATTTCGTGCGAAGAATATCAATTTAATTTGATATATTGCGTTTTAAAAACATTCTTCTTTTAACATCTAATTATAGTGAAAATGCGGACTCCAACCGGAATCCGCATCCATCTCATATATATTTATTACCATACATTATACAATAACATTTCGCTCTTCCCCAGCCATAAATGCCTTGATATTAAGATATATCTCGTCCATCAGGCGGGTTCTCGCCTCGTATGTCGCCCATGCAACATGAGGGGTAACGATAAAGCTTGTTGCTGTCTTAATTGTAAGAAGAGGATTGTCCTTAGCAACTGGCTCAGTAGTTATTACATCAAGTCCTGCCGCTGCAATCACTCCTTCATTAAGCGCTTTTACAAGGTCTGCGTCATTAACAATCGGGCCACGTCCAAGATTCAGAAGAACTGCGCCGCTCTTCATCTTCTTAAGTGTCTCATAATTAAACAGATTTTCTGTATATTTGTTAAGCGGTGCATGAATTGACACGATGTCCGATTTCTTCAAAAATTCATCAAGCTCATATCTTTCGTATGGCACATCATAGCTGTGACCGCTTGCTGAATAGTATATTACATTACAGCCAAAGTCTGCCGCAATCTTGGCAACGCCTCTTCCTATATTGCCAAGTCCGACAATTCCCCATGTCTTTCCTGCAAGTTCATGGAACACATTTGCAAAATGTGAGAAGCAAGGCCACTCGGCATACTCACCGCTCTTTACGAAGTCATCATAATATCTCATCTTCTCGATAAGATAAAATGCAAGTGCAAATGTGTGCTGTATAACTGACTGTGTTGAATATCCAGCAACATTGGCAACCCTTATTCCATGCGCTTTGGCATATTCTGTATCAATATTGTTGTAGCCTGTAGCTGCCTCTGCCACCATCTTAAGATTAGGCGCAGCTGCCATGCACTCTGCGTTCATGTTAGTTTTATTAATAATAACGACATCAGGATTATGCTCTTTCATTCTTGCAACAGCTTCCTCATAAGAACTTAAGCTGTATGTCACAACTTCGCCAAGCCTGTTAAACTGCTCAAGCGAAATATCATCTCCGTATGTCATAGTTTCCAACATAAGTATCTTCATATTAATCCTCCGTTTCTGCACATTTTGCATAATCATCGTACATTTTTAATAATTTCCCTGTACTGTTTATTTAGTTTCACAAGCTCCCTGTCTACATTTTTTAGTAAAAAAAAGTCGTCCTGCACCTTTCATTTTCTTAAATGGTTTTACAGTCAGCCTGCTATGTATATCGACATTTCCGCTGTCATCATCTGCATAATTTCTGATTGCTATTAATACAGTCTGCATATAAACCTCCCAAAAGACATTGAATACTACCGCATTATACAACTTAATTAAAGCAGATATTGTCGAACCACCGTCTGATTAAATATTTGCAACAAGTTCCTTCATAACTTTGACATTGTTAGCAATTGCGAGCTTTTCAAATGCCGGGTAATCCATTGTTGCACTGTCATCAGCCTTATCTGATATAGTTCTTAATATTACAAATGGAACTTTATTAAGGTAAGAAACCTGTGCTATCGCTGCTCCCTCCATCTCTGTACAGAAGCCATCGAAATTGCTTTGCTGATTCTCTCCTTAACAGCCTTGTCTGATATGAACTGGTCGCCGCTTACAACTCTGCCGACATGTACTCCGATTTCCGGAACTGCATTTTTACAAGCCTCGCCAGCAAGTTTAATAAGTCTTTCGTCTGCTGCAAATGAAAGTGTATCCATTCTTGCAATCTGTCCTAAAGGATATCCAAATCCTGTCGCATCCATGTCATGATGAAGAACATCTGATGAAATAAAAACATCCGCAATATCAATCTCTGCCTTAAGTGAACCAGAGATTCCTGTATTAATAATGTAGTCTGCTTTGAAGTCATCGACAAGAATCTGTGTGCATGCCGCTGCATTAACCTTACCAATTCCGCTTCTTACAATAACAACATCTTTCCCGGCAAGCTTTCCTGCTTTAAATGTCATGCATGCCTTAGTTTCCTCGCGGGTAATCTCCATTACCTCAACAAGCTGTTCTACTTCTTCGTCCATTGCGCCAATAATGCCTATCATAAATCCTCCTTATATATCCATTTCAAACTGCATACATTATAATTGAACATTTGCAATAAAACAACTTATGCTTTTTCATATCATGTAAAAGTGTTATACTGTAATTAGATATGTGTACTAACATTGTGAGAAATTGACAGATTATCGCATAGCACGCTTGCGCTGCTTGTCGTTCGCGCGGTACTAAGCTTGCTATAAGCACATATCTACGATATCTGCTTATAGCTCGCTAAGTGCCGGCGACTCCAAAGCACTCTGCGCTAATCTGTCAATTTCTCACAACAATACATATACCGAATAACTAATAATGCAAGAAAGATATGTAAGGAGATTTTTATGAAATTTAAGACTTCAGGCGTATGTTCCCGTGCAATAGATTTTGATGTTGTTGATGGAAAGGTTGTTAATGTGCGTTTTACTGGCGGATGTGCCGGCAATACTCAGGGTGTTGCTGCTCTTATTGAGGGCATGGACATTGACGAAGCCATCAGAAGAATGGACGGTATCAAATGCGGCTATAAGGACACATCATGTCCTGACCAGCTTGCTAAAGCCTTAAAGGAATATAAGAAAGATAATGAATAGTGTCGCGCGATTTAAAAAGAGTTTATGTCGAGATAACAAGCAGCTGCAACCTGCACTGTTCTTTCTGTCAGGAAACTCTGAGAAAACCACATTTTATGAGTGTGGACGAATTCCGCACAGTGATTGAAAGAATCGGACATTATACTAATTACATTTATCTTCACGTTAAAGGTGAGCCGCTTCTGCATCCACAGCTTGGTGAAATTCTTAAGATATGTCAAGACGCTGATATGACAGTAAATCTTACTACCAATGCCACACTTATTAAAGAGAAGCTTCCGGTTTTACTGGAGTATCCTGTACATCAGATTAATGTGTCGCTTCACAGCGCTGACGATAACGACTGCATTGACATGGATTCTTATATTCATAATCTTTTTGAATCCTGCGAAACACTTCTTGATAAGACTGAAACAGAGATTTCACTAAGGCTCTGGAATACCAAGAAAGAGCCTTTTCTGTTTGGTGAGAAGAACTGCACAATCAAGAGACATCTTTATGTTAATGTTCAGTCTCCGTTTGAATGGCCTGATGTGAACAGCACTTATTGCAATGAGCGCGGATTCTGTCAGGGACTCCGCCAGCATATGGCTATTCTGTGTGACGGCACTGTCGTTCCGTGCTGTCTTGACGGTAACGGTGTGATGGCTCTTGGCAATATCCTTGATTCAACACTTGAGGAAATCCTTTCACGCCCACGAAGCGTTGCATTTATGGAGGGATTCAAGAAAAGACTGCGGTCGAACCGCTCTGTATGCATTGCAGCTTTTAAGGAAAGATTTGCTCACAAAATGTAATGATACATTTGAACTAATCGGACATTTTATTATATTTTCAGGAGAATGACCTATGAAAAAATAGTACTTACCGGTGGTGGTACTGCCGGACATGTAACACCTAATATTGCCCTGCTTCCAAGTCTTAAGGAAGCCGGCTACGAGGTTTTCTATATCGGCTCATATACCGGTATTGAGAAAACTCTTATTGAAGATCTTGGAATTCCTTATTATGGTATTTCATCCGGCAAATTAAGAAGATACAGAAGTCTTAAGAATCTGTCTGATCCATTCCGTGTGCTTCATGGACTTTTTTCAGGCTAAGAGACTTATGAAAAAAAATCAAACCTGATATCGTATTTTCTAAGGGAGGCTTCGTGTCTGTACCTGTTGTTCTTGCCGCCGGAAGCCGTCATATTCCAGTAATTATCCACGAATCTGATATGACACCAGGACTTGCCAACAAGATTGCTATGAGAAAAGCAACTAAAATATGCTGCAATTTCCCAGAGACACTTAAGTATCTTCCAGAAGGAAAAAAGCTGTTCTTACAGGTTCTCCTATAAGACAGGAGCTTTTGCTTGGCAATAAAGCCGCCGGACTTGACCTTTGCAACTTCACAACTGACAAACCGATCATTCTCGTCGTTGGCGGAAGCACTGGTGCTGTCCATGTTAATGAGGCTGTAAGAAGCATTTTACCTGAGCTTCTTAAGGATTTTCAGGTTGTTCACCTGTGTGGAAAAGGCAAAATGGACGAATCTCTCAATGGAACTCCCGGCTATGTCCAGTTCGAGTACATAAGCGAACAGATGCGCGACCTTTTCGCAATCAGTTCTATCGTTATCTCGCGTGCAGGTGCCAATGCCATATGCGAACTGCTTGCTCTCAAGAAGCCTAATCTTCTGATTCCGCTTTCTGCTAATGCAAGCCGCGGCGACCAGATTCTTAATGCCAATTCTTTCAAGGAGCATGGTTATTCTATGGTTCTTACTGAGGAGGATATGAATAAGGATACTTTACTTGCCGCAGTCCGCAAGCTTTATGCTGACAGACACCAGTACATCATTAATATGGAAAAAAAAGTGAGCAAGCAGGATTCTATTGACAAAATTATGAATTTAATTAAAGATAATAGTAAATAATAATCCGGAGGTGATTTTATGGGCGCTGTTAAACATAGCCGTCAGCGTGACGCTATCAAAACATTTCTTATGTCACGCAAAGACCACCCAACTGCCGATGTTGTATACACATTTGTCAAAAATGATTTTCCAAGCATAAGTCTTGGAACAGTTTATAGAAACCTTTCCTTTCTTGTGGAGCATGGCGAAGCCGTTACTGTTCCATGTGAGGACGGTTTCGTTCATTACGATGCCAATACGAAGCCGCATCTGCATTTTCAGTGCAGAAGGTGTAAATGTTTAATTGATATCACCAATCCATCTGACAATGAAATCCTTGAAAACCTCGGAGCTAATGTTTCATCACATTTTCCGGGTAAAATCGAGGCTGGTTCAGTCTGCTTCTATGGATTGTGTGAAAAATGTGCTTCGGAAAATTAATATTTTTATAAGTCAACAAAACAAAAATAGGAATCATTCCTATTTTTGTTGACAAACTGATTTATTTCTGTTATATTCTAGTTACGAACTGATGAAACATTTTCAGAAGTTCCGATAAGTAGAGTTCAGGCTTATGCCTGTTATGTTTATAAACGAAAGGAGATTATTATTATGAAGTATGTATGTACAGTATGTGGTTATGTTTATGAAGGAGAATCTCTTCCAGCAGATTTCGTCTGTCCAGTATGTAAGGCTCCAGCAAGTAAGTTTGCTGCACAGACAGGTGAGAGAGAATGGGGCTGCAGAGCATGTTGTTGGTGTAGCTAAGGGTGTAAGCGAGGATATCGTTGCTGACCTTAGAGCTAACTTTGAAGGTGAATGTTCAGAGGTTGATATGTACCTTGCTATGGCAAGAGTTGCTCACAGAGAGGGTTATCCAGAAATCGGTCTTTACTATGAGAAGGCTGCCTGGGAAGAAGCTGAGCATCTTTGCTAAGTTCGCTGAACTTCTCGGCGAAGTTGTAACAGACAGCACTAAGAAGAATCTTGAGATGAGAGTTGAAGCTGAGAACGGCGCAACAGCAGGTAAGACTGACCTTGCTAAGAGAGCTAAAGGCTGCTAACCTTGACGCAATCCATGATACAGTTCATGAGATGGCTAGAGATGAGGCTAGACATGGTAAGGCATTCGAGGGACTTCTTAAGAGATACTTTGGTTAATTGTAACCTTAATAGAATCGCATAATATAAAGGATTCAAAGAGGAATAAGTTTTGGACTTATTCCTCTTTTTAATTTCTCCTTTTCCTTGAATTCGACAATCTTAAATAGTATAATTTTGTTATGATTTATTGTGTAATTAAATATTTGTAGAGAAGGAGATATGGATTATGGTTTCATGGAACAATTTAGACACACTTTCATCTTACAAGGAGTTAGCAGATGTTAAGCCAGCCTGTCTTACAGAAGTTATGTCTGGTGATAATGGTGCAGAACGCGTTAAGAATTACAGCATACCTATGGCTGCCGGTCCTTTCATATAACTATGCATCTAAGCAGGTTAATGAAAATGTGCTTGCTGCACTTGAAAAGCTTGCTGATGAGGCTCAGCTTGCAGACAAGTTTAAGGCTTTATATAACGGAGAAGTTGTTAACACTGGTGAGAAGAGACTTGTTCTCCATCATATGACAAGAGGACAGTTAGGTGACGCAGTTGAAGCTGATGGCGTTGATAAGAGAACATTTTACAAAACACAGCAGGAAAGAATTGCAGAATTTGCTAACAAGGTACATAATGGTGAGATTACTAATGCAGCCGGCGAGAAGTTCACAACTGTTGTCCAGATCGGTATCGGCGGAAGCGACCTCGGTCCCCGTGCAATGTACATAGCACTTGAGAACTGGGCTAAGAAGAACAACTCATTTAAGATGGAAGCTAAGTTCATAAGCAATGTTGATCCCGATGATGCTGCCGCAGTGCTTGCTTCTACTGATGTTGCACATTCTATATTCGTACTTGTTTCCAAGTCAGGTACAACACTTGAAACTCTTACTAATGAGTCATTTGTTAAGGACGCATTAAAGAAGGCAGGACTTGACCCTTCTAAGCACATGATTGCTGTAACAAGCGAAACTTCACCTCTTGCCAAGAGTGATGATTATTTAGACGCATTTTTCATGGACGATTATATCGGCGGACGTTTCTCTTCTACTTCATCAGTTGGCGGTGCAGTATTATCACTTGCTTTCGGACCTGAAGTATTTGCAGAATTCCTTGATGGTGCTGCAGAGGAGGACAAGTTATCAGCTAATCCTGATATGCACAAGAACCCTGAGATGTTAGATGCCCTTATTGGTGTATACGAAAGAAATGTATTAGGTTATCCTTGTACAGCCGTTCTTCCATATTCACAGGCTTTAAGCCGTTTCCTGCTCATCTTCAGCAACTTGATATGGAATCTAATGGTAAGTCAGTAAACAGATTTGGTGAGCCTGTTACTTATCCTACAGGACCAGTTATCTTTGGTGAACCGGGAACTAACGGACAGCATTCATTCTATCAGCTTCTTCATCAGGGAACTGACATTGTGCCATTACAGTTCATCGGATTTAAGAACAACCAGTTAGAAACAGATGTTACAATTCAGGACAGCACAAGCCAGCAGAAGCTTTGTGCAAATGTTGCTTTGCTCAGATTGTCGCATTTGCATGTGGAAAGTCAGATGAGAACCTTAACAAGAACTTCAAGGGCGGCAGACCTTCAAGCATCATTATCGGAGACAAGCTTAATCCTAAGACTCTCGGTGCTTTACTTGCTCACTTCGAGAACAAGATTATGTTCCAGGGCTTCGTATGGAATATCAACAGCTTTGACCAGGAAGGTGTCCAGCTTGGTAAAGTACTTGCCAAGAAGGTACTCGCTCATGATACAGATGGTGCTTTGAAAGTATATAGTGATTTACTTAATATCTAACGAAAAAAGGGCAGGGACTTGAAATTTCTAAGTCCCTGCCCTTTTATTTTTCTAACACACTTATTCTTTTTTCCAACAACTCTACAAATTCATTCTTCAGATGTTCTGGCAACAATGACTCCATGCACATATTAATAAATTTGTCTTTCTTCTTAACAATACTTTCAATCATTTTTTCAGCCGACACATTGAAATTCCACATTTCTCAGCATATATCAGAAAATCTTTTTCTTCTTATGTTCTGCTTTTTTTTCCATTCATTGTAAGTGCAAATTGTTCTTTATCTTCCGGCATTATCAGATTAACCGGAAGCAGGTCATATGCTGGAGAAAGAATATATTCTCCACTTCCTTCTTCAGTCTCTATAAGAGAAAAAAATTCTTCAAATGCATATCAGAATTACCAACTACATATGAAAAACTATTCTAAGATATAACTCCGTCATATCCAGACCTTGTCTGCTTGAATACTTGTCTACTATTTTAGCACATCTCTCATATGAGCCTTTATATTTATCCTGTGTAAGTCTTAAATCCAACTGACAAAAATCTTCCATAGCTATCAATTGAACATTATCTTTACTTATCTTACGGTCAATTCTTTTTTTGTAATATACGCATAACTACCATTGTCCTGAATTAACGCATGTGGCACAGTTACTATCCCCACAATATCTGCCATACACATATCAAGCTGCTCTGCCTCAGGTAACGCCTCAAATTCATCAACCTGTGGTTTCAGAATGAATCCCGTTGGATAATTAACCATCGTAAGTCTTGCTTTCGTCTTTTCAGAGAACAAATGTAACGATAATTTTTCTGAACGCCAGTAACTGTATATCCTTTTGTTGTAGCTTCTAAAGCTATTTTTCTATTATACTTTTATTTATATCGATTTCCGGAATCTCATTTGTTCCAAAAATTTTTTAATACATTTTTTATGCCAGCCGTCTATTCCGCCATTATTTAATGTTTTCCGCAACATAAACAATTCATTCCTTCACCTCTTTTATGCTGACATTTCCTATACAATCCTTACAAGAAACAATAAGCAGACCAAATCTATCCTGTATATTTATTTTCCAATTTCTACTCACAACCTGAAGCAGCCACCCCTCTGAATAAGTCCATCAAAAAAAAGGAAATAATGTTTTCGAAGTATATGTCTGTTTGTAAAGCGGCATTGTAAGCGATACCGCACTAGCACCATAAGATTCAATATAATCACTGTCATAACTAAACAAATATCCATCATCTGTTTCACATAATTTCCCTGCATATACATTTCTAACATACACATAGGCAGTCGTTAAAATCTCCATTATTTTTCCTTTCTTCCTGGTACTGCTTCCATTCCAAACATTGATAATGCAACATTAACTTTATCCATTCTTACTGTTTCTTTTTCCCTGCTCCAATTCCCGGACAAATCTTAATCCCAATCCTGAACGAATCGCAAATTCTTCCTGAGTAAGACCATTTGCTTTTCTATTTTGTTTTATAAACTCAGCAATTTTGTTCATTATTATTCCCTCTTCTTGTCTGTATATACATTTTATTACACCTTTTCGGGTATAATGTCAATATTTTTTAAGCAAAAAGCACCCGATAGGGTATATTTCATCAACAAAATTGTATATTACACCCTAAAGGGTATAAAAAAACAGAGACTTAAATTTCAAGTCCCTGCCTTTTTCTAATATATTACTGTTCATTAAAAGTGCTGTTGAAAGATATCTGTCACCTGAATCTGGAAGAAGTGCAACAATTGTCTTTCCTGCATTCTCCGGGCGGGCTGCAAGTATCTGTCTTTGCCTTAAGTCTTTGCACCTGAAAGAGATACCAACAAGTATACCCTCGCTCTTTGCAAACTTCTACCCTCTACGAATGCATCTTCATTCTCGATTGCGATAACTTCATCATATATCTTAGTATTAAGTGTATCTGGAACAAATCCTGCACCAATACCCTGAATCTTATGTGGTCCTGCCTCTCCATTTGAAAGAACCGGGCTTGTAGCTGGCTCTACAGCAACAATCTTTACATCCGGGTTCTGTGACTTAAGGTATTCACCAACACCTGTAACAGTTCCGCCTGTACCCACACCTGCAACAAATATATCAACCTTTCCTTCTGTCTGCTCCCCAGATTTCAGGACCTGTTGTAGCCTTATGAACTGCTGGGTTAGCTGGATTTACGAACTGGCTTCTAAGATTACTGAACCAGGATTCTGCTCCTTTAATTCCTCAGCCCTAGCGATAGCACCCTTCATACCCTTCGCGCCTTCTGTAAGAACAATCTCTGCACCATAAGCTTTCTTAAGAAGATTTCTTCTCTCAACTGACATTGTATCTGGAAGAGTAAGAACTGCTCTGTATCCCTTAGCAACTGCAACTGCAAAGCAAGACCAATACCTGTATTACCTGATGTAGGCTCTATAATCATTGCTCCTGGCTTAAGCTCACCCTTCTTCTCAGCGTCCTCAATCATAGCAAGGGCAACCCTGTCCTTAACTGAACCGGCTGGGTTAAGATACTCAAGCTTTGTAAGAAGTGTAACTCCTTCAATTCCTGCATTCTTAGCGTAACGGCTTGCGTTAAGAAGAGGTGTGTTTCCAATAAGTTCCAATGCACTGTTAATTACTTTACTCATACTAATCCTCCTTGTTTTGCGAAGCAAAATCCGAGTCCTTTGACGAGGAGAGGATTTTAGCCTCCTTGTATTGAATGCATTTGCAAATATGCTTTTGCGTTCCTATTAACCTACTAACTTGATGTGTAAATGTGTTGTTGAATATAAAATACCACTATCAGCCTTCAATGTCAACACCATTTTCATGACGAGTTTTAACCATTGCATCATGTGTAATATCTTTAATAACTTCACTGGCAATTATAAGTCCTACAACAGATGGTACAAATGCGGTTGAACCCGGAATATCGCGTCTTTCTGTACATTTGTGGGTCGCTGCTCCCGGAGGACATATACAGTTAGTACGACAGCTGATTCCCATATCCTCAATAGGACGAACGGGCTTTTCCTTAGAGTATACGACCTTAAGGTGCTTAACATTCCTCTTCTTTAATTCTCTTCGCATGACTTTTGCAAGAGGGCATACTTTTGTCTTATAGATATCAGCAACCTCAAATTCCGCCGGATTAAGCTTATTACCAGCACCCATACTGCTTATAATCGGGGTTCCTGCTTCCTGACACGCCATTACAAGTGCAATCTTAGCCGTTACAGTATCAACTGCGTCAACTACATAATCATATTTTGAAAAAATCAAACTGATTCTTAGTCTCTGGAAGGAAGAAACATTTGTGTACTGTAACCTCACAATTTGGATTAATATCATGGATTCTCTCTTTGCACACATCTGTCTTATACTGTCCTATTGTTTTTCTTGTTGCAATAATCTGCCTGTTAAGATTGGTAAGACACACCTTATCATCATCTATCACATCAATCGCACCTACACCGCTTCTTACAAGTGCCTCCACTGTATATCCACCAACGCCGCCTACACCAAATACTGCGACACGGGAATTTTCTAATATATCCATAGCTTCTTTTCCAAACAGAAGCTCTGTTCTTGAAAACTGATTTAACATAGTTTGTCCTTTCTTTGCTTTTTGTATCTAAATTTTAATTCCTACTTATATGGTATGTCAATAATTATTAATTTTATATAAAATGCTTGCATTATCAAACTATTTGTTATATTATCATGTCAACAATATGTAGTTTCCAATACTACATGTCATTATAGGAGGAGGGATTTATTATGACAACTTTTGCACCAGCACTTCATTTACAGAATGATAATATACACACTAAGATAAAGGCACAGATGATTATTAAAGATCCTGGCAGTTCGATAACACATTTTATCGGCATGCTCTGTGCAATTGCAGGATTATTCCCACTTATCCTTAAAGCAGACCTCTTATGGAACAACCGTTTCTGTTGTTTCAATGACTGTATTTATGGTAAGTATGATTCTTCTGTATGCAGCAAGCACAACTTATCACACATTTGACATATCAAGTAATGTCAATATAGTGCTGAAAAGACTTGATCACTGCATGATTCCTGTTCTTATCGCAGGCTCATACACTCCAGTCTGCCTAATTGTACTTCATAATATATATGGCTATGTTATGTTTGGCATTGTGTGGGGAATCGCCATTCTTGCTATTGCATTCAAGCTTCTCTGGGTAACTTGTCCTAAGTGGATATCTTCAGTTCTCTACATTGTAATGGGCTGGACATGTGTTATGGCTCTTCCTCAGATATATTCAGCACTTGCCGGAGCCGCTTTCTTCTGGCTTCTCGCCGGCGGAATCTTCTACACTGTTGGCGGCGTAATATATGCAGTTAAGATGCCTGCATTTAATGCAAATCATCCTAATTTCGGAACACATGAAATCTTTCATGTATTTGTTATGGCTGGAAGCCTCTGCCACTTCATACTGATGTATAACTTTGTTGCTATTATGTAATAAACCTACTGTTATCATCCCCATAAATATTGAAAAGACCTACTAATGTACAACAACTATTCCCATTAGTGGGTCTTTTCCCCAATATTGTCCTTTTTAATCTATCGGAAAGACCTACTAACTCACAACTATCAATTTCTTTCGTAGGTCTTTTCCAAAATATCATGCATCATTTTTCCAAAGAAAAGACCTACTAACTCACAGCATCCACTCTCATTAGTAGGTCTTTCCTCAAAAATAATCATCCCCATATAATATGTAAGCGGCGGATTCCCGCCGCCTTTATCTATATTAAGCACCTGCTTTGCCCTTTCAGGCGTTATCCCACTTATATAATGGAGACTGCCGGCTGTTTCTCCGCACACATTGCTTGTAAAATCATTAACAGGTGCCGGTTTTACGCGTATTGTCAACAATTACTCGCCGAGGTAATCCATAGGATTCACAGGAATACCGTCCTTTGTCATTGCAAAATATATTCCTGGCCCTCTTCTTTATAGTATGCTGTTGGCTCTATTGCGGTACCAAGAAGCTGACCGGCTGTAACTGTATCTCCAATCTTAACATTCACATCTGAAAGCATACCAGTTGTCATCTCATATCCATTACCTGCTGCAACCCTTACAGTAAGTCCTGTTTCAGTATTCTCTGCAACATCAACAACTACACCTGATACCGCTGCACATACCTTAGTTCCGACATCTGAAGCAACTACCATACCAGGACTGCATTTGTACATGCCAAGAGTCTTAAAATACACAGTAGAATCCATATTATATCCAAGCGTAACAGTTCCGCTGACAGGCCAGTATATAAGCTCTCCCTGGTCAAATGTATACTTACTTATAGCATTTGCCATAACCTCAGCTTCAGTCATAGGCTTGACCGCCTGTTCCTCTGTCTCCGGCTCCTTTGTCTGCTCCGTAACCTGATTCTCAGTTCCATCACCATCATCAGACATGCTTGCTCTTGCGTTGGCATTAATAATATCATCATCACCTACTGTAGGTTCTTCCACTGGAATATCCGGGTCATCATCTGTCTTGATAGCCACATTTCCTTCTGTTTCATTCAGATTGACCAGATTGTTGTTCTTAGATTTCTTAACATTCTGTGCTACTGAAAATATCCCAAACACAAGCGCAACAATAACCGCCAGCGTAATAACCGCTGACACAACCTTAACCTTGTCGGTTCCTCGCGTTCTTACATTCGCCATACTAACATCCTCCTATCATTTCGCAAAGCTTTGATGTTAATATGTTTTCCAGATTCGTAAAGTTTATACTGTTTTTAAATGTAAAAATCCCCGCACACAAAGTGGGAAATATTCAATAATCTTCTGACAAATCCAATATTACATCTCAACAGGAGTCTTAGTCAGCTTCCAGATTTCTGTAGCATACTCTTCACTAGTTCTGTCTGATGAGAACTTACCTGCCTTGGCTGTATTAGTCATACCAGTCTTGGTACCAGCCGTTAGTATCTCTGTATCTCTCATCAATCTTTCTCTGAGCCTCTGCATATGAACGGAAGTCCTTAAGAATAAAGTAAGTATCTGCTCTTCTGCCTCCATCATTGTTAAGAAGAGAATTGTAGATATCTCTGAACATCTCTGTATCCTCTGGAGAATACTTTCCATTGATAAGTTCCATAAGAACATCTCTTATTTCCTGATCATTGTTAAAGATTTCCATAGGATCATATCCGCCCTCATTCTCGAAACGGATAACTTCATCAGCGCAGAGACCAAATATCTGTGCATCTTCAGCACCAACTTCATTAACGATTTCGACATTAGCTCCATCCATAGTACCAAGAGTAATTGCACCGTTAAGCATGAACTTCATGTTACCTGTACCTGAAGCCTCCTTAGAAGCTGTAGATATCTGCTCACTTACATCTCTTTGCCGCAAATATAATCTCACCATTAGATACTCTGTAATTCTCAATGAATACAACCTTAATCTTGCCCTTGATAGAAGCATCATTATTAATAACGTTAGCTACATTATTGATAAGCTTGATTGTCTGCTTAGCAATCTTGTATCCTGCTGCTGCCTTGGCACCAAAGATAAATGTCCTTGGAACCATATCATAATCAGGATTTCTCTTAATCTGATTGTACAGATACATAACATGTAAGATATTAAGTAACTGTCTCTTATACTCATGAAGTCTCTTAACCTGTACATCGAAGATAGAATTAGGATCAACATCAATTCCGTTATTCTCCTTGATGTACTTGGCAAGACGAACCTTGTTCTTATACTTAATCTGCATGAAATCCTGCTGAGCCTTAGGATCATCAACATTGAGCATAAGCTTCTCAAGCTGGCTTAAATCTGTAACCCATCCATCACCAATCTTATCTGTAATCCAGTCAGAAAGAAGTGGGTTAGCATGCTTTAAGAATCTTCTCTGAGTAATACCGTTAGTCTTATTATTAAACTTCTCTGGCATCATTTCATAGAAATCTCTTAACTCCTGCTTCTTTAAGATTTCTGTATGAAGCTTTGCAACACCATTAACAGAATATCCGGCAACAATTGCAAGATTAGCCATCTTAACCTGTCCATCATAGATAATAGCCATCTTACGAACCTTCTCCTGATTTCCTGGATATTTAGCCTTAATCTCTTCTACAAAACGGCGGTTAATCTCTTCAACAATCTGGTAAATTCTTGGAAGAAGTCTTGAGAATAACTCAATAGGCCACTTCTCAAGTGCCTCAGCCATAATTGTATGGTTAGTATAAGCAACAGTCTTAGTTGTGATATCCCATGCCTCATCCCATTCAAGTCCGTTCTCATCCATAAGGATACGCATAAGCTCTGCAACTGCAACAGTTGGGTGTGTATCATTAAGCTGGAAAGTAACCTTCTTATAAATGTTCTTAACATCCCCATTATTCATTGACTTATATCTGTCAACAGCTCTCTGTACACTTGCTGATACGAAGAAATACTGCTGCTTAAGTCTTAATTCCTTACCGGCATAGTGGTTATCATTAGGATAAAGTACCTCAACGATATTCTTTGCAAGGTTCTCCTCCTCGATAGCCTTCTGGTAATCACCCTTATCGAAAGAGTTAAGGTTAAATGTATTAACAGGCTCTGCGTCCCAGATTCTAAGAGAGTTAACAGTGTTATTGCCATATCCAAGAACAGGAATATCATATGGAACAGCGATTACAGAACGGTAATCTTCCTGAACGAACATATCCCTTCCAGTCTTCTCATCTCTGTAAGAACGTACATATCCACCAAATTTAACTTCATATCTGTATTCAGATCTCTTAATTTCAAATGGGTTGCCATCCTTTAACCAGTTATCAGGAACCTCTACCTGATATCCGTCCTTAATTTCCTGCTTGAACATACCATACTTATAACGGATACCACAGCCATATGCAGGATATTCAAGAGTTGCTAAAGAATCCATGAAACATGCAAAGCAAGACGCCCAAGACCACCATTACCTAAAGCTGCGTCCGGCTCCTGATCCTCGATAACATTAATATCAAGACCAAGCTCGTCAAGAGCTTCCTTAATCTCATCATAAGCACAGAGATTAATCATGTTGTTACCAAGTGCACGTCCCATAAGGAACTCCATAGACATATAATAAACCATCTTAGGATCGTCCTTCTCATACTGCTTATGGGTGGCAATCCATTTATCAATAATAATATCCTTAACAGCATAAGAAACTGCCTGAAAACTTCCTGATCATTAGCCTCTTCAATATTCTTTCTATAAAGAGACTTACAATTACTGATTACATTCTTCTTGAATTCTTCCTTACTGAAATTCTGTGTTAAACTTGTCGCCATGTATTTAAAACTCCCTTCTGAATATGGACGGCTCCCCAATACGCCGATATACCCTGTAAAAACTATAATCCGCCCCACAATAGATGTTTTAATTATACATAATAATATTTACAAATGCAAACTTTATTATTCAATTGTCCTGCCACATACTGATATATATTTTGTAACGATTAGTTTGTTTTATTTTATCTTCTTCTGAAAATCCATAATAAAGAATAATATCCTGATTAATAGTCTCGTATTTTGTTATCATTTCTTCACCACAAGCGCCGCCGCCAATATAGTCTGTATTCTCATTAATGATAAAATACATATAATCTTCCCCATCATCTTTTACAAGCAGTCTTATATTATCTATATCATCTTTTAACAAATCCTCTTGTGACATGAATCTTAATGCGATTTTATATTCATCACTATCCTTGTTTATTTCATAAAATCCATATAAATCAATTAAACGATTATATACATCTTTTAAATTTTTACTTCCTTTTTCAATATTTTCCTATAATTCTTCCAAAATCCATCAGAATCTCGACAGATAAATACTTCATAGAATTAATACCTAATTTGAATAACAAATATGGCATAACAGCACCATAAATGTAATTACAAGACAGCCTTTATAATCTAAAATCTTTTGTAATTCCATATTCCAATTGATATTATTAATAATAAAACAAGTCTGAACGCCTGACCACTACCATATACCAAGCTATGCTGATATTAAAAAGGAAGGTCATAAAAATCTGCAGGCTCTGAATTGGTGCTGACAACTGTTCTAGTTTGTACAACTGACATATATTAAAATATCAATAAATGCAGAAAGTCCCCATATAAAAAATGATATCATAAGTATTTTTAATAATTTAACAGCCTTTACCCTGCTTCTCTCTTTTGAAGTGTTAAGAAAAGCTATCATATGACATCTTTTTTCATATGCATATTCGCCTGATATTATGAGAATAAGAAATATTACGCATACAAGATTCTGACTTTCCGTGTTCTTGATATTTCCCTGAGCCAAATATATCCTCATAAGCAATGGGATTTACAATTTCGCTTCTATCCCTTTTTCCTCATTAACTTTTCTTACATAATTCAGACAATTCTCCATATTTTCAAGAGTCTGACTTGCTTCTCACGAAATTTATATTTATAATTAGCATCTGTCTCTGCTTTTTGCCTAATTCTTCGACAGCATTACGACATTCCTCAATATATGCTTCACACTTCTTATCTCCGGTATTTCCACTAAACATAGAATAAAAATTATTCATTGAAAAATCCGTATTACTATAATCAACACCT
>VOFG01004103.1_pt1 | contig 17767 bp, 29 predicted proteins | sample 5384171 | NCBI WGS metagenome assembly VOFG01 (sample SAMN12384726, study PRJNA508395) | human gut metagenome | isolation source: healthy gut F | host: Homo sapiens
GAGGCTGTTCTGGTTCCGGAAATCGAGACGGATTTGAATGACTTGGATCGTTACTTTGGAGCATGATTATAAACCTCATAAGTCAAGTGGATATCGTGATCGTGGCAGAGGTGATAAATCAGGTGGATGCATACACGATTGCCGATCAGATCGCTAAGAAACATCCCGAATATGACGTGCGAGTAACTGTTCTAGGTCATATCCAGAGGAGGATCACCTTCCGCTTTTGACCGCGTGACAGCTAGTACGTTGGGAGTGGCGGCAGTGGATGCTTTGTTGGATGACCAGACTAGTATTATGGTTGGGATTATGAATAAGGATATTGTTCATGTTCCTTTTAACAAGGCTATCAAAATTCAAAATCGTTAAATCATAATTTATTTGGATATTACGGAGGTTTTGTCCATTTAAAATCTAAAATTAATTCGTTTGTTACAATGCGCGGATGTCATTATCCCTCTGGGAGTGGAAAGTTTTTGCTTATTCGGTACCGGAAGAATATGAACATTCAGTAACGGTAGGTATTGGTGTTTCATTTATTTAAGAATAAAAGCGATTACAGGTATTTAATATACGTTGCATACTGGTCGCCTATCGGATTTGAAACAAAACCGATAGAACAGGTTATCGAGAGGATTCGCTCTTTCTGGTTCTCATTTAAAATTTCTATTGTGGCTCAGCGAGTATTACATGACTCCTCCGGGAGGAGATTGTGGAGTGCAGCATTGTTACCTGTTTCGATGCGCTTGGAGGAGTTACACAGGGGTTTGAGTTTGGTGAACGGCACAGGAAGAACAGTTTGGCAGATGAAAGTGAATTAAGTCAGGATGAGAAGGAGATCGTGGGAGTATTTCGAGAAAGAGGTGAGATATGTATGGCCGAAGTTGAAAAACTCTTGAGGAGAAAAAGATCTCTATGTTGCTGTTCGAGCCTTATTGGAAAAAAAATTATTGGAATCAAGGAATCGGTAGATGAGTCTATTCAAGCCGAAAAATTGAACGTTTGGTGAGATGGAAGCGAAAGTTTGCGGTGATGAAGTGGATTAAAGTTCTTTGATAGCTTAAAACAGGCGAGGACTCAATACAAATGCTGTGTGATTGGGTGTATTATAACGACGAGCATCAGTAGAGGTTACCTAGAACAGAGTTTATTCAAGGAAAATCGGTAGTTCAGCCTCGGCCTTGAAAGTTGTGTGAACAGGGTGTGTTGGAAATTTGTTGTGCAGGAAGTCCAGCCGTTTAAGTCATCTAAGAGGAGGAGTGGAGGATGTACACTTTGTCGGAGCGCAAGAAAAAGTTTTGGGCGACATTCAAAGGGTATTACAAGGAGGAAGGGTGTGTCTTGTTGCAGGGCCGCCAACCTGTTCAGGTAAGACTGAAATATATATTCATCTACGATACAAGGAGACGCTAAGGCAAGGAAAACAGGTGTTGTATTTGTTGCCGGAAATTGCGTTAACGGTGGCCAGATCATTGAAAACGATTGCGGCAGGTCTTCGGAGATCAAGTCAGTGTTTATCATTCAGGAATGGCGGATAGTGCCCGGGCAGAGATGGCGTAAACAGAATGGTACGAATCCTTATCCCGTAGGAGGGTGGTGGGTGTGGATCATCCGTATTCTTGCCCTTATAAACAATTGGGGTTGGTTATTGTTGACGAGGAACATAGAAAGTTCTTACAAGCAAAAAGAATTGGCACCCGCTATAACTCAGTCGTGATACCGCTGGCAATGTCTTGGAAAGATGAGGGGCAAAATATTGTTGGGTTCTGCAGCACCTTCTTTTTGAAAGTTATCAGAATGCCCTAAGCCAGGGAAATATGGTTTCAGCAAGCGACACAACCCGTTACGGGGAAGATGATGCCGGAACTGTTGTTCGTGGATATGAAAGAATATCGTCGTAAAAAGATGATGAAAGGAGTTTTACTCGGTTTTGTACGAGGAAATGAAACAGGTGTTGGAGAATGGAATGCAGGTGATTTTGTTGAATAGACGAGGATATTCAACTTATTTACAATGTGACCGTTGTGGATCCATCTGAAATAAACATTGCGATGTAGGTATGACTTATTATCGCTACCGAACACGCTAAATTGTCATTATTGTGGAGTCTGGCAATGTTCCGGCCATGTGTCAGGAGTGTGGACAGGGACATTACGTGAATCGTCTCCGGAACGGAACGGATCGAAGAGGACGTGAAACAGTATTTTCCAGAAGCTCGGGTTGCTCGAATGGACTTGATGTGATGAGTAATAAGGCAAAGTTCAGGGCTTTAATCGATGATTTTGAAAGTGGGAACTTGGATGTGCTGATCGGCACAAATGGTTTCGAAAGGGTTGGATTTTTGGAACAGGTGAAACTTGTTGGGGTGATGGATGCCGATAGTCTGATGGGTTTTCCTGATTTTCGGGCAGAGGAGCGGGCTTATGATATGTTGATGCAAGTGAGTGGACGCAGTGGACGAAAAGGTGAGCGCGGAAAGGTGGTAATTCAGTTGGACAGATTATGCAAAGTCGAGTGTATCAGTTGGTGAGGAAGGAAACCAGAGAGTTTTTACACTCTCCAAGAACAGAAATGTTTAACTATCCCCCTTTCCCGGTTGATTCTGGTAGAGCGAGGCATATGGATGGGGTGGTTTTGAAATGCTGCGAACGAGTTGGCTGGTTGCGGGAACGATTGAACATGAATTGCGGCCCAGCAGAACCGGATGTGTCTCGGTTAGAAAATGTATCGGATACTAAATTCTGATAGCCAAGGAACAAGGCTGGGCCTTTCCCTGTCAAAAATTGAAGGCTTTCTTAAAGCAGAAAAAGTGATGAATTGCGAAAACTCCTATTGGTAGAGGGGTGCGTATTTATTTCGATGTTGACCCGTTATAATTGGTTGTATTTTGTCGCTAGTATCGAACGTTGAGCATTTATTTATTTCTTATTTTTTTTGGAAGAAGGCCGTTCGACTGTTTCCTCGAAAAAATGGTATAAGTTATTGTTAAGTCATAAAACCTTGATTTTTGCTTACTTTTGAGATAGGTTTGTTAACAACAAGTGTGTCATAAGAAAAAGGTGAAATGTTAAAAAATAGACCATGTCTTAGTAATGTTCTGCATTTTAAGAGGAGATTAAATTATTTGGGAAAAACCTAAAATTTTGTTTTAACATTATTTAGTGTCTTTGATTTTAACATTTGGAATAATCTCTATTTTGGAAAAACAGAAAACGGTGGAGATATAAGTTCTCTTTTGAGGAAATTAAACAAGAAGTAGAATATTTACGTTAGACAAAGTAGTAATATAAAATCAATATAAAAATCAATGATATGAATACTGGATATCAAAGCATTGAATGAGCGCATACAGCAAGAGAGTTCTTTTTGTGGATATGATTAGTATGGAGATGAACAAAGTGAGTCGTCGGACAAGCACTTGATGAAGGACTGATGACGTGGTATAAAGTTTTCTAATGGACATATTTTGTTGGAGGGAGTTCTTGTTTGGCGAAGACCTTGGCGATAAATACACTAGCACATATTATTAATGCTAAATTCAGTCGAATCCAATTTACCCCGGATTTGTTACCGGCTGATGTTGTCGGTACGATGATTTATTCTCAGAAAAGGGGAAGAGTTCGTGGTGAAGAAAGGACCGATTTTATTAACTTTATTCTGGCGGATGAGATTAACCGGGCCCGGCGAAGTGCAATCGGCCTTGTTGGAGGCGATGGGGCGTCAGGTGACTATCAGGGATATGACTTACAAGTTGGAAGAACCGATTTCTTGGTGATGGCCAAGTCGATCGAGCAGGAAGGTACTTATCTACTCTTCCTGAGGCTCAGGTTGACCGTTTCATGTTGAAAGTGGTTATTGATTATCGAAAAAAGACGAAGAAAATTGATCGTTCGTCAGAATTTGGAAAATTATCCCCAGTCTAACACGATCCTGCAGCCGGAAGATATTCTGCGGGCTCGTGAGGTGGTAAAGAATTTTACCTGGACAGAAAATCGAAATATATTGTTGACATCATGTTTGCAACACGTTACCCGCAGAGCATGGCTTGAAAAATTCGTTTCCATGATTGCCACAGGGCATCTCCTCGTGCTAGTATCCCAGTTTGGCCAAAGCAGCACAAGCGTACAGCATTAAACGTCGTGGGTATGTAATTCCGGAAGATGTTCGTGCTGTTTGCCATGACGTTTTGCGCCATCGGCGTATCGGTTTGAACTACAGGGCAAAGAGGCGAACAATCTAACTAACGAGGATATTATCCAGTGAAATCTTGAATACAGTTGAAGTGCCTTAGAAATTGAAAATTGAAAATAACATGGTTTTCAATCTGAGATTTTCAATGTGATTTAGAGTGAATTTTAAAAATCTAAAATCTATAAATCTAAAATTAATAAGGTGGAGACTTCAGATTTATTAAAACGTGTCAGGCAGATTGAGATAAAGACTGGGGATTATCGAGTAATATCTTTGCAGGAGTATCACACGGCTTTTAAAGGTCGGGGAATGACGTTTAGTGAGGTGCGGCTTATCAATACGGGGATGACATTCGAAGTATTGACTGGAAACGTGACAGCTCGTTATAATCACCCTTACGTGAAAATATTCGGGAGGAAGAGCGAGTTGACCGTGATGTTGTTGATTGGACGTGAGTGCCTCGCGTAATTTCGGTACAGTGTCGAAACTGAAAAAGAATCAAGATTACCGAGATTGCGGCTGTGTTGGCATTCTCTGCTATTCAAAACAACGATAAGATTTTATGCGATCTTCTTTTTCTGACCGATCGAGAAATTTATTCGGCCGAAAAAAGGACGGACGCATATTTTGCATATCATTCCGGGAATTCGTGGATTTTTATCCGGAACAAGGCAACCAATATTTCGTGGCGTTGCAATATTTGACAAATGCGATCAGAAACGGTGTAATTTGTTTCCTGATTTCTGATTTCATGGATGATCACGATTTCGAACAACCTGCTGATTATTGCCAATAAGAAACATGACGTGGTGGTTTGGCAATTGTACGATCGGAGAGAGAGAAAATATTGCCTCCCTGTCGGGTTGATGTACTTGACGGATGCGGAGACGGGGGAAAGTGTTTGGGTGGATACTTCGACAAGAAAGTCCGGGACGAGTTCGAAGCGTATGGTATCGAACGAGATAAAAGAACTGGATCGGATATTCAAACATGCCGGTGTCGATATGGCATCTATTAGCGCTGATGAAGATTACGTGAGGTCATTGATTACGTTATTCAAGAAAAGAGGGGCTGGATATTAATTGAACATTGAAAATGGAGAATTAAAATGAAAAATAAATTATTCTATTCGTAATTATCCTACTAGGTTGTGTTAGTGCGTTGAATGCACAAAATCGGGGAATATAGTGCCGAGATTGACACGAACTATATTATGATCGGGGATCAGATTCATTTCGGATGAAAGTAAAAGGCTGAACCGGGTGTGAAAGTGGCATTCCCTCAATTGAAAGACACGATAGCACAAAGGGATCGAGATTATATCCGGACCAGTTCGTGATTCTATCATGGAAAAAGACGGACGGTACTCGTGCAGGAAAGTTACGTGATAACTTCTTTTGATTCGGCGTGTTCGTGATTCCGCCGATGCCTATCGAGATTCAACAGGAAAGTTATAATAATACTTCAGGACCGATCCGTTACACTTGATCGTGAATACTTTCGTGGTCGATCAGCAGAAAGGGAATTACGATATTGTGATGCCTTTGGCTGCCCCGTGGACATTTGCCGAGATATTACCTTACTTGTTATGGACATTGTTGGGGATCGTGGTGATTCTTCTGGTTGTCTGGATTATCAAAGTTCGGAAATCCGTAAGAGTCTTTTCCATCACGAAAACCGGCAATCCCCTCCGTATGTGTTGGGGCCATGAAGGCTTTGGAGGAAATCAAGAAGGAGAAGTTATGGCAGAGTGGAAAGACCAAAGAGTATTACACGCAATTAACTGATACGATCCGGAATTATTTGGATGGAGAATTGGGAATCTCAGCGATGGAACAGACTTCTTTCGAAACCTTGAAGGCTTTGGAGAAATGTGAGCAGGTAGATGCAAAACAACGGGATAAGTTGGCAGATATGTTTGAAACGGCTGATTTCGTGAAGTTTGCTAAAGCAGAGCCGTTGCAGGATGAGAACGTACGGAATCTGGATATTGCTTTTATGATTTTGTACAAGAAACTAATGATACGATTCGAGCTGAGCATGAAAAAGAACGCCTGGAGCAGGAGTTGAAAGAAAAACAGGAGAGGGAGGCGAGAGAGAAGGCAGAAAAGGAAGAGAAGGAAACCGGAGAGGAGAAAGACAGAGAAAATTAATTTATGATTTACGATTTGTGATTTACAGTTTATTGGTAATCAAAATCTAAAATCTGAAATTATTAAATCTAAAAAATAGAAGATATGTTTGGATATGAATTTGCAAACCCCGAGTACTTTTTTGGTTATTGTTGGTACTGATACCAATGGTTATCTGGTACATATTCAAGGAGAAACGCTCGCATGCTGATTTGAAGTTTTCTTCAATTCGGGTGTTCAAGCAAAATGAAACGGGGTAGCCGGATTTGGTTACGTCATTTGTTGTTTGCAGCTCGGGTTTTGGCCATTCTATTTTTTGGTTTTGGCGTTGGCAGACCGCAATCCAGCTCGAGTTGGCAGACCTATAACAGCGAGGGTATTGATATTATGCTGGCATTGGATATTTCCGGTAGTATGTTGGCACGAGATTTTACTCTGATCGACTGGAGGCAGCCAAGGAGGTTGCAACTAAGTTTATATTGGAGCGCCCTCAGGATCGTATCGGATTGGTTGTTTTTAGTGGGGAAAGTTTCACGCAAAGTCCTTTGACAACGGATCAAGCCGTGTTAGTCAACGTGATGAAGGATATTCATAGCGGGATGATTGAAGATGGAACAGCTATTGGCCTCGGTTGGCAAATGCGGTAAATCGTTTGAAGGATAGCAAGGCGAAATCTAAGGTGGTCATCCTTTTTGACGGATGGAGTCAACAACCGGGGAGCGATTGCACCGATAACGGCGGCAGAATTGGCAAAAACGTTTGGTATTCGGGTCTACACGATCAGGGGTCGGAACTTTAGGTGAGGCTCCTTATCCCGTGCAGACGCCTTTTGGGATGCAATTACAGCGAATGCCGGTTGAGATAGATGAAGATATATTGACCCAGATTGCTGACATGACAGGCGGTAAATATTTCCGGGCAACAGATAACAAAAAACTGGAGCAAATTTATCAGGAAATTGATCAATTGGAAAGAGCAAGGTAGAAGTCAAACATTTCAGTCGTAAGAACGAGCAGTATTTCTATTTTGCTTTGATCGGGGCTTTGTTATTAATTGTGGAGGCGTTAGGGCGATACGTTGTTGAGGAAAATTCCATAATTGTAAGTTTTAAATCTTAGATTGTGAATTGATGCAATCGGAATTTAAAATCTAAAATCATTAAATTTAAAATTAAGACGGTTATGTTTAGATTTGCACATCCTGAATTATTATACTTGCTGATTATCATACCATTGTTGATTGATTTTTTACGTGGTAGCAAGGATTCGGAAGAAAAAGCGATTGCTGAATTCGGGAGTCCCGAATTACTGTCAACACTGATGCCTTTGCAATCTTATAAGCGGGAGACATTAAAATTTATACTTGTTCTGGTAGCTTTGTTTTTCGTCATTCTTGGGGTTGCAGGTCCTCAGTTCGGGTCAAAATTGCAACAGGTAAAAAAAGGGCGTGGAGTTGATTATTGCGTTGGATGTGTCAAATTCCATGATGGCGCAGGATATAAAAGCCCAACCGGTTGGATGCGGCGAAACAGGCCATTTCCCGAATGGTGGAAAAATTAAGTGATGATAAAGTGGGATTGATTGTGTTTTGCAGGGGATGCTTACGTGCAATTGCCGATCACGACGGATTATTCTTCGGCTAAATTATTCCTATCTGGAATCAATACCGATATTGTCCCGATACAGGGTACGGCGATAGGAACGGCAATAGATTTGGCCGCAAAGTCGTTTACCCCGGACACGGAGGCATCAAAAGCGATTATCGTGATCACGGATGGTGAAAACCATCAGGACGATGCTATTGCCGCGGCTAAAAGCTGCCCAGGAAAAGGTATCTACGTACATACGATCAGGATGGGATTGGCACAAGGAGGACCGATCCCGGAGAAGGGAAATCCCGGACAATACATGAGAGACGGGAGTGGTAACTTGATTATATCCAAGTTGGACGAGGAGACATTGAAAGAGATTGCCAAGGCCGGAGAGAGGAATATTCGTGCGGGCAATCGAACGTGGGGTTAAACACCTTGTTGGACGAAATTGATCGTATGGACAAGACATTGTTGGAAGAACGGGTATTCAGTGATTATGCTGAAAATACCAGTATTTCCTGATCATGGCATTGATATTCGTGTTGCTGGATTTCATGGTACTGGGACGTAAAACAAGAATTTCTTGAAGATCAATATATTTGGTAGTGAGACGAAAAGTGTTGAAACGAATCGGTAAATTTTAAACGAGACATTATGGTGAAGATATTGATAACGATGATGGCAGCTGTAGTTATAAGTTTACCATCGGCTGCACAACAGGAACGAAAGTTTATCCGGGTGGGGAAACGATCTGTTTAATAAACAGGATTTTGAGAAGGCTGAAGTGGAGTATCGTAAGGCTTTGGATACGGAAGTGAAATCATACGAGGGTGCGTTTAATTTGGGGGATGCGCTTTATAAACAGAAAAAGTTTGACGAGGCATTACAACAATTCCAATCATTGGCACAGAATGAGAAAGACAAGGAAAAGTTAGGAGAGTTGTATCAACAACATCGGAAATACTCTTTTGGCTATGAATAAGTTGGATGAGAGTATAGAGGCTTACAAACAGTCGTTGAGAAACCGTCCATTCTCAAGAGACAAAGTATAACTTGAATTTGCCCGCAAGCAGAAACAGGATCAACAAAATCAAGATCAAAAATAAGGACCAGAATAAGGATCAGCAGGATCAAAATAAAGATCAACAAATCAAGATCAGAATCAAGATCAGAACAAAGATCAGAATAAGGACGAGAATAAAGATCAAAATAAGGATCAAACAAGGACCAGCAAGATCAGAACAAAGACCAGCAAGATAAAGATAAACAGGATCAAGATCAGAAAGATCAGCAGAATAAAGATCAGCAGAATAAAGACCAGCAAAACAAGGATCAGCAAAATAAGGATCAACAACAGCAGGACCAACAGGCTCAGCCTAAAATTCTAAAGAGGATGCCAAACGCTTATTAGAGGCTTTGAGGCAGATGAAAAAGAAAACACAGGAAAAAGGTACAGAAAGATAAAGTTCAAGCTCAAAAAGGCAAAGAAGATGAAGATTGAGAAAACTGGTAACTTGTACGTTTTTCCATAGAGGTAATAAAGAATTAAAAGATAAACAAATGAAGTCATTCATTATCATATTGCTATTATGCGTTATTGCGGGTCTAAGTTATTTGCCCAAAGACAGAATTTATCGCGCCCGCACCTTCCGTTGTGGAAGTCGGGGAGCAATTCCGTCTTTCCTTCGTGTTGAACAACAAGGGGAGAACTTACAGGTTCCCACGATAAAAGGGTTTGATTTACTGGCAGGACCGTCATTGAGTACGTCTTCTGAATAACGCCGAGATTATCAATGGCGATATGAAACAAAATCAAGAGTACACGCACTTATATTTTGAAGGACAGGAAGAAGGAGAGTTTACGATCGAGCCGGCCACGATCACCGTGAATGGTAAAAAGTACAAGTCCCAGCCCTTGAAAATAAAAAGTGATTAAAGGAAGGTTCGGGAAACCTCGAATAATACCCAAAGTTCCGGGATGTTCTGAAACCGGGAAGTACTTCGATTACGGATGATGATTTGTTCCTTACTGAATGGATGTGAGCCGCAACACGCTTTACGTGGGTGAGAGTTTGACTGCCACGTTGAAAGTATATGCCCGGGTAAATCTGGTTGATGTGCAGGGAAAAAGATCCCGCCTTTTGACGGGTTCCTGACAGAAGACGTGAAGATTCCCCAGATTCATTTGGAACGTGAGGAATATAACGGGAAAATATATGATCGGGTAGGCGTGCAAAAAACGATTCTTTTCCCGCAACATGCCGGAACGTTGACGATCGAGCCTTACAGGTTGTATTGTCTTGTCCGCCAACGGTGGGGTCGTGGTGGAAGTATCTTTTGATGACTTTTCGAAATTGTGATGTCGAGGCCTCTCTACACAGAACTAAACTGATGAAAGTACCGTGTGCCAGAAAAGCCTTACAAGGTTTAGCAGTATGGGGTGGGAACTCTTGCCATGACAACCTCTATGTCAACAGATACCTTGAAAGCTTGAATGGCGCGTTGACGTACAAGTGGTGCAGGGAATGGAAACATGGTATTCACCGAAAATCACTTTCCCGCATGATTTTTGACGTGTACGATCGAAAGTGACTAGAATATAAGCGGAACGTCAGGGAACTGTTACTTTGAATATCTCGTGATTCCTCGTTACGCGGGGGATTACAAATTCCAAAATGCAATACTCTATTTTGACCCGCAAGCCGGGGCTTATAAGATGTTGAAGGGAAAGGAGTATTCTGTTCGGGTTGAAAAGGAAATGAATCCAGTCAAGGATCCGGGGAGGCAACCTTACAGTCGTTCAAGAAAGAAGATGTCAGGATGTTGGGACAGGATATTCGTTATATCAAACTCACAAGAACGATCTCCGTCCGAAAAGGCGTGTTGTATTTCGCCACGATGGAATACTGGTTGAGTTTCTTGATTCCTTTTGTACTTTTCGTGGTCGGAATGATTCTTAATCGTCGCCGGATTAAGGCGAATGCCGATTGGTACGGGTGAAGAGTAAAACGGCGAACAAAATGGCTCCGAAACTTGAATTTACGGGCAGCCTCTGTCGCAATGAAAGCCGGAAACTCAGGCTATTCTATCCAGAGACATTGAACGCTTTGTGGGGGATATGTTAGTTATAAATTAAACATAGCCGCATCAGAATTGAATCGGGATAATATCAGTGATCACCTGACTCGTCGGGGGCAGACGCGACGTTAATTCAGAGCTTTATCGAGGTGCTCGATCCTTGCGAGTACGCTCGTTATGCCCGCGTGCTAATCAAGGCGCAGAGATGGATAACGTGTACAAGGATAGTATATCCATTATCACGAAATGGATAAGCGATATGAAAGCTAAAAGTTGAAGCTAAAAACTAAGGTTAAAAACTAAAAAGTTGAAAAAGAATGAAAAGGATATATATAATATTGATGTTGCTCTTATCCGGTGTGATGCCATATGCTACTGATGTCAAGACGCTGGCGGAGGAGGCAACTAAAATGTATCCAGGAAGGCGACTATCAGAAAGCGATTGATTTGTATAACGGATGTTGTCCGATGACATGGAATCTGCGTGCGACCGTGTATTACAATTTGAAACTGTGTTACAAGCAAGGGGAGATTGCAAAAGCCATACTGAATTACGAACGTGCTTTATTGTTGCATCCGGGCGATAATGATATAAAGTATAACGACGATGGCGCAAAAAGGCCACGGTTGACAATATCAAGGTATACCGGAACTTTTCCTTGTACGTTGGTATAATGCTTTTGTGACCGCCACGGCTGATCAATGGGCGTACGATGTCTGTCATCCTGTTTATAGGATTTCTGATCATGGCAGCGTTGTTCTTCCACGCGACATCTATATCTTTAAAGAAAGTTGGTTCACTTTAGGGATAATCATGCTGTTGGTGTCCGATGACCATTTTCTTTGCTTTGAAACAATATCATCGGATGACTGACAGGATAGCGGGATTATTATGACCCTGCGTAGTGGTACGAGGGGGCTCCGGATAATAGCGGTACTGAACACCAGCCCAGATCCACGAAGGACTGGAAAGCAATGTTATCGGAACCTAGGAGATTGGCACAACGTGCGTTTGGCCGATGGAAACGCAGGGGTGGATTGCTAAAACGGATTTGGAAAAGATATAAGATTATTGGTTTTGTGGCGTGATAAATCATTTTACTTTGTAAATTTGTAATCGGTACGATTTTTTACTCGTGCCAGGTAACAACCTGTAATAGATTATCATGGAGAATTTTATTGTTTCGGCGCGTAAAATATAGACCTGCAAGTTTTCGACACGGTGATCGGGCAGCACTCGATTACATCCACGTTGAGGAATGCGATTCTTAATAAACAATTGGCTCAGGCTTATTTGTTCTGTGGACCCCGTGGGGTGGGCAAAACAACCTGTGCCCGTATGTTGCCAAAGACATTAAATTGCATGAATCTACAACCGAATGCCGAAGCCTTGTAATGGTGGAGGTCGTGCAAGGCGTTTAATAGCGGGACGTTCGTTGAACATTCACGAGTTGGATGCTGCTCTAACAATAGCGTGGATGATATTCGAGGTTTGGTTGATCAGGTGCGGATATTACCGCAGGTGAGGGAAATAGCGGTATTGATGAGGTGCATATGTTGAGTGCCTCTGACTTTCAACGCTTTCTTGAAAACGTTGGAAGGCCGCCTACCCATGCCATTTTGTTCGGCAACGACCGAAAGCATAAGTGTACAAACGTTGTCAGATTTACGATTTTAACCGGATAAAGGTACCCGACACGATCGAGCATCTGGAAACGAATTGCAACTAAAAAGAAGGTGTACAAGGCCGAGGAAGAGGCGTTGAAGACGTGATCGCGCAGAAGGGCTGACGGGGCCATGCGTGACGCTGTAATCGATCTTCGATCAAGAGTGAAATTTGAGAGTTTTTGCAGGGAAGGATTTGACCTATGATAAAGGCGATCGAGAATCCTGAACGTGTTGGATTACGTTACTATTTTAAGTTGACAGATTTATTCCACGATGGTAAAGTGTGAAACGTTCTTGCTTTTTAACGAGATCATGGAGAAGGTTTTGATGCCGGTAACTTGGTTTCCGGGTTGGGACGTCATTTCCGTGATTTGCTGGTTTGCTAAAGAAGAAATCACCGTGCAATTGCTGGAGGTGAGTGCGTCATCAAAGGAACTGATTCTACTGAAACAAGCAGAAAAACTATAACTCCCGGGTCCTTATTTGATGCCTTGAAAATTAGTCGAAACTTGTGCGAGATGCAGTATAAATAACGTTATTGGAAAACACGTTTATAGGAGCTCACCTTGATGAGATTATGCCAAATTAATGAACTAAAGAATGTAGCATACCAGAGGTACCGAGGCTATTAAAGATAGCTGATTTTTAATGGGAAATTTCAACAAACGGACGGTGGGACAACAGCTCCAGTTGCCGGGAAAAAGCCTTCTATGCCACCCGGGAAAACGAATACTTATAAAAGGCAGGGTCGCCACATTCATTTAAATTGAAAATGGCAATGGCGGAACCGGGAGAGCTTGCGGGTCCGGCAGGAAGAAGGAGATTAAAAGTTGAGGATAACCGGGTAAAAGCACAAAGCGAATTTACGGCGGATGTAATTTCCGCGTTGGAAACTTACGTCGCAACTTCGCAGGAAGATACGACGTTAAGATTGCCCTTGACTTCTCACACCCCAAAAGTGCGGGTTTGTCATCACCTTGAAGTTGATAATGACTTTTTATTATCCAAAGGTGGATATACATCCTTACTTATCTTTCCTTACCAAAAGATTGAATAACGGTTTATACATCCTTTACACGGAACCGGAAAATGGCGAGGGAAAAAACGGCTTTTCGGCTGGGATAAATTCGATCATTTTGTCGAGATCAATCCAGCCGTGAGTGAGTTGAAAAGCTTTGTTTCGGGGTTGGAAGATAGAATGATGTAATTTTTCAATTCTCCATTTTCAATTTTCAATGGTGTTAAAAATAGTTTCTCCCATGACGAGATGGAGCAATTTGTCTTTTTCACCGACGATCCAAACCACGTCACCGGCCTCGAAAGGTTGTGTCCGGGGTGGGGTTCATGGTGGAGGTGCCGTTGCGTTCGATGCCGATGACGAGGCAGGCGGCTTTATCACGGATCTTGGATTCCCGGATGATGGTGCGTCCCACGAGTGGTGTGTCGGCCTCAATGGTGGGAATTGTTCCAAGCTGACTTCCGGGGACGCTGTTGTTCAAGTTCATGTTTCCGTTTTTTCAACGGTTTTCGACAAACTCACGGAAGACGTTAATTTCTTTGTCCGTGGCGGCCACGATGATGTGGTCGAAAAGGATACAGGCGTTCTTCCCCACCGGGAATGTTTATGCGTTCTTCTCCCCGGATGATTGTTACCACGCTGACCCCGCAGGTCTGGCGGAAATTCAATTCCTTTGGCGTTTTGCCGACGCTGGGAGAGGAAGTTGCGACACTTCGAAGTCGGCGAGTGGGGAGATCGGTCAAATAAATGTTTGACAAAACGTTGCTTGATGGGAGACTTTGCGTTCTTGTTCCTTTTGGCGGGCCGTGAAGTTGCGCAGAAAACGGCGTTCAGTTGTATGGGTATTTTTTAACCGTTTTGGAATAGATGAAGAATAGGATGACTGCGGTGGCGATCGCAGCAGAGACCGGCTTGCGACGTTCACGAGGCTGGATATGACGAACATCACAATCCCGATGCAGAGTGCTACCCGTAGAACGATGAGGAGTTACGAGTGGTCCCCGGTTGTATTTACTATCATTCCATAATTGTTGGAATTCTTCCGAATGGTTCTTTTCATCATGATGGCCCGTAGGAAGGGGAAATAAGTAGCAGGATGGCAACGGCACTGACAAGGCCGCCCTGTATACCGGGGAGTTCTTACGGATTGCAGGGGGTCAGATATTGCAGGAAAAGAGTATGGTGAAACCGACAGGATGGTGTAGGTGATCACTATGCGGCATAATGCTTTCAGCAGTTGGTGCCATGTGCTTTTTTATGGTGGATGGTGTTCGTCCCGTGCTATACCTGTCGAGGAAATGAATCCAAGGGCGTGGGCAGGTGTTTGGTCACGAACTGGTGGGTGGGGTCTGCCAGAAGCGAAGATCATGTAGGCGTGAAAAAGGTGGGTGATGACAGAGACGGTAACCACTATGGGAGTAAGAGGAATTTGTCTGTCACGTGCAGGGTCATACCTAGACTTGCGATAATAAAGCAAATTCACCGATCTGTGCTAACGGGAATCCCGATTGGATGGCAATCCGGAGGCTTTGTCGGACAAGAGAATTCCGGATGCGGCGAACGTGTTGTCGGCCATAACGACCACAGTGATCAGTAATATCGAGACCAGTACTCGACGAGCATGGCGGGATCGATCATCATCCCGACCGAGACGAAAAGATCGCTTGAAAGATCTTTCACGGGTTTAATGAGGGTGTTCGATGTTCTCGGCTTCGATGGTTTCCGCCAGGATGGACCCCATGACGAAGAAGCCCCTAGTGCGGAGAGAACCCGGCTTTCACGGCAAAGTAGAACCATGCCGAGACAGAGTCTGAGTGGATACGACTAATAAAGTTTCCCTGTTGAGCCATTGTTTTGTTTTTTTCAGAAAGGTTGGAATTAGGAATATCGGTAATAGACCAGAAAACGAGTGAAGGCGATAAGTCATGGGATGCTATCGACCATTTCTATACCTTCAAAGTGTTTGCTGACGGCTAACGTGGAAAGTAATACCATGAGGACTACGGCGAAGAGGTCTTCCACGACAAGAATTCCGAAGACGACTCCTGCGAAACGCTGATTGCGGAACCCATGTCGTCAAATGCCTTAAAATGATGGTGGATGGATGACATCGAGAGCATTCCCCAAGGAAAAGGCTATTCATGTGCCCCCCATCCGGTGACAGCCCGGTAATGTAGCCCAGCATCATCATGGCACCCACGATGGTAGGGCGCTGATCATAACGGTTCCCCCGATGTTCCATGAGTTTCTTGAAACTAAAATCAAGTCCCAAAGGCAAAACAGGAGAGAAAATGACCCCGATGTCAACTGATGGATATTCTCGGCATCCGTGATCATGGGGCCGCCAAATGTAAGGGGCCTGCGATAATACCTGCCACGATATAGCCCAGCACGACAGGTTGTTTTAGCCATTTAAAGAGAATGGTTATCAATCCGGCGGAAAATAAGATAATCGCCAAATCCGATATTAGGACAGGAATGTCTGACATGATGTTTATTTTTGCAGGAGCAAAGTTAATGATTTTTGATTTGGATGAATAAATATCAATTATCTTTTGTGTGATATGAGAAAAAAATCAACATTCAAAAAGGGCCGTGTTGGGGGGCGATACTCACAACGATTGTTGCGGGAATGTTGCTTTCCGTAGTACAGGTTGTCGTGAAACCACCGTTGCTGTTGGGGGAGAGATTGTTGCCAGGCGGATGATGGATTCAAATTGTGCTGGCTGCTCTTTTCGGAGGATAGCTATATTTGCAGATGTTCGACCGGAAACGACGGGGGAATGTAAGTGGAGACGTGTTTGGCTGCTCTTTCTCGATTGTGTTCTTTAGCCAGTTATTCTTGGGGATTTTCGTGGATAGGCATGTTTCTGATGTCAGGAAAACTCCATTTCCCCATACCTGGACTGATCCTGGCGGGGTATTTTACCGGGGGAGAGGTGTCATTCATGCCGTTTTTTGTTTCTCGTAACGACTTATTGGGTCCGGAGGTGCGTGGTGCAGCCAGCTCTGTTATTTCGGGGCGTGATAGTCTGGCAGCGAAAAGAGATCGGCTTAAGGGACGTTTCCTTCTTCTAAAATGAGGTCCCGAATGCGTTGGACGGTATTGTTTTGTATTTATAGGTCAGTCGCTTCTCCGCGTTGAGAGTGTTTCAGTCCGGTGATTTATTCCACGGGGATTGCGCTTTTGCCAGGTGCGTGGTATCATGATTATTTGGTTCGTGCCCAAAAGGCGTCATGTTGCCATGCGTGCTTCTTCTCCTATTGTCGCGGGGGACGTTTGGTCATGTACTTTGAAATACGAGTGTCTCCTGTGGCGATTGCGTCTGAACGATCGTTGCCGGCATTGCATGGCTTATGCGCGTGTGTCGGTATGGGGCTCTGTCGAAAAGCAGACGTGCTGAAAGGGGCGTCCGGCAATCAACTGTACTTTGTGTGGAGATTGTTTTGCGGGATGCGGTCATGATGCCTTGGAGTATCATTTTTGGGGAATTTCTCCTATATTGGCGGAACGTCTTTGGTTAGGGACTACACTGGTACTTTTCACGTGTTTTCCTTTCTATTGCCCGGGCTTTAAATATGTGGAAAAGATTGTATATTTTTGTAACGTACATATCCGCGCAGGGATACTACATTTGTGTGCTAATCAATAAAATATGAAAAATAGACCGATTTCTTCAATTATTTGTGGTAAAGGAGTTTTACCCTTTGTATATCGAGCAAGCCGCTAATATAGAGGCTGCAGCCAAACTTTTGGTGGAGTTATTACAAGAGCAAGACCCTGAAAACAGAAAGCGCTGTACAAGGACATCAAGGAGTACGAGCATAGTGGAGATATGATCACCGCTAAGTTGTACGAGGAATTGAACAAGACGTTTGTTACCCCTTTCGATCGCGAGGACATCAATCTGTTGAGTGGACGTATGGATACGTTCCTCGATTTTATTCACGATGCAGCAGAAACAGAATGTTGATGTACCGTCCGGAAGAGTGTGAACCAGTTGTTGATTGCAATGGGACAATGTATAGTGGAAGATGCTCGTATCTTGAAGGATATTATGAATGGATTGAGTATATCCAGAAAAAACC
>VOFG01003087.1_pt1 | contig 17761 bp, 23 predicted proteins | sample 5384171 | NCBI WGS metagenome assembly VOFG01 (sample SAMN12384726, study PRJNA508395) | human gut metagenome | isolation source: healthy gut F | host: Homo sapiens
TCATAGGCAACCTCATTTCTTTACATGACGCTGTTTCAAACGGGAAAATATTGTCAATGGAATTTTCTGTTTTGAAAGATTGCTGTAAGCGTCACTTAATTGCCCCGACAGGACTTGAACCCGTATGCTCGATTGCTGTGCGGAACACAAGCGTTATCGCAGTCATGTTCCCTCCGGTTTACCATAACCGGCAATCGGGGCAGAGACGAGGGGCGGAATCGAACCGCCGACACATGCCTTGGACTGGAATGAGATTGCTGCTGAGATCACTAACATGATCTGCGTATTCACATCATTGCTCTACCATCTGAGCTACCTCGCCATGTGGCACGTCTTATTGATTTGTAAGGACGTTTGTGCCATCGCCTTGATTGGAGAGAGTTGGATTTGAACCAACAATGAAGCAGGCCCCAAGCTGTAATATTTGCTGTCAGCATCACAAACATGATGTATTGTACATAACTGCCGCGTCTACCGTTCCGCCATCTCTCCATGTTCAGTTTTAATACGGAAATCCGTATCAGTTGCGTGGGAGGGAATCGAACCCCCATCTCTTCGTTACCATCGAAAAAGTACTTGTTTATTAAAATATACGAGAAAAGTAGAAGCCGAGCCGTAAGGCGAGGGTTTGACTGACAGTCCTATAGCTCAGTTGGTTAGAGCGCTACACTGATAATGTAGAGGTCGGCAGTTCAACTCTGCCTGGGACTACTTCAAAGTTGAAGACTGAAAATTGAAAACTGAAAATCGGGAACTCTCCGGATTCTCCACTTTCCACTTTCCGTTTTCCACTTATAAGAAGGGGGATTAGCTCGGGACCATCGGTAAGGCTGTCTCCGAGACCGATAGTGAACCAGTACTGCCGAAGGGAAGGTGAAAAGCACTTCGAACAGAAAGAGTGAAATAGTCCCTGAAACCGTGCGCCTACAAGCGGTCAGGATTTTTCTTAAGCAGTGACGGCATTAACGCTTTGCATAATGAACCTACGGGATTACTTTTTCCGGCAAGGTTAAGCATCTTGATGTGCAGCCAAGCAGCGAGTCTGAACAGGGCGTCGAGTCGGAAGGAGTAGACGCGAAACCAAGTGATCTACCATGGTTGAAGGTTGGTAACTAACTGGAGGACCGAACCGATAAGCGTTGAAAAGAGCACCAGGATGAACTGAGGGTGGGGTGAAAAGGCTAATCAAACTTGGAGATAGCTCTATTGCTCCTGACGTGGAGACGGAGGGAGTGACAGCGCCGCGGACTGACGGAATAGTCCGTTGAAGGGTGTAGATGCTGATCATCCCAGGCAAATCAGGATGAGAGTCGAACCTGATAGTATGGAGCGTTCTTTCTGAACAATCCAATAGTGCGTGTAATCATACTCCCAAGAAAATCCGCTAAACTTAATCCTTTGAGGTACCCGTACCGCAAACGGACACGTAGTCGGGTTGAATATACTAAGGCGCTTGAGTGATTCACGGTTAAGGAACCAGGCAAATTGACCCTGTAACTTCGGGATAAAAGGGTCCCAACGAGAGTTGGGCGCAGAGAATAGGTCCAGGCAACTGTTTAACAAAAACACAGGGCTGTGCCAAATTGAAAGATTACGTATACAGCCCTGACACCTGCCCGGTGCTGGAAGGTTAAGAGGAGATGTCATCGCAAGAGAAGCATTGAATTGAAGCCCCAGTAAACGGCGGCCGTAACTATAACGGTCCTAAGGTAGCGAAATTCCTTGTCGGGTAAGTTCCGACCTGCACGAATGGTGTAATGATCTGGACACTGTCTCAACCGTGAGCTCAGTGAAATTGTAGTATCGGTGAAGACTATAGCTTAACATTGAATTTGGGTAATTGATGTGTAGGATAGGCCGGAGACTTTGAAGCAGGTACGCCAGTATTTGTGGAGTCGCTGTTGAAATACGGCCCTTTGATTATTTGAGTTCTAACTCGTAGTTGCGAGGACACTGTTTGGTGGGTAGTTTGACTGGGGGTGGTCGCCTCCAAAATAGTAACGGAGGCTTTAACGGCCCTCAGGACGATTGGTAACCGTCCGCAGAGTGTAATGGCATAAGGGCGCTTGACTGGGAGACTAACAAGTCGATCAGGTAGGAAACTAGAGCATAGTGATCCGGTGTTTCCGTATGGAAGGGACACGCTCAAAAGGATAAAGGTACCCGGGGATAACAGGCTGATCCCTCCCAAGAGCTCATATCGACGGAGGGGTTTGGCACCTCGATGTCGGCTCGTCACATCCCGGGGGCTGGAGAAGGTCCCAAGGGTTGACCGCTGGTTTGGCACAGTGGGTTCAGAACGTCGAGACAGTTCGGTCTGGGTATCTATCGTGGGCGTATGATTGGCTCTGACACTAGTACGAGAGGACCATCTGGACTGACCGCTGGTTTACCAGCCAGCCACAAGATTAGATTTCTTAGGGTCGTTAAAGACGATGACGTTGATAGGATGCAGGTGTAAAGGTGGTAACATCAAAGCCGAGCATTACTAATTGCCCGTTCACTTTCTTTTCGGACGGTGCGGATCGCGATATATACGTTTAGCTTTTTTAATTGACAATTGACAAATGACAATTGACAATTGACAATTAGATTAACAGATACTTGAATTTTACTTTTTATCATGTCATAACTTATCATGACAGCTTTGCGATAATTGTCATTTGTCAATTGTCCATTGTCAATTGAAGAAATTCAGGTGGTTATAGCACGAGGGTTCCACCTCTTCCCATTCCGAACAGAGAAGTTAAGCCTCGTCACGCCGATGGTACTGCGTAACAGTGGGAGTAGGTAGCCGCCATTTTAGGAGAAGGTAGAAATACCAGAAGGGCTTTATTGTTTGGATACTTTCGGATTTAAGACTGGAGAGGATTTATTGATTATACATATTTCTCTCAATTATTAAACTTGGCGGACTTCTTTAAAACGTATGTACGCCTAACTACTTTTTAACACATAAAATCACAAACTGCGAGAACAAAACACTTTGTACGTTGTTTCAATAATAGAGTTAAACTTTTATGCTTAAATGATGTGAATAACGACAAACGGATATATTTAATTGCTACATTTGTCACCGAAATACGAGAATTCGATATAAACAACTAAAATAAATATCATGAAAGGTTCTGTGAGATTGGAAATGCTATGAATATCACTTCATGTATTTCTCAGAGCGAATGCTCTTGTCAGTTGTCTGAATCAACTTCCCGATACGAATTCTAATTCTTCATTTAAGACTCGTTCGCTGGGGTATGACAGATCATCCCAGTCTTTGTCTATTTCTGACGTAGAATTAGGCTTTAAATCAGTAACAGAAACATCTTCTAATAATTATCGTCTGCGTAGAATCATTGAATCCAATGATTTCTTTAAAGACGTTATGTATAAGTTCTTCTTGTTAAGAGAAAACTCACTTGTATTAGATCAAAGTAAATCCTATTATTCGGATAAGGATCCACATTACTCCATTATCTGTAGCGACTACTACGTGTTCGCTCTAAGACGTATCCTTATTTAATTACTTATCCCATCTTATTTACTTTTTCGTACCCTGTATGAAGCTGTGTGACTTTCATTCTTGAAAAGTCACAGGGTCTATAGCGCAGTGTATCTAATCATTTGAAAATTTTCTAAATAACTAAAATTAATATCTTAACAAAAAACTTATTATGGAAACTACTAAAAAGTCTCAGATTGTAGGTATAAAGAATGCCGGTATCGTAATCATCTGCTGTTTCATTGTAGCAGTGTGTATTTTTCAGTTCCTGTTGGGAAATCCGTCTAACTTTTATGAACAATGACCCTAACAACCATCCATTGAACATGTTGGGTACCATTTACAAAGGTGGTGTGATTGTGCCTGTTATTCAGACACTGTTGTTAACTGTACTCGCTTTGAGTATTGAACGCTTTTTGCTCTTCGTTCTGCTTTCGGTAAAGGCTCGTTGGCTAAATTTGTAGCTAACATCAAAGAAGCTCTGGCTGCCGGTGACCTTAAGAAAGCACAAGAGATTTGTGACAAACAACGCGGTTCTGTTGCCAATGTAGTTACTGCTACTTTGCGCAAGTATGAAGAAATGGAAAAGAACACTGCTTTGCCTAAAGAACAAAAAGGCTGCTGGCTATCCAGAAAGAACTGGAAGAAGCAACTGCTCTGGAAATGCCTATGATGCAGCAGAATCTTCCGATTATCGCTACAATTACTACTTTAGGTACATTGATGGGATTGCTCGGTACTGTAATCGGTATGATCCGTTCATTTGCCGCATTGTCCGCCGGTGGTGGTGCCGACTCTATGGCTTTGTCACAAGGTATCTCTGAAGCCTTGATCAATACGGCTTTCGGTATCTTGACAGGTGCGCTGGCTGTTATTTCTTACAACTACTTCACTAACAAAATTGACAAATTGACTTACGGACTCGACGAAGTCGGATTTCTATCGTGCAGACTTTGCAGCTACTCATTAATTTGGCGAACCCTTTAAAATCTATTAATCATGGGTAGAGCGAAAATTAAAAAGAAAGATACGTTCATAGATATGACCGCTATGAGTGACGTAACTGTATTGCTTCTGACTTTCTTTATGTTGACATCAACATTTGTGAAGAAGGAGCCGGTGCAGGTTACCACCCAGCCTCCGTATCGGAAATCAAGATTCCGGAGACAGATGTACTCCAGATTCTGGTTGACCAGGAAGGAAAAATATTTATGAGTCTCGACAAGCAGCAGGATATGCAGGCTGTCTTGGAGAGTATGGGTGAAGAGTATGGCATCAAGTTCACCCGGAACAGGCAAAGAGGTTCACAGTGGCTTCTACGTTTGAGTGCCTATCAGAAGTATGCAGAAATTCCTTTGACCTCCCGGAAGATCAACGGGACAAAATTCTGAAGAATGAAGGAATTCCTTGTGATAGTACCGATAATCAGTTCAAGTCGTGGGTGCGTAATGCACGTGCCGCCAATGCTGATCTGCGAATTGCTATTAAAGCGGACGCTTCAACTCCATACTCAGTGATAAAGAACGTAATGAACTCACTTCAGGATTTGCGGGAAAATCGGTATAATCTGATTACTTCTCTCAAAGCAGAATCTGAAAATTAAAAGGGAGGAAAGACAATGAGTGCTGAAGTACAAGAGCAGCGGAAAAAGAGGAAAAGGCAAGCAGAAGAAAATGACTGTCCGGGTAGACTTACCCCGATGGTGGATATGAACATGTTGCTGATTACTTTCTTTATGCTTTTGTACCACGCTGAGCAAGCCTCAGACGATGGAAATAAGCATGCCGAGCAATGACAAGGATATAACTGAACAACAAAAGAGTATGGTGAAAGCCTCAGGCAATTACATTATTGCTGGGAGCCGATAACAAGCTCTATTACTATGAGGGAGAGCCTAACTACAAGGATTACACCTCATTGAAGGAGACTAGTTACGGGGCAAGGGTTACGTGCCGTACTTCTTCAGAAAAATGCTGCAGCTGTCAATCAGGTAAGAGCTTTGAAACAACAGAAGCTCGATCTGAAGATAACAGATGACGAATACAAAAAGAAGGTTTCCGAAATAAAAAGCGGAAAAAATACGCCGACCGTCATTATCAAGGCGACGGATGATGCTTCTTATATGAATCTGATTGATGCATTGGACGAGATGCAGATATGTAATATAGGTAAATATGTGATAACGGATATTGCCGAAGTTCTGATGAGTTCCTGATTAAGAATTATGATGCTAAGGGAGAAGTGTCACAGAACTTGGCCGATAAATGATGTAACACCTAAAAAAAAGAAAGTAAAATGGCAAAATTAGATTTAGCTTCTTCGGAATGGTGTCAGCTGATTTTTGAAGGCAAGAATCAAGCGTACGGCGCATATAGAATGCGTGCCAATTCACCCAGACGGCATACTATTGCAATGCTGATTGTGGTGGCGATAGCAATCGTTGGATTTACTATCCCTACGCTGCTTAAGTTGGCGACCCCGGAGCAAAAGGAAGTAATGACAGAGGTTACAACTTTGTCGAAATTGGCAGAACCGGAAATCAAACAGGAAGAGATGAAACGGGTAGAACCGGTTGCACCTCCCCCTCCTGCACTGAAGAGTTCTATTAAGTTTACTGCCCCTGTCATCAAGAAAGATGAAGAGGTGCACGAAGACGATGAGATCAAGAGTCAGGAAGAATTGACTTCTACCAAAGTGGCAATCTCCATTGCCGACGTAAAAGGTAATGACGAAGCCAACGGAGCCGATATTGCTGACCTGAAGCAAGTGGTGACACAGGCTGCGGAACCGGAAAAAGTATTTGATATGGTAGAGCAGATGCCGACCTTCCCCGGTGGACAGCAGGAACTGATGTCATACCTTGGGGAAAAATATCAAGTATCCGACAATTGCACAGGAGAATGGAACACAAGGTCGCGTTATTATCCAGTTTGTGGTAGAGCGTGACGGTACTATCACCGATGTGCACGTAGCTCGTGGTGTAGACCCATACTTAGATAAAGAAGCCGTGCGTGTGGTACAAAGTATGCCGAAATGGATTCCTGGTAAACAAAATGGTAAAGCGGTACGTGTGAAATTCACCGTTCCGGTAATGTTTAGATTACAGTAAGATGATGAAGAGACAATTTTGGCTGGTAGGAATCGTTTTGTTGGCGGTGTTGAGTGCTTGCCGTTCCAAATCGGATGGACCGACGGATACGTATTCGTCTGGGGTGATATCTATTGCGGCGGATGAAAGTTTTGAGCCTATTATACAGGAAGAGATAGATGTGTTTGAAAGTCTGTATCCTTTGGCCGGAATTGTCCTCGCTACACGACGGAAGTCGAGGCTATTAATTTACTTCTGAAAGACAGTGTCCGGTTGGCTATTGCAACCCGGACATTGACTGAGGAAGAAATGAATTCCTTTCACAGCCGCAAGTTCTTTCCCCGCGAGATTAAGCCTTGCTACAGATGGTCTGGCATTAATCGTCAACCGGGACAATCCGGATTCTTTGTTGACCGTACGGGATTTCAGCCGCATCCTCACTGGTGAGGCGAAAGACTGGAAGGATATAAATCCGAACTCCCGCCTGAAGAGTATTCAGGTGGTGTTCGATAATAAAAACTCCAGCACCGTACGCTATACAATGGATTCTATCTGTGGTGGAAAACCACTGGCTACTGACAATGTCAGTGCCTTGAAGACCAATCAGCAGGTGATAAAGTATGTAGCAGAGAATCCCGGAGCAATGGGAGTCATTGGTGTGAACTGGCTGGGCAACCGCAGCGACACCACCAACCTTTCTTTCACCGAGGAAATCAGAGTAATGGCAGTGAGTGCGGAGGATGTAGCTACTCCTGCTAACAGTTATAAGCCTTATCAGGCTTACTTGTATTACGGTAACTATCCATTGGCACGACCCATTTACGCATTACTGAATGATCCTCGCAGTGCGCTGCCTTGGGGATTTGCTTTTTTATGACATCCGACAAAGGGCAGCGGATTATATTAAAATCTGGACTTGTTCCGGCTACTCAGCCAGTGCGTATTGTCCATGTGAAAGACGAATAATAACTAAAATTAGAGACTATCATGAAAAAAGAGTACAAATGTTTTTAGCTGGAGCGTTTATAGCAGTTGGGTCGCTCTATGCGCAATCATCTGATGCCGAATGGCAGGCAGGAGTTGCAAAATTGAAAGAAACCATTCAGACGAATCCGGCTCAGGCCAATGAGGAAAGCTGAACAGTTGATAAAAGGAAAGAATAAAAAGAATGTGGAACTTCTGGTGGCTATCGGCGAGGTATATCTGAAAGCCGGAAAACTTCCGGAAGCACAGGAGTATGCTGCTCTTGCCAAAAAAGTGAATGGCAAATCGGCTCTTGCTTCCGTACTGAGGGAGACATCGCCTTTGAGCAGAAAAAACGCCGGTCTTGCATCTCAGAAATATGAAGAAGCTATCTATTTCGATCCGAGTTGCACAGAAGCATATCTGAGATATGCGGATATTTATAAATCAGCCAATGCTGCTCTGGCCATTGAAAAGCTGGAACAGCCTGAAAACCCGGGAACCGTCCAACACAGCCGTAGATAAGAAACTTGCCGAAATCTATTATTTGAAGAATGATTTTAGTAAAAGCTGCCGAAGCCTTATTCGCGTTTTGCGATGGGACCGACAGCGACAGAAGAGGATTTAGTGAAATATGCATTTGCCCTCTTCCTGAACCATGACTTCGAGAAGTCACTTGAAGTGGCGAATATGGGATTGAAAAAGAATGCGCGTCACGCGGCGTTCAATCGCCTGGCAATGTATAATTATACAGACCTGAAGCGCTTTGATGAAGCAATAAAAGCGGCGGATGCTTTTTTTACCGAATCGGACAAGGCTGATTATTCATATCTTGACTATATGTATTACGGGCATTTGCTCGAAGCTCTGAAGAAATATGATGAAGCTGTAGGACAATATGAGAAAGCCATACAATTAGATCCGACAAAGACGGACTTATACAAAAAATATCTCTTCTGCCTATGAACAGAAGAATGATTATAAAAAAGCAATTAGTGCTTACCAGAAATATTATACATCCCTTGATAAAGAACATCAGACTCCGGATTTACAATTCCAGTTTGGCAGACTTTATTATGGTGCAGGTACGCAGACTGATTCGCTGACAATCAATGCTGAAGAGCGCAAGCAGGCTTTGATGGCCGCTGATTCTGTTTTCCATTCCATCGCAGAAGCAGCACCGGACAGCTACCTGGGTAATTTTTGGAGGGCACGTGCCAATTCCGCACTGGACCCCGAAACGACTCTTGGACTGGCGAAGCCTTTCTATGAGGAGGTAGCCACCCTGCTGGAAAGCAAGAATGATCCTCATTACAATTCAGCCTTTGATTGAGTGCTACAGTTATCTTGGATATTACTACTTATTGGCTATTGAAAATCCGGCACTGAAAGCGGAAGCAATGGCGAATAAAGAAAAATCTAAGGAGTATTGGAGCAAAATTCTGGCTATAGACTCCACTAATGCTACTGCTAAAAGGGCATTGGATGGCATCAAATAGTGAATAATTTTAGTTGTTTGTCGTGACAGGAGGAGTGGAGAGTGATCTTAGCTCCTCTCTTTTTTTTATTGTCACGTTTAGCTGTTTTTCAGTCTGTTACATTCCTTTGGTAAGCGTAAAGCAGTCGATGTCCGGTGCCCAGTTGTAGCTGTTACCCATACGGATATGATTGTAACCGGCTTTCAGATCAACGGGGATTGTTACTTGATTGTGCTTGTCATCCTCTCCCAGTGAATCGATTTTGGTTACGATGCCGTTGACATCTACCTCCAGTTGTCTTCCTTTGCCGAATGAATAATGAACCGTCATTTGGTAACGTCCGCCGTCTGCGCTGTATACTTCCGGCCATTCTGCGTAATTCTCCGGTTGTCCGCCCAAGAAACCTACTTTCATTTTTCCGGAAGTCTTCCTGATCGGCAGCATATATGATGCCTTTCGGATTTTTGCCGAGATCATTGAACATTGGCAGGTATGCCCATTCTGCTTCATACAATGTCGGTTCCAGACGTGTTTCGCCTTCCATACGGAGGAACATAGCGCTGTGTGCAGGAAGCGTTTGCTCAAAGACATCAGAGAAATTTCCCAAATCACTGCGTTTTACCAAGTCACGTACTTTTACGTTCTCGCCAAATTCCAGTGCCGAGAAAGGTACGGAGAAGCTGCAAACAGTGTCCGATGGATTGTAAAGAGCAACGGCACGTACATTTCCACGTTTTTGTTCGATGTCTTTTACCAGTACATAGCCTTCGTTTTCATGTTGTGCTACGTATGCCTGCAAGCCTAGCGGGTCTTGGTTCAGAGCGATTAATTCTTTGTTTGTCAGCAGTTCAAGAGAAGATTCCGGCAGACTTTCCAGATTACATCCGATCAGCAGGGGTGAAGCTCATGATACACCATAAGCCGAAGTGAGCTTTCTTCTTCTGTCGTGGTAAGTCCTTTTCCTCCTACTTTGCTGTTGTCGCGGAAACCGATGACCATCATATCCATGTCATTGTAATGTCCGTCTTTGGCGTAGGCAGACAAGTATAGGTTTTTGCCGACCACATATTTCAATGAACCCCAATGCGCATTGATGTCACCACTGATACGCCATGAAGTAGCTACATCCTTTGCCCATGTGCCGGGAAAAGCCCAACGGCAGATGTTGACAGAGACGTCCTTGTTTACTTTGTCGATGCTGTTCCGATGGAAGTATAGCGTTCCTGTTCATTCAGGCCCAGTACATCTCCGCCGCAATAGTCTATCTTGATAAAGTCGAATCCCCAATCGCTGAAATAGAGTTGGGCGTCTTGTTGCTCATGTCCGTAAATACCGGCACCTACTCCTGCATGATCGTTGTCCCAGATAGAACCGCAAGTGTTGTTGCCCGCATCTGTATAAATACCGGCTTTCATTCCAAGACTATGTATATGGTCGGCAACCGGTTTCATTCCATTCGGGAAACGGTTTTTGTTGGTCTGCATTTTTCCATTGCCATCTCGTTCGCCGAAGAAACCATCATCAATATTAATATAATGATATCCTGCGTCTTTCAGACCTTTTTTTAACCATCAGGTCGGCCTGATTTTTAATAATATCTTCACTGATATCTACTGGAAGGCATTCCATGAACTCCAACCCATAATAGGGGATTGACTGCTTTTTCACTTCCGGATTGAGAAACCTGAGTTTCTGTACAACTAACACATAACAAAGGAAACTACCGCTGTGGCTAAAAGGTGGAATCTGTTTTTCATGATGTAACAGGTTGATGAATTAATGGGATTAAATAAAATATTGGTAACAAAGATATAAATGAATCTATTGGCGTGCAAATAAATTAAACTGAAAATAGAGAGGAATCGAACGAAAAAGAATTTGATTATTGAATTATCTGATGGATTATCAGTACGTTACCAAAGTGAATTAAAACAAAAAGCGACAAATGATAAAATCATTTGTCGCTTTTTGTCGGAATGAGGCGACTCGAACGCCCGACCCCTACGTCCCGAACGTAGTGCGCTACCAACTGCGCTACATTCCGCTCTTGGATGTGATGTTGTTGAAAATTGAACTTTGAAAGTTTTTATTCGTAAAACTCTGATTAACATTACAATTTCTATCACATTATAATCAAATAAATAGATTGTATATATGTTAAATGTTAACTTATATTGCTCTTATTTTTTTTGACGGTGCAAAGATATGGAAAAGGTTCGATTTATCCAAATACTATAGGAATATTTTTGGAAGGAACTTCATAATGTATTCTTTTATAATGATAAGAACAAAGCTATATCCCGTGTCCTTCTCTTTAGTGCTGACTTTTTAAGACAAAGAGTTTATCTCCTAATGAGAAACTGAAATATTCATTATTAGATATACCGGCAATATGCAAAATTGAATATATACGGATATTAGTTCTAGTATATATACAATTTAAGTACCTTTCTTCCTAAGAGAAGTTTCAATCTGTAATATAATTGTAATTAATTGAATTTCAACGAATAATGAATTAACTAGAAATATGTATAGATTACAAAGTTTTGCAAATCCCCTAATTTTTAATAGTTTAGCTAAAAAAGTTTATATTTTATATTGTCATTTACAATATTTTATATAATTTTGCAACAGGTTGGATACATCTCTTAGGAAGAGATATATTTGAAATGTCATTTATTTATACTCATATATATAGGGGTGTTGAAAAGGTATATGTAACATTGATTTGATATATAACGCATGTCTAAAATATTTCTATTTCCGATATATAGGACGAATGTGGTTTGAGATATATGCGTGTATGTGTGAATTTAGTAATATATAATACTTATATATATGAAAAAAAACAAATTGAAACTGTATGCAATTATGATTTTTGTGCTTCTCTGCACAGAAGTACATTGTCAGAAAGTAGCAATCAAAAGCAATTTATTGTATGATGTTACTGCAACTGTTAATGCAGGAATAGAAGTTGGCCTTGCTCCGAAATGGACATTTGATCTTTCCGCTAACTATAATGGCTGGACTTTTTCACATGAGCGTAAGTGGAAACATTGGCTTCTGCAACCAGAAGGACGTTATTGGTTTTGTGATCGTTTCGCTGGTCATTTTGTTGGTGTTCATGCTTTGGGTGGGCAGTATAACATTGGTAATCTGAACAATCATATTTCGTTTCTTGGAACAGATTTATCTGTGCTTTCTGATCGTCGTTATCAAGGTTGGTTTGCCGGTGGTGGCATTGCGTATGGTTATGCGTGGATATTGAACAAACGTTGGAATTTGGAAGCGGAGTTAGGTTTGGGCTGGATTTATACTCGCTACGACAGTTATCCCTGTGCCCAATGCGGTACAAAAATAGCCGATGGAAAATCGCATAATTATGTTGGGCCCACAAAAGCGGCAGTCAATCTCATATATACTTTTTAAATCACACAAATTACGGATATGAATAGAACAACAAAAAATACTTTGTAGTAGTTTGCTATTCCTACTCTTGATGATAGGAGCAAAGGCTCAAACAATAATGGGCGGTAATGTGACAGTATCTGACCTTGCCGTGTCTCGTTCGGAAGATAAATTGTTCGTATCAATGGATATTGATGTTTCGGCATTGAGTGTAAAAAGTAACCGTGAAGTGATTCTTACGCCTAGACTGTCAGGAGAAGGTAATGAACTGAACTTACCTTCGGTGATGATAGCTGGTCGCAACCGCTATTATCATCATCTGCGCAATGGCTTGTGTACGGATGATATGATGCTTTATCAAAAAAGCAAAGTATCTGTGGTCAAATATCGTACAGTGGTACCTTATGCCGATTGGATGAAACGTGCCACGCTCAGTACGGGCAATGAAACATGCGGTTGTTGCGGCGAGGCACTTGTTGATGGCAACGAGCCTCTGTTGGTGCTTCAGTTGGAGCCGAAAGAATTTGTGCCTGCCTATGTATACATTCGTCCGAAAGCAGAACCAAAAATTAATGTATTGGAAGGTTCGGCTTATATTGACTTTCCTGTGAACCGAACAGAAATCCATGAGAATTATCGTCGTAATCCGGCTGAATTACAAAAGATACTTAATACTATTGATGCGGTGAAGAATGATGTGGATACACGGATTATCTCTGTCAGCATCAAAGGATATGCTTCGCCTGAAAGTCCCTATTCGAATAATGAACGTCTGGCGATGGGACGAACGAAAACATTGAAAGAGTATGTACGCAAACAGTACGATTTTGCCGATTCACTATTCATTACCGATAACGAGCCGGAAGATTGGGCAGGACTCGAACGTTATGTGGAAAACTCGTATCTCGAAAACAAAGCAGGTATTCTGGCATTAATCCGCAGTAACCAGGAACCGGATGCAAAAGAACGTAGCATCAAGACTGCCTTTCCAAAAGATTATGCATTCTTACTGAAAGAGGTTTATCCGGGGCTTCGTCATTCAGACTATGCAGTCAAATATGAAGTGCGTACCTATACTGATATCAACGAAATCAAGCGTCTGATTAAAAACACAGCCACAGAAGTTAAGTTTGAATGAGATGTATCTTGCCGCACAGGATATGAAACTGGGGAGTGAAGAATATAATGAAACATTCGAAGTCGCTGTACGTATGTTCCCTGATGATGAAGTGGCTAATCTGAATGCTGCAAATGCCGCAATGGCTAGGGGGGATATGAAGAATGCGGAATATTATCTGAAGAAAGTCTGGAAACTCACCGCAGGCTGTTTATGGTCGGGGGACATACGCTGCCTTGAAGAAGGAGTTTGATATGGCAGAGAAAATGTTTACTGAAGCTCTGCACATAGGGGGCTGGCTGATGCAGAGGAGATGTTAAAGCAAATAGAAGAGATAAAACATTAACAGGATCTAAATATAAAAACATAGAAATTATTAATTCATTCAAAGTTGCAGATTATGAAAAGAATTAGCAAGTATTTTTTATGCCTTTTTGCCGTAGTTCTCACAGCAGGTTGTGCTGAGGATAAACTAGGTGAAACAGAATTTGACCCTACTGTTTATGAGGGAGATAAGGCATACATGACAGTACAGGTAACTATGCCGTCTGTGCCTGGTTCGCGTAGTAATACGGTTGAAGGTGGTGGCAGCAATGTTGGTGTCGAAATCGGTAAAGATTATGAGAACAATGTGAAAAGAATGTATGTGGTACTTGCCCGCAGCACGGATAATGCATTCATTGCTTTTGGTGACATGTCGGACAAGATGAAACAATCCGCAAATAAACAGGCTTATATTGGGACTTCCGAAATAACTAAAACGCAATTGTCTCAGTTCTATAATGATACAGAAACACCAACTGATAAAAAGGAAGTGAATGTATTTATATTTTGTAACCCGACAGATGAATTGGTAGAACTTATTAGTAAAACTGAATATAAGAATACGACATGGTATAATGCAATTTGCAAGGGTGACGATGAGGAATTAGGAAAGATATGGAGCAAGAATGAAGGTGGCAGTTTTCTGATGTCCAACTATTCCACAGCTAAGCGCTTGCTCCCTAATACGATGAATGACTGGTTGTTATATAATGAAGCCACTCCGTTTAATCTTTCCGGAATAAACAATGCGGAAGTTTTGTCACAAGTAGACAACAGTGTAGGTGGTGCAGTGAAAGTAGAACGCGCAATGGCACGTTTCGATTTTAGAGATGGTAGTCGCAGTTTGCCTGAAAATATACGTCCTCAGAAAGGCAACACTTATCCGGTTGTACAAGATATTGCGCCGGACGGAACACCTGGGGCTTACATTGTAAACGTTGAATTAGGTAAAATGGCTTTGGTGAATATGAATAATAGTTTTTATTATTTGCGTCGTGTATCTGATAATGGACTTCCGGCACAAGCTAGTCTTTGCAGCCCGGAAAAGCCCTGGTTTACCGCTGTGGGAGGTGGGGAAACTCATCTTAATGGTAATTATGTCGTGGATGTGTGGGCAACCGAGAAGAATCAAGGCATTGAGACTACGAAATTAAGTGAGTATTTTAATTACCCTCTCTTTCAACCTGACGGCTCAATAGACAATACAAAGCAAGATCAATGGAACACGCATCTATTATCTACGGTTCTTGGGGGTGAAGAAGATACAGATAATAGCTGGAATACTGGTAACAAATATGGTGACTATCGTATATGGCGGTATGTAACTGAAAATACAATTCCGGGACCGGTTGACAGGCAGGTAAACGGTATAACAACCGGTATTGTTTTCAAAGGAAAAATGGTAGCTACTGAAGCTGCTGCCGCTAGCACTGACGAAGATACCAGGCACTTGGCAGAAGTTATTAATTACACTGCTTCTGGTTTAATGAAGGATTCTTATAAAGATCCGATTATTTATATGTTCGGCGGCAATTTGTATGTAAGTTGGCCAAATGTGCGAAAAGCAGTGAAAGTTCTGTTGCATACAACGAAGAGACCAAAACATGGAGTCGTTCTCATCCGCTTTATGTGGCTGTATATGGTACCGGTGGTACAGGTGAGGAAGGGGATGCTAGCCCTCAAGATGAAAGTAGTGCTAATTCAAAATGGAACACTTGGGACAGAAACGATAAAACACTTGAAGGTTCTTATCTCAGTGATTTCAGACAAGCAGCTACTGATGCCGGCATAACCATCTATCAGTCAAGCGAGGACAAAGACGGTGGTTGGGGCTATTATTGCTACTATTATTATTGGAATCGCCACAATGACAATGGTGTGGAAGGTGAAATGGCTCGATGGAGTTCGCTGTAGTTCGCAACAATGTTTATAAACTTGCTGTAACTAACATTTCCCGTCTTGGGCATCCACGTATTTCAGATAATGACCCTGATAACCCAGGTCCTGATACTCCCGATGAGCGAGGTGATATTTATCTGACAGTTTCGGTAGATGTATTGCCTTGGGTAGTTCGTGTCAATAATATCGATTTCTAAGAAACCAAAGATGCATAATAAAAAACGAAATATAATTTCAGGGTTTATCAGTACGGTGCTTGGCATCGTACTGATAAATTTTGCCTTTTCATCGTGTGAGCGTATCTATGAAGATCTTGCTCCATGTCCGCATGGCGTGTCACTACGCTTCATTTACGACTACAATATGGAATATGCCAATGCATTTGCTAAGAAGGTGGATTGTCTGACATTGCTGGTCTATGATGAAAATGGCAATTATGTGGATACTGCATAGTGACGGGTACGGAGTTGCAGGACGAGAACTATCGCATGAAGCCTGGACCTCAAACAAGGAAATTATCATTTCGTAGCTTATGGTGGTCTGGCTTGTAATAAGAAGCTCTTTCCTTATGAAGTATACCCCCGGAGAAGGAACTGGATATACCGATTTGCAAGTGGAACTAGATTCGGAATGCTTGACAAATCCCAGACGAAAGAACTTGCACGGTTTGTATTGGGGTGAACTTACTCTCGCTACTGCCGACCTTTACAGTGAAGGCACTGTTGAGATGATGAAGAACACCAATAATATTCGTGTTGTGTTGCAACAAATGAATGGTGAGCCGGTAGATGATAAGAAATTTGAATTTGAAATTACCGATGATAATATACTGTTCAGTTACGATAATAATTTGCTTGAGAATGGTATGGTGACATACACTCCATGGGCACAAGGGCAAAAGTTTTCGGCAGGATTCACTGATGAGGGAAGAGAAGTGGTGGTAGCTTATGCCGAACTATCTACTTCACGGTTGATGGTGCGTGATTGGTACTCGCCTGCCTGACGGTGCGTCGCAAAGCAGATGGTGTGGAAATTATCAATATTCCACTTATTAACTATTTGCTTATGCTTAAGAGTGATCTGTATGCAAGCATGGATTCGCAGGAGTTCCTTGATCGTGAAAGTGAATGGTCAATGATATTCTTCTTAAGCCCGAATCTTGAATGGATTAAAACTTATATTAAGATAAACGATTGGACTGTCAGAATCAACGATATAAGACAATGAAGAAAATCGCATATATCATTATACCATGGGCTATTTCTCTCCTTTTTCGGGGGTGTGCTCATGATGCAGATAGTGAAATGTTTGACAGGGAAGTGCCGTTAGTGAATCTTAATATCAGTGTTGCCCTGTCTGACATATCGCAATCGGGTACACGGGCCAGTGACATCTATCCAGAGGCTCCAGTAAATGATAATGAAAAGATGAAAACGTTGCGTATTATTGTCGTACGTAACAATGATAATATAGTGGAACATAACCGGATTTACAATTTGGAGGTTGCATCTACCGATTGTTATAGCGAGCCGATGAAAGTTATCGGAAACGAAAAGAAACGAATTTATTTGTTTGCAAATGAAGCTACGGAAATAAAGACAACGGATTTTTTCCGAAACGTAAATTGGTAGAGTGTGATTTTGAGAAAATTCAGCCCGGAGCCTTTATTCTTTACGGATTATATATCCAGTCTGACCATTCGGTTAGGCAGTAATATGGAGCGAATCGACGGTCCGTTGCCGATGAGTGGACTTTATATGGTAGATGTGCCTGCCGAGGATTGTGAACGTGAGCCTTTCCATAATGAGAGCGGCTGTTAAATTTACTTTCAATATAACGAATAAAAGCAGTCGGTCCATAGAAATCACGAAACTGACTATTGATAAAATGGCAGAAAGGGAGTATTACTTGCCACACAATGCTACATATATAGAGAGAGAAACGACGGAGGGAACAAAGTTCTGGGACATAAATAGTTTCGATGT
>VOFG01004142.1_pt1 | contig 17739 bp, 33 predicted proteins | sample 5384171 | NCBI WGS metagenome assembly VOFG01 (sample SAMN12384726, study PRJNA508395) | human gut metagenome | isolation source: healthy gut F | host: Homo sapiens
ATATATTCACCTGTTGAAAACAAAATTCTGTTGATACATAATACTTGACCTTAGTATTATACCAGGTTTAGACTATGAATGAAAGAAAAACAGGTAAAAGAAATGAGGTTTTAATATGAGACTCGAAGGAAAGTCTTTGAAGAGTGATTTTTTGCGTTTTATCATCCCGTCAATTATCGCCCAGTGGGTATTCTCGCTTTATACCATGGTAGATGGTATCTTTGTGGCAAGAGGGGTATCGGAAGTGGCACTGACAGCGGTGAATATCTCCATGCCGTTTACAACAGGACTGTTTTCTGTCTCCATCCTGTTTGCAGTCGGAAATTCGACGATTGTGGCAATCTTTCTAGGACAGGGGGGAAAAACAGAAGGCGAACGAAGTCTTTACGCAGAATGTGGTCTTATTATGTATCCTGTCGGTGTTGATTACAATACTGGTTATGATATTTCTGGATCCATTTGCAAGATTCCTTGGAGCAACGGATCATATTCTTCCATATGCGAGAACATATATTGGAACGATCGCACCATTTTCTGTAGTATATATCCTATCTTATTCATTTGAGACGCTGATCAAGACAGATGGCTATCCAAAGCTTGCGACAATCTATGTGACATCCGGAGCTGTGCTGAACTGTATCTTGGATTATATTCTGGTCATGGTGCTGCATAAAGGCGTCTGGGGTGCGGCATTTGCTACCGGGATCTCGCAGGCAGCAGTGATCCTCTTGTATCTGTGGCATTTTCTGGGACCGAAAGGAACAATAAGATTCTCGAAGTTCCATCTGATGCCATCGGAAATCGGGAGGCAGATCCGTAACGGCATGTCTTCGGGATAACAGAATTCTCAAGTGGGATTATCATCTTCTTTTTTTTAACCAGGCAATCCTGAAATATATAGGAGAATATGCATTGGTAAGTTATACGATCATCTCATATGTGAATACGATCGTTGTCATGTCTATGGCAGGCATTGCGCAGGGAACCCAGCCACTGATCAGTTACTACTATGGAAAAAAACGAATCGGAAAAATATAAGAAGCTTCTGAAGTATGGAATGGTGGCAGCTGCGGCAGGTTCCGTGGCGGCTGTACTCATATGTTATGTTGGGGCAGAAAGTATTGTGGGATTGTTCTTAAAAAGAGAGTGAAGCATCTCTGAGTGTATATTCGGTGCGGGTGCTCCGCATCTTTATCCTGTCATTTCTGCTTGCGGGACTTAATGTGGTCCTGGGAGGATATTTTACCTCTGTGTGGAAAAGGCTGGATTCGCAACGATGATCTCACTTACCAGAAGTCTGATCGCACTGGTGATCAGTCTGGTATTTCTGACAGCTGTGTTTGGAGGAGAAGCTATCTGGTGGGTACCGCTGATCGCGGAGAGCTGCTGTCTGGTGTTATCAGCCGGGTTATATCAGTGGTACAGAAAAAATAATTTTTTAAAATATCTATTGACTTTTCTCTGCAAACGAGTATAATTAATATTCGTTGGACAACTTAAGATGCGGATTGGTGTAATGGCAGCACAGCAGACTCTGACTCTGTTAGTAGAGGTTCGAGTCCTCTATCCGTAGTTATGATGCCGGGTACTTCATTAAGAAGTATCCGGTTTTTTCGTTATAGAAAAAATCAAAATACCTATTGATTTTTTTTGAAAAAATTGGTATAATAATATTTGTTCGCTGAACAATGCAGAACATCACACTGATGCGGATTGGTGTAATGGCAGCACAGCAGACTCTGACTCTGTTAGTAGAGGTTCGAGTCCTCTATCCGTAGTTCCTTGGCAGGGGCGCCGGATACTTTTTAGAAGGTGTCCGGTTACTTTTAAAATTGTATATATCGGAGTGTGGCTCAGCTTGGTAGAGCGCTACGTTCGGGACGTAGAGGTCGCGTGTTCGAATCACGTCACTCCGATTTTACCCCCATTTTATGGGGGTTTTTCATTTTTAGGTGTTGAAAAAGTTGGTTGGCTTTGGTTGGGATTATCCAGTGTGTGCCAGATTCTTAAATTTGGCATTTCGCTCTTGGATAATCTTTTTCTTTTCGGCAAGGTTTGAAGTGTCATAGGTATAATACTTCTCGTTGACCTCGGTAGTATGTCCTAACATACTTGCGACCACTGATTTTGGTGTGCCTTTAGCTTGTAAGTCGGAACTGGTTGTTTTCCGTAGCTTAGTGATACCACCACCGTTTAATTTGTTTTCCCGGCATAACCGTGTCATGCAGTCAGTTATGTTTCTTGCATGGGTATAACTTCCATTGCCATCCGTGAAAATCCATTCACAGAAAATTCCATGTTCTTCTTGTACTCGCTTGATGCGTGCCAATAAGTGATTAATCTGTCCGTCAACCGGATAGGCTCTTGATTTCTTGGTTTTAGTCTTACCAACAGAAAATTCATTTTTAACCGATTGTGTTTTGCAGATTTATTGATACTGATGCAGATATCATTGATATCAGACCATTTCAAGGTTGATAGCTCACTAACCCTCATACCCGTGTACATTGCTAATTCTATGGCATAAGGCGGCATATATAAAGGGTTCTCCCTATAATATCCATGCAAGGCTTTTAAGATAATAGCAAGTTCAGTATCGGTATAGTATTTATCGCAGTCAGATACTTCAATTTCTCCACAATGTTTTGTAAAGTCCTTAGGCTCAAGAAATTCCACTGGATTATCTGTGATAATTTTTTCAATTCTTGCGTATCTAATCACGTTTTTTATATAGCTGAAAACTTACGTGTGGTTTCTTTGCACAATTCAAGTCGCTTGATGGTTTCCAACATAAAAACTTTTATTGTGTTCTCATTAATCTGATTAATAGGCATCTCAGCAAAGTCTGTACCAACAAAGAAACGTTTGCAGTCAGTATTAAACTTATAGATTGAGTTATCGTCTAATTCTAAATCCTTAATACTTCGCCACATGTAATAGACTTCTAGGAAAGTAGGGCAAGTCTTTTCCTGCTTTTTTTCGGGATTCCTCAATGACATAATACTCTATGATTTTACTATTCAATTTTTCCTCGTTGACACTCTCAATCTGCTTTCCCTTTGGCGGTTCAACCCCCTCTTTTGGTAAATAGCTGTACCACTTACCATTTTTTCCTTGCCAGTAGTTATACATTTTTTGTGTAAATCAAGAACTTGTTTTTTATTCATATCAACCTGTTCTTGTATATCCGTTAGCGAAAGTATACCAGTTTTTAATTCTTGATACAATATCTTTATTGAATCTGCTCTCGACATAATGGCTTTCTCATATTGCAGGATTTCAAGGGCGTTCAGTTTAGCCAGTACAATCACGCCCCCTTTTTAATTTTCAGATATGTAACACTGCTGTCTTTAAGGGGTGAGCCGTTTGTAATGATAGATTTTGTATCATACACCTGTCTGGTATATTCTTTTCTGAAAGACGACATTCTCTTGTGTTAAATCCTGTAGAATATCATCTGTAAGCATTAACTTTTTGTTCAATTGGCATTTTAAGGTTTTGAGATTTGAAAAATGCCTTTTTTTGTGTTCCTTTAACTCTAGGTCTTTACCAAAATATTTGCTTAAATAACGTCCTCTGTTCTCCATGCTGTCTACATCAATGCGGTTTATTTTGATAAATCCATACGTCCATAAATCTTGTAGTTTTTCCTTTGCCACAAACGGAAAATCAAAGAAAATAACATGGTAGTGGATTGCTCCACGTTTCTGTTTCTCCCACGTTGCAATATATTTCAATGTCTGGACTTTGGTTTGATACAGATAGTAATTTAATCGTTGTATAAAATACTTAAATTCCTTGTTGGTTATAGTGATGTCTTGAATATTCTCTCGGAATGTCAGCGTTAAAAATTTGGTCTTGTTATCAAAATTGCAGTCAACAATACGGGCAATCTCCCAACGGGTTTGCTCGTATAGTGTTTTTGCTTGCGTTTTAAACTGTCATATTGCTTATGAGCCGACATTTCATCAAATTTTTACGTTTACTTGTGTATTACTTGTTTTTGAATCTGAATTTGAATGGAATAAAATGGGTTTTCATAGAAATACACTTCTTTTCGTAGTAGGAGTTTCAATGATTTTCGTATTGTATACAAAACATTGTTTTGTTTTGCCCACGAAATTCACCTCGTATCCTATTTTTTGTAATGCTTGTTTCTACCCGATTTTTCGGAAGATGTTGTTTATATATCAAGTAAAGATAGAACGATATCTGTTTCCTTAAATGGTGCAGATAGTCAGCACCTTATGACGTTGTCCGGCACTGACTATCTGCCCCCTTTAGGGAACTATTTTGTTCCGGCTTTTCTGATATTGGCAGCTTCTGCTTTGACGGATAAGCGTCCATTATAAAGACTCGCCCATGTATGTAGTCCCTCAAATGAAACGGTCACTTGTCCTCTTTGCTCCAATTCTTCATTAGACACAAGCTGATTGGCATTTTTAACGCCAACTTTGATTTTCTCAAATTTCAGCTTTGGAAAAAAAGAACAGTGTAGTAGAAGCCTAGTTTTCTCTTTGGTGTTGTAGTCAATCCATTCAGATACTTCGACTAATTGAAATTGTTCCTCCAGTTTGTCCGGGTTTAAAATGAAATCAGTTCCTCTAATCAATAAATATGACCTCCTTAAAATATTTGATTATCTGATATTCAGATATTTATTATAATACAGCACAGAATAAGCGATGTCAAGAGAAATATCTTAATATCCGATAAAAAAGATTGACAGAGTGAAAACATTGAAATATAATGAGCATAAACAAGGAGGATTGCGATGAATAAAATAAAAGAATTGAGAAAAGAAAATAACATCACAGTTGCGGAATTGGCAAAAAGAGTTGGGAATTTCACAAAGTATGCTGACTAACTATGAAAATGGGAATGGAACTCCAAGGGATGATTCTATATGGGATAGGTTATCACAACTGTTTGGCGTAAGCAAAAAGTCATGTTATGGGATTGACTACAGATATTGATGTGGTTCACAGAAAGAAAAAATTTAAAGCGGTTGTGGATATGTCAGAACCCATATCAATACAAGTGGAAAATCAAACAGACATTGATATCTTGACTAAGTTGGACCTACTGGATGATGAAGATACAAACAAGGTATTAGACTTTATTAACAATCTTCTTACTATAAAGAAATATGAGGGAATTGAAGATAGTCCAATCGAATATGTGACGAAATAGCAGAAGTAATCTAAGGCGTCCACTTGCCCAGCCGACCCGCCGCCCTGTTAGGAACCGTCGCTCTGGGCATCCTTCGGAACGTTGGTTTTTGAAAGAACACGAACAAGAAAGAACTAGATGTGGAAAGTATACAGAGAATAGCAGACAGCACGATTGCGAAAGTGTTGTCTGTTATTCTTTTTCTTAGTCATATACAAAAAACAACGGTTTTAAACGGTTTCTCTCCATAACGAATCAGCCATGCAGAATAATAGAGATTGATTTCAAGGGTAGTAGGAGTGCCGTTAATCTTGTTGTGTTCTGTTTCGATTTTACGAATAGTCTCATCAATTCCCCAATATTTGTAAACAATAACAGTTAGCTCCGTGTCTCGTGTGCCTTGATTACTGAATGACATGCTGTTACGGACATGGTAATCGGGCAGACTGATGTAATAGCAGATTCCGGCAATTAGACAGAACAATAAAAATGTAGTTATGACTTTTATTTTCATGTGTATGCACCTCTCTTTCTTAAATCCCTAAGGGATAACTATATAGTACCTCGCTGTATAGTGAATTACTACATAAAGATTTATTAAATATACTTTGTGTAGGGGTGATGTATATGAATTATGGACATTTAGAGTTAAGGATAGAAGAACTGTTGAAAGAACGGGATATCAGTAAGAATACCATTTGCAAAGAGTTGGATATTCCGAGGTCAAATTTTAACAGATATTGCAGAAATGAATTTCAAAGGCTGGATGCAAATTTGATTTGTAAGTTATGTGATTATTTTGATTGTGAAGTTGGCGAATTGATTTGTTATGTAAAAGAATAACGAGCTGTTGCTGTTATTGGCATGGAATGGATAAAAGGGTATGCGGAGGTGTGAAAGTCTCTCATACCTTTTTACTTGTGTATTTTATAAAATCGAATTATACTGTGAGTAGTAGTGAAAGTTAAGCAAATAGAATTTGTAAATCTGGACAAATCCGATTTATTATATGAAAGGAAATTATATTATGAAAATTGATGTATGTTCAAAGAAAGAACAGGATTATATTATTGAAAGACTGGTGGAATATAATCTATCTCAGGTTGAGGCTAAACAGAAAGAAAATTTCATAGATTTAAGCAAGAAAATCGGTAAGGATGATAAGATTGTTGCTGGTATTGTAGCAAGGATGTATTGTTGGAATGTAGTTTATGTTGATACATTGTGGGTCGATTCTAGTTATAGAGGGAAAAAAACTTGGTAGCTTACTTTTAGAAGAAGTTGAAAATGATGCTAAATCAAAAGGTGCTAAACTTATTCATCTTGATACATTTGATTTTCAAGCCAAAGAATTAGATAATAGCGAGTCTTGGGATGATGCTGGTAACGGCATCTGACAAGCGTAGACAGCAAGCAAGCAGGGTTGAATAGTGATTGAGCTTCGAAACGTTAACTTCAGTCGGTCGACGTCTTAACTGGTGCGGAAGACAATATCATGTAATGCGATATGGCGAGTGTTATGTGGCACTGCGGAGTCAGAGAACCAATCATGTTTTACATTGTGAATACACATCAACTGGGGAGAGCCTGCCATTTCTCGAAGAAGAGCATGAAATTGCAACTGAAAAAACGGAGGATTTCAAATGAATGGTAGGTGGTCGGACAATCCCATAGTACTGTAGAAATCGGGCAATGCCGATGGAGGAAGGGATTGCATAGTAAAAGGTCTTACGAGGACACATTATCCGTACTCAGGGACGGAGGAAATGATGGAAATAAAATTGGAGAGAATAGCGGAGATATCAGCAACATCAAAACATCCTATATTTACATCAGTGTACCACTTGATAAATGAAGATATGCTAAAGCAATGCCATAAGGAATTAGATGGGAACAAAGCAGTCGGAATTGACAGGGTAACTAAGGATGAATATGGGAAGAACCTTGATAGAAATATCAAGGAACTGGTACAGAGGTTGAAAACAAATCCTTTAAGCCACTTCCGTCACTGAGGGTATATATACCTAAAGGAAATGGAAAGAAATGACCATTAGGGATTGCTTCCCATGAAGATAAGATTGTACAAATGGCAGTGAAGAAAATACTGGGAGCTATTTATGAACCGAGATTCCTAAACTGCATGTATGGATTCAGACCGAATAGGGGGTGTCACGAAGCAATAAAAGAAGTATACCAACGGATAAGCTATGGAAAAATCAGCTATATCGTAGATGCCGATATCAAAGGTTTCTTTGACCATATCGACCATGATTGGATGATGAAGTTCCTTGAATGGAATATACAGGATAAGAACTTATTGTGGCTAATACGTAAATACCTTAAAGCAGGAATAATGGAGCAAGGAAAATTCGAGCCAACAGAGGAAGGTTCGGCACAAGGCTCAGCAATGAGTCCGATGCTTGCAAATATATACATGCATCATGTGCTGACGTTGTGGTTTAAGCTGGTGGTGCAAAGGGAAATGCAGGGAGAGTGTTTTCTCGTCAACTTTGCGGATGATTTTGTTGCAGGATTTCAATATAAGTCAGAAGCTGAAAGATACTATAAAGAGTTAAAGGAACGAATGGAAAAGTTTGGACTGGAGCTGGAAAGTAGTAAAAGCAGACTAATTGAATTTGGGAGATTTGCAGAGCAGAATCGTAGAGCAAGAGGAGAATGTAAACCTGAAACATTTGATTTTCTGGGGTTTACCTTCTATTGTAGCAAAACTCGAAAGGGAGGTTTCGTGCCAAAGGTACAGACTTCAAGAAAGAAGTTAGAGCAAAAGGTTAGAGCATACAAGAACTGGATTTACGATAATCGAAATCGACCAATGCGAGAAATAATTAAAGAGTTGAACGTAAAACTAATTGGACACTACCGGTATTATGGTGTTACATGGAATTTTCGGAAGATAACAACATTCCTGCATAGAGTACAACAGTTTCTATTCAAAGCCATGAATCGGAGAGGTTGTAGACGGGCATACACATGGAATGGATTTGTGGAAATGCTCAAGTATTACCCGTTAGCAAAACCTAAAACGTACTATTGTTTATATTGAAGCGAATGTTACTATGAGGAGCCGTATGCGGGAAAGCCGCACGTACGGATCTGTGAGGGGCTAAGATTGAGAGGTCTTAGTCTACTCGACTGAAAAATTGAGAAAATCGGAGTTTGAGGAGCATCACCGTTATGATTAGAGAATTACGGAAAGTGGATATAAATAAAGTTGCAGAAATATGGTTAGGATATCTCTGCTCAAATTAAAAAGTTGTAAAAGAACTTCTATTACAGGCAACTGTCTATGTTTACAAGGATAAAAGGAAAACATTATTTTCATCAGGTTGGACAAAATGGTTGATCGTGATTCCGGCAATGCTAGGCATTGTGTTGGTGACCTATGTGCGGTATACAACGGATATCTGGGGATTTGGTGCATTTATCTGCCAGCTGATTGCAATTTTGGAATTGGCTTATGGTCTGCGAATTGCGATGCTGGCACAGAATAGAAAAGAAGTCCTATCGGTTAACACCGGAAGAACGACATGAGTATGCACGGTATTTATATGAGAAACAATATCAACGTTACCCTGCTGTAGCGAATCAGATGCTTTTGGTTATGGCACGGATGAGTGTACTTCTTAACAATTATGAACGGGCTGCACAGGAGCTGGCAGATATTCGTATAGATAAATTCAATCCAGCACAGTTGAAGTTGTATTATTACCTGAAAGTGGTTACAGCAATGGCAGCAGGAGATGCGACAGGGATTCAAGAGAGCCAGATGTGTTACGCAGGGATTCCGGATACTAAATGCACATATCCGTCAAAAGCAGAGCTTGCTAGTGGATAGAGCAGAGAGCGGCAGCGCAGATGGCAGAGGCACTGAAGAAGGCAGTGCCGGATAAAAAGAGCATCCGATACGGATCAGTATCATTACTTTGGTTCTTGCGTATAGTACCTTCTTCTATGGATTGTGGTATGGTATAAAACGTGATATGGGATATGAAGTGAGATATCGTTTCGCAGAAATATCGATTACTGTTATTACAATCAGTCTGGCGGTTCTTTTGATCTGGGGGATCGTGAGTTTATACAGACACAATTGCCAGGCATTATCCATACAATTCGGTAAAAACAAAGTGGCATTGATAATTGTTTATGGAGCTGCTGCGATATTTGCACTTTTGATTATTGGAATGAGTGGTCTGAGTGTAGTGTTCGGAATGGATGGAACAGAAACGGTGACTGGTTGTGACAGCAAATATACGTATATAACTGTGCAGGAAGATTATGGTGGTGAACGGAGATATCAGAACCAATAATCCATTTGTTATGCAGAGTATGGATGGTCTGTGGTGGTCTTCGGATTCGGATAGATGAAGAAGATAATCAAGAAGAGGATACTACAGAATTACCGGATTTGGATACAGAGAATTTCAACAGATTCAGAGGATATTCAGAGTGGAAATACCATAGAAGGTTACGAGACAGAAGGGCAGCATGATGGTCTGACAATTCAAAATGCAATGCTGGCAGTTTATAATTACCTTCAGGAGCAGAATACACTTCAAAATATGGCGTTCAGTTACACGGCGAATGCAAAGGGAGAAGTCTATGCTGTCGTCAGCGAAACGCAGGAAACAAAAGAACGGTAATACGGTAAATGTGAGATACTGTCTGTATGATAATGGTTCCAAGACAGATGCAGATGGTAATTCCTGCGAAGAACTGGTGTTAGAAAAAAGTATATCCGGATGGCAATTACGAGACCGAATTGGTAGATTTTTATCTGGTAAATGCAGATACGATGCAGGTGACAGACGAACAGAAGAATACGTGGTAAAATAAATTCTGGGAAGTAGGTGCATTGTATGACAATGAGAGAAAAAATAAAACTATTATCGTAAATGTTTCAAGCGGACTGGGTTCTTTTGAAGTATGCAAAAGGACTCCAAGACATAAGAGGTGAACTGCGCTGATCCAGGTGCCACGGCAACAGATTTGAATGTCGACGGAGGAAAGCAAACAGTACAGGCGCAAGCGTAAAACTTGCAATGATTGATAAAACCGGACTAACAGTAACTTTTATTAGTCGATTTGGAAATATGCCTTGGTAATCAACAATTCCGGTTTTACTGACTAAGAAAATGAGGAGGATTCATAATGAGTGAGAAAACAGAGATTACTTTTTATGCAAACAAGACTAATCCGGCTTGCTTCAGAAGAGTGGCATTTATCTGTTGAACAGATTATCCACTTGTTTAAAGAAGCTGATGTTCTTGGATATATAGAAAAATGTTATGGGATTTTCATTGTGAAGGCGATGAAGCTGTGCTTGAAGATATTACTGAATTTTTGCAAAGAAAGGGGATAGAGATTAGTGCTTGAGTTAAAAGACGGATTTGTTCTCTATCATGGAAGCTATTGTGAAGTAAAAGAGCCAGATCTTGCCAAATGTGCAAAGAGAAAAGATTTTGGGCAGGATTTTATTTAACCACATCAAAGGAACAGGCAGAAAGTTTTTCTGAGAACCTCAATAGCCAAAGCCATCGCAACCGGAACAATTGAAGAGGGGCAGAAGTTTGGATATATTTCAACTTTTGAATTCAAACTTTCAGAAAATCTTGAAACGCATATTTTGAAAATGCAGATGTGGACTGGTTACATTGTATCGCCGCTCACCGAAAGAAAAAAATGTTTATTGAGGTTGAACGTGAAATGGCAAAATATGATATCATTGCAGGAAAGATTGCGGATGATGCAACAAACGCTACTCTTACCGCTTATCTTGCGGGTGCTTTTTGGGACTGCAGGTGATAAAGTAGCAGACGATTTCTGTATCAGACAGTTGCTGCCGAATAAATTGAAAGATCAATACTGCTTTAAAACTGAGGCAGCTATTGAGTGTCTGAAATTTGTGAAAGGTGAGAAGATATGGCTGAAGTAACAATTCCAAAGGAAAAAAATGAATTATACAATCGACCTTCTGATCACTATGGTGACAGATGAAATCGCAGAAGAGACAGGCAAGGACAGAAACGAGGTATTGACAGATTTTTTTGTGTTCAAAGACAGGAAAAGCACTGTATGATGAGAAGACAAAGCTGTGGTGCACTGGTCCGGCATATATAGCTGAACTGTATATGGAAGAATTAAAGAAATCCTGATATGGGATGTGAGTTTAAATTTATACGACAATGGTGACAAAGACTTTCATTCCAAGGAGCAACAATTAAATATTTCAAAAACGCTGAGGTCAGCATTTCCTAATCACAGGACAACGACCTCAGTTTTTTTATACCCAGGAATCGGCATTCATGAATAAGCCGGTTCTTTTTTTTTGTTTACAGAAAAAAGAAGGAGTACAAGAAAATGAGCAGAGCAAAAATCCAAAGTATGAATCCATGTCATTGGAGGAACTGAAGGCCAACATGGAAAAGAGCAGACAGGAACTGGAGGCAGCAATTCACCACAAAAACATTCTGGAGCAGACGGAAGAAGCGGTATCGAAATTTCTGGCTGTTGCATGTAAACTATTGATTAGAGTTTTGGGAGTTGACTCTAAAAACTCTAAATCTAATCTAAGGAGCAGGCTTATGGATCTTTCTTCTTTGACTCCAGACAAACAGGTGAAACTTCAATACTGGCTGGATGTAATACGGCAATGCAGGGCCTCCGGACTGACAAATCAGATCTGGTGTGAACAACACGATATCTCTTTGAAAAGTTATTATTACTGGCTTTCCAAAATTCGAAAGCTTGCCCTGGAAGAACTGCCCCGCAAGAAAAACGGCATCCACATGTGTACAGACCAACAGTCAACTGCTTTAACGGAATCCCCGGCTGAGTTTGCGGAGCTTTCACTTCCGGACAGAAACATTTCCCGTTCCACTCCTGCAGCCATACTTCATATCGGATCCATAACAGTGGAACTTTATGAAGGCTCATCTGCCCAGATGTTGGAAAACATTCTGAAAGCCGTGCACTCATGTTAGGAGATCTTTCCCATGTGGAGAAAATCTATATCCGATGCGGCTACACCGATATGAGGAAGCAGCTCAATGGCTTGCTGGATATCATCCAGTACAACTTCAAACTGGATCCTTACAGCAATTCCTTATTCCTGTTCTGTGGAAAGAGGGCTGACCGGATCAAAGCAGTCCATTACGAGGGAGACGGTTTCTGCCTTTTATACAAACGGTACGAAAACGGACGTCTCCAATGGCCGCGGACCGGCGAAGAAGCAAAACAGATTTCTGATCAGCAGCTGCGCTGGCTTCTGGAAGGTTTGAACCCGGAGCAGCCAAAGGCGGTTCAGAAATGGCTCCCGCATAAGTCTGAAAATACTGAAAATCCTTAGAAATGCTGGGAAATCTGACGATTCTATGGTATAATAATCCTATCGAAGCGAAAGGGTTTTCAGGTTATGTCAGCTACGGAACAGGAGTATAAAAATCATATCAAAGAACTGGAACAGCAGGTCCGGCTCCTGAAAGAGCAGGTTGATTTCCTGACCCGTAAACTTTATGGAACAAAATCCGAGAAGACATCTACTCTCGAAATCGAGGGGCAGGTGTCTCTTTTAATGAAATCGAAACCTGTGCGGATCCTGATGCACACGAACCGGAGCTTGTTGAGATAGAGAAGCACCTACGTAAAAAGGAAGTACACCGGTCAGCGGGAAGAACTGGTAAAAAATCTCCCTCACAGCAAAAAGTACTCCATACCATAGATGAAAGGGAACAGATATGCGATAACTGCGGGAGTACGATGGTGAAAGTAGGGGAAGAATTCGTCCGCACAGAAGTACAGTTTATCCCTGCAAAACTCAAGGTGATTGACCATTACCGGGAAACGTATGAATGCAGGTCGTGCCGGAAAAACGGAACTCTTTATATGGAGAAGGCTCCGGTGCCATATCCTCCCGTCCTGCATTCTCTGGCATCTGCATCTACCATCACCTGGCTCATCCACCAGAAGTTTGAATTAAGCATCCCGCTGTACAGACAGGAAAAAGAATGGGAGGCTTTGGGATTACGTTTAAGCAGAGCGACTATGTCAAACTGGCTTCTGGTTGTCTATCGGGACTGGCTTGTACACATCGTCCACCGTCTGAAGCTGGAACTTCTGAAACAGAGATACCTTCATATCGATGAAACACATGTACAGGTGCTGAAAGAACCGGGACGGAAAAATACGTCCGATTCTATATGTGGGTTTACTGCAGCATCAGAGATGCTGTAAATCCCATCCGCTACTTCGAGTACCAGCCGGGACGAAGCGGGAAATATCCGGAAGCGTTTCTGAGGGAATATGAAGGTTATATCCATACAGACGCTTACTCCGGATACAATGCAGTTTCAGGAGTAAAAAGATGTCTTTGCTATACGCATCTGCGCCGGGCTTTCGTGGATGCGCTCCCAAAAGACATCCATAATTCGGAAGCATCAAAACCTGCGGAAGCAATCCTCCGTCTGAATCAAGTCTTTGGCATAGAGTCAGAGTTGGAGGCGCTTTCTCCTGACCAGAAGAAAAAAGAACGTCTTATCCGCGAGAAACCGCTTCTCGAGGCTTTTTGGTCATGGGCAGAAAAAAGTGCCATCGGAGAGCTGCCGAAATCCAAACTTTCAAAAGCTTTTCATTACGCCTTAAATAACCGTGAAGGTTTTGGAATTATCTGGAGGACGGGAACTGTTCCATCAGCAATTCTCTTGCAGAAAACTGTATCCGCCCCTTTGTAATCGGCAGAAAGAACTGGCTGTTCTCCGGCAGTCCGAAAGGGGCGGAAGCCAGTGCAGGAATCTATACACTGGTAGAGACAGCGAAAGCGAATGGGCTTGCCCCGATGAAATATATAAAATATATCCTGTCCGACATGCCGGGGAGTGCTTTTCTTGAACATCCTGAATATCTGGATGATTATCTGCCTTGGAATCCTCTTGTAAAAGAATTCTGTCGATAACCGTTGACCTTTTAGTATAAAAGGCTGACGGTTATTTTTCTATACACTGTTTTATTTGACGCTTACGTTATTTTTTTTGCCCATTTTGAATTCATCACTTGACATTGTGGCAAAAGAGCTGATGAGCCAGGACGAGCTGGCAGTTATGGATGGCGGCAAGTGCATCTTGCAGTTGCGCGGTGTGCGTCCGTTTCTTTCAGACAAGTATGACATTACCAGACACCTTAATTTCAAATACACAGCTGATGCAGACAAGCGAAATACCTTTGATATTGAAGCATTTTGTCTGCCAGACTAAAACTCAAGCCTGATGAGGTCTGCGATGTATATGAAGTAGACACGGAGGGCGTGTAATACGGTTCCGCTGAGAAAGGAGTGATCGTATCTATTTGCCGCAACTGCCTCTGTTGAGGCCATTGGCGTACAAAGCGGGCAATCATCAACAAAATAATGAAAAGGAGGACAGCCGGAATCAGGCTCTCATATATCGAGGGCAGATTGTTCCGGCTTTTGTGCGCTTATGAAACAAACCTAACTAATCATTCAAATGATTCCGGCTAATATTATTTATGGCATTTTTTGAACAGGCAATTACCGTTCTTCAGACTCTCGTTATCGCTCTGGGTGCTGGGCTTGGTATCTGGGGTGTCATCAACCTGTTGGAAGGTTATGGCAATGACAACCCTGGCGCCAATGCTCATGTGCGGTAAAGTAACACACAAAAATTTGATAGACAACCGCCCATTATTCCGTTACTATTCTTCAATATGGATTGAGAAAACCGCTCTGATACAGTATAATAAAGTGTCAGGGAGGTATCTCTATGAAGGAAAAAATACTAATCATTGAAGATGATTTTACGATACAAACACAACTTAAAACTCTTTTATCCGGGAATGGATATGAGGTATTTGCAGTTACGGATTTTTCCAGAACAATAGAGCAGTTAAAAAGAAGCTGCGCCACATCTGGTTATTCTGGATATAAAACTTCCGGGTAATAACGGATTTGAAATATGCTCTCAAATTCGCACCTTTTCAGATATTCCGATTGTATTTGTAACAAGCAGCAATACAGATATGGACGAACTGAACAGCATTATGCTGGGTGGAGATGCGTTTATCACAAAGCCTTATAATCCCGCTATTCTTCTTGCTAAAATTGCTGCATTGTTAAAGAAAGCCTACCGTTCCCCCTCAAACAGAAATTTATGTGTGGAAAGAAGCTACCCTACATTTGGAGAGTAGCATGATAGAGTACAAAGGAAAGAAAGCAGAATTGACAAAGAATGAATTGAAAATCCTCTACTACCTTTTTAAGAACGCCGGAAAAATCTGTTCCAGAAATGATATTGTGGATTTTCTTTGGGACAATCAGCTTTATGTTGATGATAACGCCCTAAGTGTCAATATTACCCGTATTCGCGACAAACTGGCAGCAATCGGACTTGTAGATTTCATTAAAACAAAACACAGGCAGGGATATACATTATGAGTGGAAAACAATATTTGAAAAATCAACTCCCCGTTATTTTAGTCAATCTGCTGGGTATGCTTGTCCTTGCTTTGTTCCTGATTGCAAGCGATAATCCTATCCAAACAGTCCTGTTTATTCTTGCAGTCTGGTCGATTGTCCTTGTTTTATCTTTGCTGGCATTTTATTTCTCACGAAAAAATATCTGAATAAATTGCTCAATATGACGGAGCAATTAGAAGAACGATATTTATTGCCGGAAATCATGCAAGTGCCGGAAAGGGCTGATGAACAGGTTTTTTACCAGATTATGAAAATGGCTGAAAAATCTATGTTGGAACGGATTGGCGAAGTACAGAGGGAACGCAGGGAATATAAAGAATGTCAAAAGCTTCTCTATAGTACCTTGAAAAGTTCATATATTTTATTAAAAATACAAGCTTAAATGCTTTACTTGCTGTATAATAGAGGTATCTTAAGAAAGAAGGTAGTCTCTATGTCATTCAAGGAAAACGCTTACCAGCAAATATCATTTACAGACAGTTTTCAGGATTAACTGCCAGAGAGCAGAAAGCGCTGGAAAAATCCTGGGCAAAAGTTTTTGCTGATGAAATATTTCCTGCCATTGATGAAAAGCGTTTTTCTGTCTTATACAGCGATAAGGCATCCAGACCGAATACCCCAGTCAATGTGATTGTTGGTGCCCTTATCATCAAAGAGCTTTTTGACTATTCTGATGATGAAATGGTTGAAAATCTTATGCTGGATTTTCGGATTCAGTACGCACTGCACACAACAAGTTTTGAAGAACAGCCTTTGAGTGACAAGACATTGAGCCGTTTCCGCAAGAGGTGTTATGATTATGAAACACTTCACAACAAGGATCTCTACCACGCTTGCGTGAAAGATTTAAGTGCTTCCATTGCAAAACTGATGGGAATCAGCAGGGAAAGTCAGACGTATGGACTCCATGATGATTGAATCAACATCCGTAAACTAAGCCGGATGGAACTGCTATATACCTGTATTTCGAAGCTGTCAATTCAGGTAAATAAAGCCAATGCTTCCGCCCTGCCAGATGATTTAAAACACTATCTGGATCCTAATGATTTTAACAGAGTGATCTATCATCAGAGAAGTACGGATGCAGATGATCGTATAAAAGCAGCTTTTAGCGGATGCTGATAGGCTTCTTGCCTTATGTGAGTCTGATTACAATGATTCAACAGAGTATGATCTGTTTGTCAGATGTCTGTCAGAACAGACCATTATTGAAAATGAAAACGCAGGCTCCGCAATAAAAGAAGACGGCGGCATGAAATCATCCATGATGCAGAATCCATCTGATCCGGAAGCTACATTCCGAAACAAAGCAGGAAAAGAGCACCGGGGATATGCTGCCAATCTTGAAGAATCCGTTGGAGCCAATGGTTCGGTTGTAACAGAGTACCAGTATGGGCAGAACAACCATAGTGACAGCCAGTTTATCCAGGAGCATCTTGGGCAGATGGACAAACAGGAAGAGAGGACTGTTATAGTTACGGATGGAGCATACAGCGGAACAGAAAACATACAACTTGCAGCTGATAAAAACGTAGAACTGATTACCACAAGCCTGACAGGGAAACCAGCTCCGGATATCCTTTTGCTGATTTTGAATTTAACAAAGAAGGAACAAAAGTCCTCCGGTGTCCGGCTGGCCATGCACCAAAAAGCTGTTCTTATAGGAAACAAAGCGATTTTTAAGCGGGTAGCAAAATAGTAACATCAAGGCAGCGCATGAACGTGCGAAAATCCAGCGGAACATGAACAGCGAGGAATTCAAAAAATTATGCAAGGCTGCGTAATGGGTAGAAACAGTTCCGTCAAATATCCGTAAGAATTACCATTTGGAAAAAGATTCCTCGTGGGAAACAGCGTGGCAAGTTCTTTTCGGTTCCAAGATAGCAGCGTTGAATTTCCGGAAACTCTTCAATTATGTGAAGGGTCTGGGAAACTATGCCCCAAATCCGGTACTTGCATAAAACAAGGTAGGGAATACCGTCATATATTCCCAAACCTCGGCGATATACTACAAAAATATGAATTTTTCAAGGTACTATAAGGAATAGGATTAAATTTATTTA
>VOFG01004449.1_pt1 | contig 17732 bp, 32 predicted proteins | sample 5384171 | NCBI WGS metagenome assembly VOFG01 (sample SAMN12384726, study PRJNA508395) | human gut metagenome | isolation source: healthy gut F | host: Homo sapiens
CTGTCTTTATCACCTGTTAATAATAAAATCGACAGAAAAACAGTGCAAAATAACAGTATTAGTTTGATTTTTCTCATAAAATTCCTTTCCATGTATAAACAAGCTAACTATTATATTATCCGGTTTCTCTGTCAGAATCTTACCATATTATTAAATTTAATTCAATTCAAATAACTATTTTACGGCTTGCACACACCACAAGCCTCATACCCCCATATCAATAATCTCCTGCCTGCTTCCTGTATAAATCTTTTTTTATTGGAAGCATCCATGCTCTTGGCACTGTTGCAGGATTCCTTATGGAACTTCTTAGTATTCGTATTAAGTACATATGTCTGCACATTTGCAGAATCAGAAACTGCCGCCTGTGAACTGCTCTCTGTCACTGAATTGTCCAGATGGCTGTTACCTGTTGCATAATCAATAGCAATTCCCGGCTGTGCATTAAAACAATACACATTGAAAAGAATTCCATCACCATTATCCTCAACTGACTTAGCCTCCATCTGCACACCGCTGGCAACAAGATTATCGCCAGAAAATACGGGTGTTACGCGGTACAGAACATGATTACCAGTTTCCTTTATGTAATCTGCTACCATATTTTCAAAAGGCAAAAGATACCATCAACATTAAGATATCTTGTTCCTGTAATCAGATTCTTTTCATTGGCATTCTCACCAGTAAGCTGATAACCTATAAGATGGCACCTGTTATACAGATATTTACCATCAACACTATCGTATTTTGCTGTCTGCCATCCCGTAGGTTTTTACTTCACCAATTGCACCACGTTTCTCAGTAGGCATAATGTCTTTACCTATATTAGCAAATGCAGTAGTACATCTTCCAAGTTCATCCAGTTCTCCGTAACTCTCAAATGATATAGTCGTGAAGTCAGCATCATTAAACGCTGGGTTATTATCATTAATTACAACATACGGTTCACCCTGATATACTAAAGATGCCATATCATCTGCAACAGCCGTACTCTGAACCTCAGCACTCCCCACAGTACCAGCCTGATTATCCTTCTTAGAAGAGCATCCGCTTAACCCAAATCCGATTCCTGCAATAAAGAACACCAGTAAAAATGCGGCTACTCTCCTTAGCACTTCTAACCTTATATTACGCATGTATTTTTCCTTATTTCTTTCTTACATATCTTTCTTCAGTAATTTTCTCATGAGAATTACCCTCAAAATCAGTAGAACCCTCCAGCTTAAAATCATTAAGCATGTCCTTAGGAAACTTCACATCAGAAGGATACTTCCTATTCCATTTATACAGGTAAACCTCATCCACCATATCCTCATAAGAAACAATCTCAGAGTCCTCAACAAAACAGAAATCGTCCTTTCCAGCAAAACCAAACTCCTGATTAACCTCAATATTTTCATAATCACCAAAAAGCTGCTTACTATATAAAGAAAGCCATAACTTCCCGCCATCAAGCATCTTAATAATATGCTCATTAAGAACACTGTCCTTAGAAACTCGTCTGTTATTAAACATAATTCCATAATCATCATCAACAATAGATATAACCTTCATAATGTCCTCCTTCTTTTATGTCCAGCAAGGTGTGACTGGGTTGGATAAAGGACTTTCTTAAAGGTGGAACGTGTCATTAAGACGCTGTACGGATTTTATCCGCGTTACAGTCACCGTCCGCAACCGGCGCATACTCGCCATCCATGGCTCGAATGCGCCTTTTTCGCACATCGTGTGCGAAAATTGCTACACATTTTATAAAATCCTACAGCCTCTAAACTCCACTTGAACCTTCAAGAAAGTCCTTTATCCAACCCAGTCACATCCTCCCCATCACAAACACGGTTGCTCTACACGACCATAGCTCAATCCCGCCACCACACCAGCAAGGGAGCAACGCGACCAACGCATCTCACCCCACCACAAAAGCGACCAACGCTGACAGGTAAAAACTCCCCGGGTTGGTGGGCTGGGTGTGGTTGTGTGGTTTAATTGAAAACCGTGTGAAGACGCCGGTACTTAGTGCGTGGGGGAGAGCCGCCGAAAGGCGGCAAATCCCCATGAAACTTAGTACCCGCGCGTCTTCGCCCGAGCGGGAGCGCGTTTTCAATTAAACCACACAGCCATCCCCAGCCCCCTCTCCGGGGAGCCATTTTTACCTACTTCTTAAAGGGAAACTTCCCCGATTCCAGCCTCTTCTTAAGCATAACCCCACCTATCGTCTGAGGCTGCTTAGCCGGGCTATTTTTCAGCTTTCCTCTTTTCTCCGCTTCTGCAATTTCTGCGGCGAATCTCTTCCATCTTGTTATCCATTGCAGCAATCTGATCTGCACATGAAGACAATTCTGCAGCCAGCTGTTCTGCTTCAGAATCTGGAATATTCTTCTTATAACGAACCTTATGCTCCACGCTCGCCCAGAAATCCATGGCAATTGTACGGAACTGAACCTCAACCTTCATCATCTTCTTTTCATTTCTGAAGGAATATCGGTATCTCAATTATAAGGTGAAGACTTCTGTAACCGCTTGGCTTAGGATTCTTGATATAATCCTTTCTCTCGACAAGCACTACATCGTCCTGCTTTAACAGGCAGTCGGCAAGCATATAGATATCTTCCGGGAAAGAGCATATTACTCTTACCCCGCAATATCTCTTATACCTTCCTCAATGCCTTCCATTGTTATAGGAATATTTTTCTTCTTCGCCTTCTTAAATATGCCATCCATAGACTTAATTCTGCTCTTGATACTCTCAATAGGATTTCTGTCATACTGTAATGAGAACTCCTCATTAAGCACCTTGAACTTAGTCTCAACCTCCATAATGGCGCATCTGTAATAAGCCATCAGTGTGTTAAACGGCATAATATTTTCTTTTAATAACTCAATCATTTCATCAGAAAGGAGATTCTCTTTAATGAATCTTTCCTGTTCCTGCTTGAGTATCTCTTCTAATAACATAGTAACCCCTTTTTACCTTTGATGCATCTTAAAGTGCCTTCTTAATAGCAGCTAAAAGCTCATCATATGTATCAAATGCCTCTAATTCAGGATTATCAGCCTTAATCTGCTCTGTACTCTTAAAGAGGAAGCCTGCCTTGCTTGCCTTAATCATTCCTAAGTCATTGTGGCTGTCTCCTGATGCAATAGTATCATAACCAATAGACTGTAAAGCCTTAACTGTTGTAGCTTTGACTGCTCACAACGCATCTTGAAACCTGTAATCTCACCATTGTCAGCGACCTCAAGTGAATTACAGAAGATTGTTGGCCAGCCCAGCTTCTTCATCAGAGGGCTTGCAAACTGTGTAAATGTATCTGAAATAATGATAACCTGTGTTATACTTCTTAATTCATCAAAATTCCTTTGCTCCCGGAATTGGGTCAATCTTAGCAATAGTATCCTGAATCTCCTTAAGTCCCAGACCATGCTCCTTAAGAATCCCCAGACGCCATGTCATAAGCTTATCATAATCCGGCTCGTCTCTCGTAGTTCTCTTTAACTCCGGATCCCACTTGCCTCTGCAAATGCAATCCAGATCTCCGGTACAAGCACTCCCTCTAAATCTAAACATACAATATTCATATCATTATCTCCTCGCTTATTATTCTTAGATACACTCGTATCTCATGTGTTATTTCACTTATATTATTGTAACCCACTACCTGTCAAAACTCAATATGCCATTTCTAAGTCTTTCAAGCCCATCCATTAAAGTTGTCTTAGGACATGCAACATTCAGTCTTAAGAAATGTTTTCCATCTCCGCCAAAGCCTTCTCCCGCTGACAGGGAAAAGTCCTGTATTCTTTCTTATATATGCCGCAAGCCTTGTTGAATTGTTGTGATATCAGACACATCAAGCCAACAAAGATAAGTTGCATGTGATTCCACCATTGACACTCTCGGAATATTGTCTTTTATGAACTTTTCGGTAATCTGTTTATTCTCGTAGATATATTCTCTTAACTGCTCAAGCCATTCCTCACCCTTTGTAAATGCTTTGCTATAGCCGCATCCACTGCGAATACATTTGGCTCAGCTACCTCATCGGTATTGATTGCGCGCCATACCTTGTGACGGAGTCGCTCATCCGGCACACATATTGCTGCAGTCTGTAAACCTGCCATGTTAAATGCTTTAGTAGGTGCTATGCATGTTACAGATATCTTCTTACACACCTCGAAACACTTGCAAAATGGCACATAATCAATGCCGGGTCTGTAAGCTCGCAGTGAATCTCATCAGATATAACAACGACTCCATACTTGTAAGCAAGCTCTCCGATACGTGCAAGTTCTTCCTACTCATACATTTTCCACCCGGATTCTGTGGGTTGCACAAAATAAAGAAGTGTTGTCTGTGGGTTCTTGAGCTTAACTTCAAGGTCTTCAAAATCTATTACATACCTGCCATTCTCATATGCAAGCTGGCTCTGTAACACATTTCTGCCATTATTAAGAATACTGTTAAAGAAAATGTTGTATACAGGTGTCATGATTACAACATTCTCAGCTGGTGTTGTAAGCTTTCTTACAGAGCTTGATATTGCAGGTATAACGCCTGTTACGAACATAAGCCAGTCGTCTTCCATCCTGAAATTATGGCGTCTTTCCCACCAGCCTGTGTATGCGTCATACCAGTCCTTTGATATCTCAGTATAACCGTACACACCTAGGTGTGCCTTTGCCTTAATAGCCTCCGTTATCTCAGGTGCTGTCTTAAAATCCATGTCAGCAACCCACATAGGAAGTTCATTCTCTGCCACATTCCATTTTAAAGAATCCGTATTACGGCGGTTCACTACTGTATCAAAATCATATTTCATTCTCGGATTTCCCTTCTTAATTCTACTTATTAATTCCTGCATACTATCTTAGTAAGCGAAGGATTAACCCTATCCTTCTCAATTATAAGCTTATCTATACTGTCTGCTGTTATAGTTCCGGAAGTTGGATTTAACACGCTGTCAACCCTGCTTGTGATATCAGCATCTACTGTTGAATACTCGAAAGCAAGTGTAGTATTAATAAAGCTTGCAGTTCTTCATAACAAGATTATCAATGTAGCACAATCCCTGAAGGCTCTCTATTGTACAGTTAATAAACGTAAGATTCTTTGAATTCCAGCCAAGGTACTCACCTGAAATGTATGAATCATACACTGTTATATTTTCAGCATTCCAGAAAGCATCCTTGCTCATAAGTCTTGAATTTCTTATCTCAAGATTCTTACTTCCATCAAATGGATAATTGCCGACAAGCTTAAGACCGTCAATCTTCATATTGTTGCTGTTCATTGCAAAATAATTGCCCTTTGCCACTACATTTGTCATAGTAACATTATCACAGCTCCAGAGAGTTTCCTCGGCATTGACGAACTCTACATTCTTAAGTCTAATCTGTTGCATCTTCTGAAATTCTTAGGTGCTTCAATAATTGTATCCTCAACATTAATATCGTTAGTGTACCATACTCCTGCTCTTCCCATCTCAAAAGAAATAACAGTCCTTTACATTGACATTGTTGCAGTACCAGAGTGGATATTTCCACTTAAAGCTGCTGTTTACAAGCTCTATATTACTGCTCTCCTTTAATGGAGACTCACCATCATCAAATATAGAATCTTCAATATGAAGGTCTTTGCTTGCAAAAAAGAGCACGTTCTCCTGTAAGAAGCTGCTGCTTAACTAATTTCTTTTCCATATTTACTCCATTCTTATCTACAAACATTAAAACCCAATCACCATATTATAAGTGATTGGGTTACATTCTAAACATTCTTAAGGTTCTCTACCATCTCTTCCATTGTGTGCCAGCCAAGTACTGCACATTTAACTCTTGCTGGCATATGAGAGATATCTCTTAATGCTCCGGCTTCATCAAGCTCATCAATCTCTTCCTCAGTTGCCTCATCCTTAATCATCTTAAGGAAAAGTTCTGAAAAGATGTACAGCCTCATCAATAGGCTTTCCAATGATAAGCTCAAGCATTATATCTGCTGATGCCTGCGATATTGCGCGTACCATCTCCTGTAAATGCCCCATCAACAATAGTTTTCTTAGCATCATCAAACTTAAGCTTTAAGATAATGTCATCTCCACAGCTTGGATTAACACCCTCAAGCTCTAAGTCTGCATTGTCTATATCATGCTTATGATATGGATGCATGTTATGGTCCGTAAGAACCTCATTATAAAAAGTTTTAGTCTCCATATCCCATAAGCCCCTGATCTTAGATAGTTCTTCTATAAAATGCTGTACTTCTTCTTCTGTGTTATAGAAAGCAAAGCTTGCTCTCGTTGTTGAATTAACCTTAAGGAAATCCATTAATGGCTGTGCGCAGTGATGCCCTGCTCTTACTGCAATATGCTGTGAATCAAGTATAGAAGCAACATCATGTGGGTGTACTCCGTCAATTGTAAATGTGACTATACCCTCATGGTCTTCTGCCTTCGAAGAACCTATTAAGTTAACTCCCTTCATATCATTAATGGCATCAACAGCAATCTTAGTAAGCTTTTTCTCTCCTGTGCCATGATTGTGTCAAATCCAACATTGTTAATATAATCAATTGCCGCATGAAGTCCGACTGCACCTCCAGTATTAACAGTTCCTGCCTCAAACTTATGTGGAACCTCTGCATATTTAACTCTGTCCCAGTGAACAATCTCAATCATCTCACCACCGCTTAAGAATGGTGGCATCTTGTCAAGAATATCTTTCTTGCCATATAATGCTCCTATTCCCATAGGTGCTAACATCTTATGTCCAGAAAATACAAGGAAGTCAACATCAAGGTCTGTTACATTAACCGGCATATGAGGAACACTCTGTGCTCCGTCAGCCACAATAACCGCACCATGTGCATGTGCAACCTCTGCAATATGCTTTATATCATTAACTCTTCCTAATACATTAGAAACCTGGGTAACTGCTACAAGCCTAGTCTTATCTGTGATAACCTCTAAAGACTTGTCTGTAATCTCTCCATTCTCATCAGGTGTAAGCTGCTTTAATACCGCTCCACATTTTTCTGCAACCTGCTTCCATGGAAGGAAATTGCTGTGGTGTTCCATAACACTAACAACAATCTCATCACCCTCTTTAATGAAATTCATTCCATAACTGTATGCAATTAAGTTAAGACTCTCTGTAGCATTTCTTGTAAATACTATCTGGCTTGCATCTTTAGCACCAATAAACTGAGCTACTGCCTTTCTTGCATTCTCATAACTTTCTGTAGCAATCTCACTTAATTCGTATACACCTCTGAACGGATTGGCGTTCATCTCCTGATAATACTTATTAACTGCATCAAGAACAGCCTGTGGCTTCTGTGTAGTCGCTGCATTATCAAGATATGCAATATTGCTTCCCGAAATAAGTGGGAAATCTTTTTCTTATAGACTCAATCGTCTTACTTAACTCACTCATTAATAAACCTCTTTAATGTAGTCATGTATCTCGTTCCTGATACCATCATCAGGGATTTTGCCGCATACAGCTAAAGCTTAGCTGCTGCCAGCATATTATAACATTCTTGTGCCGGTATTCCTCTTGATTCAAGATAGAATAAAAGCTCCTCATCAGGCTTTCCTATAGTTGCACCGTGATTACCGACAACATCTTCTTCTGCACATAGAATAATAGGAATAGTCTGGTTGACACATTTTTCATCAATAAGAAGAACTTCTTCCTTCTCATTACCAACAGAACCTGCTGAACCCTTAATGAAATCAATAGTTCCTCTGAACAGCTTAAATGCTGTATCTCTCAATGCACCTGCCGCATTGATTGCACATTCTGTCTTCTTGCCGATATGTCTTACGCAGTAGTTCATATCAAGTCTTTCTTTACCTGCTTTGCAACATATCCAATCTCTGCAGACATAGAGCTTCCATCACCTGCAAGCTTAATCTCACAGCCTTCGTATCTGTTCTTTCCGCTTAAATAAAGCTGCACAAGTTCAATTCTTGCACCATCTTCACAGTAACCACCGATATCATTAATAAATGTTGTCTCACTGCCTACCCTCTGAATCTGGATAAGACGGATAACCGAATCCTTGGCGGCATATAATCTTGTCTGTACTCTTTGCGAAGCCTTCTCCATCTTTATCTCCATTAAAATCCATGTAAACATCAATGCTGGCATTCTCTTTAGTTTCAATACCAACAACATTGATGTCTGCATTACTCTTTCCATAATTGAAGTCGAGTCTTACAAAGCCTGCATTCTTCTTATCTGTTATATAATATACAGGTTCAGTCTGTGACTTCTTAGCTGCCTCTGTAATCTCCTGACCACATCCACCAATGATATTGTCAAGCTCACCATTGTTAAGCTTTCCATCATCAATGAGACTTACATCATTAACAGAAGCATTTAACTCACCTGTACGGTTAATTACAACCTCTCCAACCTTGCTCTGGTTCATATGAAGATGATTCCATGTCTTGGCTGGGATACGGTTTATTATCATGTCCTTTTCTTCGATACCTATCATATCATATTCCTCACTCTGATTAACTTAACCAATGCTTTGCCCTTCATCTCAAGCTTAATAAGATTATTCATCTCCATTGCATACTCAAGCGGAAGCTCCTTAGATACATTATCAGCAAATCCTGAAACAATCATTGCTCTCGCATCATCTTCCGGAATTCCTCTTGACATAAGATAAAATACAGCATCATCACTGATTCGTCCAATTGTTGCCTCATGTCCTACATCCGCATCATTAACACGGATATCCATAGCCGGAATTGTATCAGATCTTGAAATATCATCTATCATAAGTGACTGACATGAAACTGATGATTTACTCTTCTTAGCCTTGGTAGTCATTGTTACCGCACTTCTGAAAGTACTGATTCCGCCACCCTTAGATATTGACTTAGTACTTACAACTGATGTTGTAGCTGGTGCGTTATGAACTACCTTCATACCTGTATCAAGGTTCTGTCCTGCTCCTGCAAATGTAATTCCTGTGAATTCACAGCTTGAGCGTTCTCCATTAAGGATACTCATAGGATACAGATATGATACATGCGAACCAAATGAGCCTGAAACCCATTCAATCTTACCACCTTCAGCAACAGTTGCTCTCTTAGTGTTAAGATTATACATATTCTTGCTCCAGTTCTCAATTGTTGAGTAACGAAGCTTTGCATTCTTAGCCACAAAAAGCTCAACCGCACCTGCATGAAGATTGGCAACATTATATTTAGGTGCTGAACATCCTTCAATAAAGTGAAGACTTGCACCCTCATCAACAATAATAAGTGTATGCTCAAACTGACCTGCTCCTGCAAAGCATTAAGTCTGAAATATGACTGAAGAGGAATCTCAAGATTAACTCCCTTTGGTACATACACAAATGAACCACCAGACCATACAGCTCCGTGAAGTCTTTGCGAACTTATGATCCTGTGGTGTAATAAGCTTCATAAAATGCTCGTGCACCATATCTGCATATTCACCTGTAAGTGCGCTTTCCATATCAGTGTATACAACACCCTGGTCAGCAACCTCCTTACGGACATTATGGTATACAAGCTCTGAGTCGTACTGTGCGCCAACTCCGGCTAACGACTCTCTCTCTCTGCCTTAGGAATACCTAATCTGTCAAATGTATCCTTAATCTCTTCTGGTACATCCTTCCAGTCGCCCTTCATATTCGTATTAGCACGAACATAAGTAGCAATATTATCCATATTGAGTCCATCAATAGACGGACCCCAGTCAGGCACCTGCATATTATTATATATTTCTAATGACTTAAGTCTGAACTCTCTCATCCAAGCAGGATCATGCTTCTCTTCTGATATCTTCTCAACGATTTCAGGAGTAAGACCCTGCTTTATTCTGTAAGCGTCCTTCTCTTCGTTCTTAATATCATAAACACTTCTGTTTATGTCATCTACAAATGTCTTTTCTTCCATTACAAGCCTCCGAGCCTTAATTACCTGATGAATCTTTCGAAACCATTCTCATTGATATCATCAATCATAGCACTGTCGCCTGTTGCAACAACATTACCATTGACAAGAACATGAGTATAATCCACCTTAAGTGCCTCTAAGATACGGGTGCTGTGAGTGATAATAAGAAGAGCTCCATTCTGAGTCTTCTGATACTCTTCAACACCTAACGATACTGTCTTGACAGCATCTACATCAAGTCCTGAGTCAGTCTCATCAAGAATAGCAAGAGAAGGCTCAAGCATAAGGAGCTGTAATATCTCTGCTTTCTTCTTCTCACCACCTGAGAAACCAACATTAAGGTCTCTGTCCATATATGATGGATCCATCTGAAGGAATTCCATCTTCTCCTGAAGGAGCTTCTTGAACTTGAAGTATGTCATCTTCTTTCCACGTTTGCTCCATAGAACTTCTTATAAAATTACCGAGTGTAATACCAGGAACCTCAATAGGATTCTGGAATGACAGAAAAAGACCTGCCTGTGATCTCTCAGCAACATTCTTAGAAAGTAAATCTTCTCCGTTAAATGTAACCTTACCACCTAATATCTCATATCTTGGGTTACCCATAAGAGCATAACCAAGAGTAGACTTACCTGCTCCGTTAGGTCCCATAAGTACATGAGTCTCTCCCTTATTAAGAGAAAGATCAACCCCATGAAGTATTTCTTTATCTTCAACACCAACCTTAAGCTGGCTCACATTTAATATTTCCTGTGCCATAATGCCTCCTTAGCTGTACATTCTTTTAGCAACACACATAATATCATTGAAAGAAAAGGTTGTAAAGTTATTCATAATAACAATCGTTACTATTGTTTAACATAGTTACTGTTCCTTTGCGGCCTGAGCCCACAATTCCATCTCCTGTTTCTTTGCATCATTGATATTGCTTACTATTTCCCTGGCGCATATATCGCCTGTTTTTTATCTTTATATAGAAACATAATAATTCTCATCCACACTGGCTCACCCTTAAACATCCTTCTGTAATCCAGCGTCTGCGACTGCCGTCCCTGATTAAACTCATTTATAAGTCTGTGTCTGTCCATAAAATTCTTATAAACAGACTTATATTCATCACAGATAAATCCGTCAGTAAGATATGCTATACATGATGAAAATGTATCCTTCCCTGCTCCTGTCTCTCTTTCCCATTCAGATATTCCGCTTGTCCTTAGTACCGTATCTGTTGTCAGATCAATGACAAAATTATACTCAGATGTATGCCATATATCTTCTGCAAATTCTTTCTCATCTCCGCCTGTTTCAGGAACAATCGTATCTTCATATATATATCTTACTTCCCTGAGATAAAATATAAACACAGGTATCTCATCACTGTAATCTTTACTCTTTGATACTACCATCTCCATCCACTTATACTCACCATCAAGAAGCCGTCTGAATCTCAATCTCAATGATTTCTTATTATTTCTGAAATGTTCAAGTACCTTGTCTGGATTGGTAAAATCTCTATATGCCACCGCATCCTCCGGATGAACTACTCCCATATCAATATATTTGTCTATATATTCTTTAATACTGCCTGACAACCCGGCATCTCTTATTATGTCCTCCTGGGTTGACTTTATAAGTTCATATCTGTCATGCAGGAAATCAGCTCTGAGTATCTTAATAAATGTATCATAAATAATATCCATTGCATCTTCTCTTGCACCCGCCTGATAATCATCTTCTTTCCATGAGAAAAGCACTCTTCTGTTATCCTCAGAATAATTCGTCGGCTTAGTAACCTCAAATACATACCATTTCTATGTTCCATCCATATTATATCTTATCTGGTATCTTCCTCTTTCTTTCCCCTTATCAAGCTGTTTCTTAATTCTGTCAAGATTAATAGCTTCCTTGTAAAGTGAAACATCATCCGGGTGAATAACACCATACTTAATATATCTGCCTGCATATTCTGCAATAGTCTTAGGTCTTGGTGTCATAACATAATCGGGCTCATCTGTCCTTCTTATAAAGTGATATGCTCCCGTATCCAGATCAACATCTGCAATCTTCCAGAAGTAATCAGTTATCTCCTTAAGATAAGACTTATCATTCTTTTCTTGTTTTTAAAATAATAAGCTTATCCTCCACATTATTCTTATCATCAACAAGCTTCTCATAATCACTTATAGGCATAGGTCTGTAATAATAGTATCCCTGTGCATATTCACAGCCTAAAAGTTCAAGCAGTTTAAGCTGTTCATCAGTCTCAATACCCTCAGCTATAGCCGGAATATCAAGCTGTCTTGCCATATCAAGAACTGCAGTTATAATGCTTACACCTTTATCATTATTTTCCGGATTAAGGTCGAGAAATTTCATATCAGCTTCAGAACATCTGCATCGATATCCTTAAGCATATTAAGTGATGAATATCCACTTCCAAAATCATCAATAAGAATCTTAAAGCCTGCATTCTTAAATGCCTTTTCTGTATCTTAATTACTGAGCCATTCTCCACATATGCACTCTCTGTAATCTCTATTTCAATATTCTCTGTTGAAATATTGTATTTTCAATCATATCTTTAAGTATTCTTACAACATCCATAGAGTATATATCTGCTCTCGAAACATTTATTGATATCGGCAGTACTGTTCTTCCCTCATCAAAGCCATCTTCTTATAGTCTGACATACTTTATCCCATATATACACGTCAAGTTTATTTATAAATCCATTTTTTCAAGCAACGGTATAAACTGTCCTGGTGAAATAAATCCTTTCTCAGGACTTATCCATCTCACAAGTGCCTCAGAACCAATAATCTTACCTGTCTGTAATATACACTTTGGCGGCAGATAAAATGTAAATTCTCCATTATCCATTGCACTGCATATCTCTGGCATAAGCTTTGCTTCTGCTTCCTGTTCCCTTACCATACTCTCATCATACCAGCAGATATCCTTATCAGGGCGCTGTTTTGCTATCTCTAGCGCTCCATACGCATAATCACACATCTCTCCTGTGGTTATATCCTTATCTGCAGTCTTATATGCACCAAAATATGCCCTTGTAATATCATGCCCCTGTATCCGTTGACAATACCTGATATTTTTCCTCTGATAATATTAATTATATCATCATTCTCTTCAAATATAACACAGAAATTGTCTCCACCCATATATCCGGAAATTGTTCCATACCCGGCATCAATATTCTTAAGAGCTTCTCCAATCTCTATAAGAAGCTCATCACCGGTTTCACGTCCATACCACTTATTAATAAGATGAAAATTCTCTACATCCATAGCCAGTATACAATATGTTTTGTTATCAAAAGTACTGTTTTATCAGCTATTCTCCAGAAAGTTCTTCTTAATGGAAGATTCGTAGCCAGATCGTAATTATATCTATCAGGATTGATTCTTAACTTATTATACCTGCTCATGTCTACCATAGCATTTGCCTCCTTTGTACCCTCAATATATTATAAGCCCACGTCGCCAGTAAAAAATACCTTTTCCATTTTATCATTAATACATTGATAAAACAATAATTTAAATATAAAATAACTATCAACTAGATATGTTTATAAAAATCATATAATTAAGGAGACTTTACCATGGCAAAATACATAATGGCTCTTGATGCCGGAACAACAAGCAACCGCTGTATTCTTTTCAACAGAAGTGGCGAGATGTGCAGTGTTGCACAGAAAGAATTCACACAATATTTCCCAAAACCTGGGTGGGTAGAACATGATGCAGATGAAATCTGGTCAACGATTCTGGAAGTTGCCAGACAGGCTCTTTGCAAATGTAGGTGCTAACGCGTCAGATATTGCCTCAATAGGAATAACCAACCAGCGTGAAACAACAGTTGTATGGGACAGATATTCTGGTGAGCCTGTATACAATGCTATTGTATGGCAGTGCAGAAGGACTTCAGAATACGCAGATTCTCTTAAAGAGAAAGGGCTTACAGAAACAATCCGTAACAAAACCGGTCTTGTTATTGATGCGTATTTTTCTGGAACCAAGTTAAAATGGATTCTTGATAATGTTAAAGGTGTCCGTGAGCGTGCCGAAAAAGGAGATCTGCTTTTTTGGAACAATTGAAACATGGTTAATCTGGAAGCTTACTAAAGGTCAGGTTCATGCCACAGATTATTCCAATGCATCAAGAACGATGCTTTTCAACATTAATACACTTGAATGGGACGAAGACATCTTAAAAGAGCTTGATATTCCAAAATGCATGCTTCCAAAGGCGGTCCCATCAAGCAGCATATTCGGTGAGACCTCCGCTGAATTCTTCGGCTGTCCTATTCCAATCGGAGGAGCTGCCGGCGACCAGCAGGCAAGCACTTTTCGGACAGACTTGTTTTGATGCAGGAGAGGCCAAGAATACATACGGGACAGGCTGCTTTCTTCTTATGAATACAGGAGAAAAGCCTATTTTCTCCAAGAATGGTCTTGTTACTACTATTGCATGGGGACTTGACGGTAAAGTGAACTATGCCCTTGAAGGCTCAATATATGTAGCCGGAGCTGCCATCCAGTGGCTTCGTGATGAAATGCATTTTATAGATTCTTCACAGGATTCAGAATATATGGCAAGAAAGGTTCCCGATACCAATGGATGCTATGTTGTTCCTGCATTTACAGGACTTGGTGCACCGTACTGGGACCAGTATGCAAGAGGTACTATCTTAGGAATAACCCGTGGTGTCAACAAATATCACATTATACGCGCTACACTTGAATCAATTGCTTATCAGGTAAACGATGTTCTTGCTGCAATGAAGGCAGATTCAGGCATAGAACTTTTTCTTCTCTTAAGGTCGATGGTGGTGCAAGTGCTAACAATCTTCTTATGCAGATGCAGGCAGATATATCCGGTGCTCCTGTAAACAGGCCTGTATGTGTTGAAACAACTGCCATGGGTGCGGCTTACCTTGCCGGACTTTCAGTTGGTTACTGGAAAAGTACCGATGACATAAGAAAGAACTGGTCTGTAGACAGAACATTTGACCCTGAAATCACCCAGAATGAGCGTGATTCCAAAGTCAGAATGTGGAAAAAAAAGCTGTTTCTTATTCATTTAACTGGGATAAATAATTCCGTCGGATGATTCTTCTAACATATAAAAGCGATATTGTATAAAGTAAATTCATACAATATCGCTTAATCTTTTATTACCTTACAGCACTCTTCTGGTTTTTGTGCATTGCACGAAATTTAATAATGTTATTTTACCTATTATCCACCTTCTCCGGATACATATCATGATTTGCCATACGGTTGAATGCCACATCTTCCCACTTAGTTCCTGGCTTTCCATAATTGCAGTATGGATCAATGGAAATTCCACCACGGGGTGTGAATTTGCCCCACACTTCAATATACTTTGGCTCCATCAGCTTAATCAAATCCTTCATGATCACGTTCACGCAGTCCTCGTGAAAATCCCCATGATTACGGAATGAAAACAGGTACAGCTTTAAGCTCTTGCTTTCCACCATTCTCTCGCCTGGGACATACGAAATAATAATGTTTGCGAAATCAGGCTGCCCTGTAATTGGACAGAGACTTGTGAATTCCGGGCAGTTAAACTTCACGAAATAATCATTTTCCGGATGTTTGTTTACAAATGTTTCAAGCAGGCCAGGGTTGTAATCTGTCTCGTAATTGTTCTGCTGGTTGCCTAATAATGTTAAATTCTCTTTTTCTCTCATAGCTTTCTCAATTTTTATTTTATTGCAGGGTCACTTACCCCATTTTGCAAATGCACCGCTCTGTCGATACAGGTTCCACATTTGCCGCAAGGCACATCCTTTCCTTCATAGCAGGACCATGTAAGCTCGTATGGTGCGTTAAGCTCTAAGCCCATCTTCACCACCTCCGCCTTAGTCATATTCACAAATGGCGCCTCCACCTTTAACTGATGTCCTGAGCCCTCAAAAATCGCCTGATTCATAGCATCATTAAACATCGGTGAACAGTCTGGATAAGCAAAACCAGCTGAATCATCTGCATGTGCGCCATAAAGAATCACGCTGCAGTCCTTGCTTAGTGCAATGCTTGCCGCCGATGAAAGAAACAGTCCATTTCGAAATGGCACATAGGTGCTTACAGGCTTTTCGCCCTCCGTCTTTTCAATCTGCATGGCATAGCTCTCCTCTGGAATTTCCTCTGTAGACTGCTGCAATAAAGAGCAGTTGCTATATTGAAAAATCTTACTCAGATCCAGGAATAACTGCTCCCTCCGTAAAATGCAGAAACAGCCTTTGCCGCCTGAATTTCTTTATCGTGCTTCTGTCCATAAGAAACTGACAGAGCAATTACATTGTCCTTTCCATATCGGCTCACTGCCAATGCCAGTGCCGTAGTGGAATCCACGCCACGCTTGATAATACTAATGCTTTCATAACTCATCTCCTATCTTAGATACATTTGTAATGCTGCATCGTCCTTAAAGCTTCCTCTTAACTCTACAGTCATTGTTCTCGTGTTGTTTTTCTTAATTCCTCTTGCCGACACACAGCTGTGATATCCTTCAAGCACCACCGCAACATCCTCGCTTCCTGTTATCTCTGTCATAATGTCCGCAATATCCTGACCGATTCTTTCCTGTAACTGCAGTCTTCTTCCAACCATATCGCATATTCTTGCAATCTTTGATAAGCCTATAACCTTCCCATTAGGAATGTACGCAACTGTCGCCTTCATATCATACATAAGCGCCATATGGTGCTCGTAGTAAGAAAAACAGGTCGATGTCCTTCATAACTACAACCTTAGAAGTATCAACTCCTCAATTCCATCCTCAAATGTCTTATCAAACATCTGCGCAATTTCGTGATTGGAGTAATTCATCCCAAGAAAGACCTCCTCGTACATCTTCGCAACTCGCTTTGGTGTATCCTTTAAGCCCTCCCTCTCCGGGTCGTCGCCCAATGCAACAAGAATCCCTCTAATATGCTCCTCAATTGCTTTCGTATCTATCATCATAATCTCCATTCTTGCTTCACCACGCAAACTTTGGGCTGAAAGCACAAATTTTGCAAAAAATCTTTGATATTAGGATTTTTTCACATTATACGCCCCTTTCCTCTGGGTTCCAGATTACCTTTGTGCATCTGAATCTGAAGACGCACATCATTCATCCTTTACTGGTCATGAAATTCACGATTTCACTGGCTCAATTGAACCAAACACTGAGCTTATGAATACCTGGCATCTTTCTGTCAGATGAAATTTTTCAATTATTTTTCTGCACACAAATATCTTTGCCGAAACGAACTTGATTGTGTCCTGCCTTAAACCTCCATATTGGAGAGAAGCATTTTCTCCTCACAGCTGGATCTTGTAATCCATCTAAATTTTCTTTTGAAAATGCATTGGCAAGGGAGCAATATCAACCGTCCATTAGTTTCAATTACTGAATGTCCGATTTTGTTCAATAATTTTTTTCTACTGACTCCTGATATCCTTCTGCAATAAAGGCCTCCCCCTGTCAGCGTCACATTTTTAATGCCTGTCTCACTGACATATTCACAAATCTTATCTGGTGACAGCTCCTCGTAATCACAAGCTGGCTCATTGGTACCCTTTGTATCACAGTAGGAGCAATTTAGGTTACAACCCTTGAATCTGATAAACACCGCCAATTCTCCGGCTCTTCTTCCCTCTCCATTAATACTTATAAATTTCTCAACAACTTTCACATTAGTTTCTTTTTTCCTTTATTGTTCGTATGTCGCTACATTATTAGGTGTCTCGTATACTTCCACTC
>VOFG01003528.1_pt1 | contig 17715 bp, 37 predicted proteins | sample 5384171 | NCBI WGS metagenome assembly VOFG01 (sample SAMN12384726, study PRJNA508395) | human gut metagenome | isolation source: healthy gut F | host: Homo sapiens
GTTACGTATTGCTTCTAAGAAATATATAGCCTATACAGTCTTCTGGCAATGGATTGCTTTACTTGCACAAGTCACTGCAGTCTTTACTATTGCGGATTTATTAGATATGTATTAGAAAAACACTCTTACTATGAGTCACCTTTTTAAAACTACATTTATATTATTACTGAGTCATTGTCATTCGCTATACATGTGAGCGTATGAGTGCCCGTACGTCTTATCTAGCAAGTGTTGATGTAAACGTATATTAAGAGAAAAGATTTATGATAAGATGCTTAAACTTGGTGTTTCTTATAGTGAACACGTCTCTTCATCTGAAATCGTGCAAGTTTCTACAGAAGGGGTAGAACAGCTAGAAACGTATTTTGGCAAGTATCTCCCACAGTTATTTTATAGCTTACTTGCACCTATTACATTATTTATTATTCTATGTCGTGTGAACTTCAAAGCAAGTATTATTCTATTAATCTGTGTTCCTCTTATTCTATGTCCATTGTCGCTGTACAGAAGTTTGCGAAAAACTATTAAGCAATTACTGGTCTACCTATACCGGACTCGGTGATTCATTCCTAGAAAACCTACAGGGTTTAACAACTTTAAAATCTATCAGGCAGATAAGCTGAAGGCTAAAGAAATGGACCAAGAATCTGAGAAGTTCCGTAAGGTCACGATGAAGGTTCTCACAATGCAGCTTAATTCTATAAGTGTCATGGATATTGTTGCGTATGGTGGAGCAGCAGTCGGTATGATCGTTGCCTTATCAGAATATCTTCATGGAGAAATCAATATGCAAGGAACTCTCTGCATCATCCTTCTAGCCAGTGAGTTCTTCCTTCCGTTAAGATTACTTGGTTCATTCTTCCATATCGCCATGAATGGGATGGCAGCCAGTGATAAGATCTTCAAGATTCTTTGATTTACCAGAAACAAGTGCAGGAACAGAAGTATTACCGAAAGTGAATTAAATATCGTATTCAATGATGTGCATTTCATATGACGAAGTTAGAGATATTTTAAAAGGGATTGATATGACATTACCCTCAAGGTACATTTATTTCTCTTGTGGGAGAATCTGATGTGGTAAGAGTACAATTGCAGGTATTCTGGCAGGGAAGAATAAAGGCTATAGAGGAGATATTACAATCGGTGGCGTCTCATCTCAAATAATATTAATGAAAAAGATTTAATGAATCATGTTGTTTTAGTAAGACATAATAGTTATTTATATAAAGGCACAGTTGAAGATAATTCGTATGGCATGTCCTGATGCTACCAAACAGGAATTAGAAGATGCACTTGAAAAAGTCAATCTTTTAGGTTTTCTCAACACTCAGATGGTATAAACACAAAACTATTAGAAAAGCATCTAAACTTATCTGGTGGTCAGTGTCAAAGACTCGCTATTGCGCGTGCTTTTACTTACGAAGGATACCCTATTTATATTTTTTGATGAAGCCGTCTAATATCGATATTGAAAAGTGAAGAACTGGATCATGAATGTCATTCATGAATTAGCAAAAACAAAAAACAGTACTACTTATCTCTCATAGACTAGCCAATGGTAAAGAGTGATATGATCTATTTCTTGCAGGAGATCAATCAAAGAAAGTGGTACACATGAAGAGTTGATGAAACAAAATGGTGCCCTATCAGCATCTTTATGAAAGCCAGATGGCTTTGAAAACTATGGAAAAGGAAGGCCCTCTATAATGAATCAAACAAAAACGTAGGAGTGCTATTCAAATCATGGGTCAGCTGATTGGCTTAGTTAAAACCACTTATTTTTATGATATCTGCGATTCTTCTAGGTGTACAATCGGTTATCTATGTGCCATCTTCTAACTATTCTTGCTGGACAGGGCTTGCTCATGGACTCATTCCACAGTTATTCTTTCGAATGAGAAATACTAGACTTGTCTATATGCCTGTTCAAACAATCATGACTATTATGATTGTCATCGCTTTATTACGTGGTATTCTTCATTACCTTGAACAGTACTGCAACCATTATATTGCCTTTAGATTATTGGCTATCATTCGTCATAAGGTCTTTGAAGCATTACAGAAGTTATGTCCTGCAAAGTTAGAGTCTCGTGATAAAGGAAATCTTATTTCTATTATTACGACAGATATTGAATTATTAGAAGTGTTCTATGCACATACTATTTCACCTATTGCTATCGCATTTTCTGACTTCTTTATTTATGGTCCTCTTTATTGGACATTATCACTTCCTGGCAGGCTCACTTGCATTAATGGCTTATATTGTAGTAGGTGTCATTATTCCTATTATCAATGGTAAATTAGGGAGTGAGGAAGGAATGACTTTTCGAACTCGTTTTGGTGAATTAAATAGCTTTGTATTAGATTCACTACGTGGTTTAGATGAAACAATCCAATATGGTCAAGGTAAAAAAAGAAAACAGGAAATCAGCGAACGTTCAAAAGATCTTGCAGACATGCAGAACTACTTAAGCTATCGAGAAGGGGGCAGCGCTCTATAACAAATACGGTGATTCTCTTAGCTTCTTTCGGTATGCTTTTCTTAACCCTCTTCCTTTACCTGAATCATGAATTAGGCTTTGAAGGCATTATTACATGTACACTTGCTATGATGGGTTCTTTTGGTCCAGTTGTTGCTTTATCTAGTCTATCCTAATAACCACGAATCAGACTCTTGCAAGTGGTGAACGTGTATTATCGTTACTTGAAGAACAGCCTTTAGTTGAAGAAGTAGAAGGTGATCAAGAAATGAGTGATTCATTTAAGGGCGCACAAATAGATCATGTCACTTTCTCATATGATGATGAAACAATTCTTGATGACTATTCGTTAAAGCTCGAGCCAGGAAAGATTACGGGTATACATGGTGTCAGTGGTTCTGGTAAGTCTACTTTACTTAAGCTATTAATGCGTTTCTGGAATATTAATCAAGGTTCTATTACTATAGATGGAGATGAAATCAAACAGATTCCTACAAAACACCGAGAGATATGGAAAGCTATGTCACTTTCAAAGGAAACACATCTCTTCCATGACTCTATTGCGAATAATATCGCAATCGCAAAACTGATGCCTCACGCGCTGAGATTATGGAAGCAGCCAAAAAGCTTCTATTCATGATTTTATTATGACCTTACCAAAAGGATATGATACAGAAGTAGGGGAATTAGGTGATACATTATCGGTGGAGAAAAACAGAATCAGAATTGCTCGTGCTTTCTTACATGATGCACCGATGATTCTTATGGATGAACCAACATCTAACTTAGATTCACTCAATGAAGGTATTATTCTAAAATCATTAAAGGAATCTTCAGAAGAAAAAACAATCGTACTCGTTTCTCATAGAGTATCTACTATGAATATTGCAGATACTGTTTATGAAATGAAAGATGGAAGAATTTCTTAATAAGAGGATGTTTATACATCCTTTTTTCATGATAATATAAAATTGAGGTGAATATTATGTTGTGTGATTATCATGTACATACTATCTATAGTGATGACTCAGTGTACAAAATGGAAGATGTTATTAAGAATGGCATCAAAAAGGAATAAATGAATTATGTTTTACTGATCATGTTGATTATGGAATCAAAAGAGATGTAGATGATCCATCTTGGTCCCGTATATCTTAATGGTCAGCCAATTTCTAATGTTGATTATCCTGAATATTATAAGGAATATCTATACTTAAAAAGAAATATAAAGACCAGATGACTTTTAAAGTTTGGATTGGAATTTGGTATTCAAGTACATACCATTCCAAAATATGAAGCTTTGTTTAAACAATATCCTTTTGATTTTATTATTCTTTCCATTCATCAAGTAGATGATCTGGAATTCTGGACAGGAGATTACCAAAAGGGAAGAACAGAAAAAGAATATTATGAAAGATATTATCGAGGAGTTATATGATGTCGTGAATCTCTATCATGATTATAGTGTTCTAGGTCACATGGATCTTATTAAACGTTATGATGATCATGATGGTTATGACAGCTTTAATAACCATAAAAAATGATTACGCAAATTCTTGAGACAGTCATAAAAGATGGCAAAGGAATTGAAATCAACACTTCTTCTGTACGTTATGAGATAGGTGATCGACACCTTCTAGAGATATCTTAAAGTTATATTTAAAACTAGGTGGTACAATTATTACAATCGGCAGTGATAGTCATCAGAAGATCGTTTAGGTGCTTATATAGAGGATACAAAAAAAGAACTAAAAAAGAACTCGGCTTTAAACAATATTGTACTTATAATCAAATGGTTCCCAGAATTTCATGATTTATAATATTCAAAAAAGATTGAATAAACCATGTGTTTCTTAATTTTTGAAGAAAATACAAGTATTTTTATGTAAAAGATACAAGTATTTTTATGTAAAAAGGCTTGCATTGCATCTCTTGGCATGTTATTATACATGAGCAGTCAAATGTCTACGTAGCTCAGCTGGATAGAGCACACGCCTTCTAAGCGTGCGGTCATGGGTTCGAATCCCCTCGTGGACGCCATCTAACAACTACCTCGGTTTTTATCCGAGGTTTTTTTTATATTATTTTAAAAAGAATTTATTTATAACGCCTTATTATAGGCATTATGAGCGCTATCTTACGAGAAATATTTATCAAAATCCTTTATAATCATAGATGTAGAAAGGAATTGGTGATGAATATGTTAAAAATGAACACTCTTTATATCGTTTGATGAATATTTATATGAATGATTCCCTTGCCGGAATTCGTTTCTTTTTATAATATTAAGTGGCCAGAAGGCTATCATTGTGAGAATGTGGCAGTTCTCATTATATATATGATCGAGGAAAACAGATGCTTCATATGTGCAAAATGTGGTCATAAAGAAGATCTACTCGCACATACTGTTTTTCTGAATGTCTAGATAATCCAAATTCACTTATATTAGGGTTATATTTATGTTTGACAAGTAAACGCAAGAGTAAGTCAAAGGAACTCGCTCAGCTGGTAACTATTCCAGTTAAGAGTGCTGCCATTTGATTAAAAACACTGAAATGCTAGATGAATGTAATATCAGAAGATATTATTAAAAAGATGTTTGAGAATAATGAAAAGTCCCTTATTAAAAAATGTATCTTATACTAAAAACAATCAGTCAAATCGTGCTATAATACCTACGAAAGCAGGGTGATTAGTATGACAGAAACAACTGGTTCAATCATTAATATAGTAAATACAGGTCAAACAATTACATTAACAGTAAGATATGTGGTCAATCATCATGTATATGCCCTTAAAGAAGAAGCTGTTTTAAAACCAGCAAAACAATTACTTTTGTTTAAGTCAAAAGAAAAGTACCTGTATTAGGTACTTTAAGAGTAGGAACAGGAAGTCGCTGTCTATTATGATGAAAAACATCCAGCAAGTGCTGCTTATCTAAAAGATAACATCAAATAGAGCGTTTATAAGCCTCTAAAAGATGATAAAGGACAAAAAGCAAGCCATTCAAAAAGACCTGTAATATCTGCAAAGAAAAGCATAGTACAGACGTTAACATGATACATAATGACATCAACAGCTGTAATAATTTATAGGCTAAGTATGTATTGGTTTGATGTAGGTCAGAGAATCATTGCGAGAGTGATGACTACAAAATATGATTCCAATAAAACCAGCATAAGTGTGACATTCTGAAAAGAAATCATGACTTGATCTTTTTAAAGGGCATAAATAAGCTAATTATGAGACATATCACGATATGGACAAGTGCTTTTGCGTTTGGTTATCTTATAGAGCTGATACCAGTAATATATCAAAAACACAAAAGAAGCACTGCATTGGATAATGATATTGTGCCATGCTCATGACACCCGATAGATTATTGCGTATTGGACTGAGTCTTGTCGCAAAATAGGCAAATATTGTAAGAAAAATGATGTGTACCATAAAAACCTCCTGCTTCATTATAACGGCTTCTATTTGAGAAGAGTAGAAAGATATGCTAAAATATATTAAATGTGATAGGTTGAACATATTGAAAGGAGTATTATGAAACACAATAATGTTAAAATCATGCCTCTAGGTGGTCAGGCCGAAGTAGGCAAAGTATGTACAGTATAGAAGTTAGTGGAAAGATCTTCATCATTGATGCTGGTTATCGTTTCCCAGATTTGGATAAACTTGGTGTTGATATTATCATTCCAAGTTTTGATTATTTAATTGAAAGAAAGAGGGATATTGTTCTATTATTATTACACATGCACATAATGATGTAATGGCTGCACTTCCTTACTTATTGAATGCAGTTCAGGGTGTTCCTGTCTATGCACCTAGTTTAACAGCCGATTTAATTGAAATGATGATTGATCATTATCAGAGACACCAGAAAAAAGAAACTTCATATGGAATTGATTCGTGTAAGACGTGATGATTCTATTAAGATTGCAGGTATTCCGGTTGAATTCTTCTGAAACACATTCTATTCCAGGAAGTGTTGGTGTTGCTATCTGGACACCGATGGATATGTTGTTTATGGTGGAGAATTTATTATTGATTTTGGTTCTCTGAAGGATTTAGATGTAATATCCAAAGATGATGGAAATTGGTAAGAAAGGCGTTCTTGCCTTAATGGTTGAATCTTCGAGGAGCAAGCAATCCCTGGTTATACTTCACCAAATCATAAACTTACAAATAAGATTGAATCTATGTTTGAAGATGCATCTGGTAGAATTATTATTTCTTCTTATGCCCAGAATGTCTTTAGAACAAAAGAAATTGTCGAACTCACTAAAAGTATCATCGTCAGATTGTCTTCTATGGACGTGATAAATATGACCAGACAAATAGTATTATTCGTCCTAGAAAGAACAACACATAAGCCTGTTATTACTGTTCCAAGTAAATATCTTGGCAAGAAAGAAAATGTTGGTATTCCCTAAGGATTCAAGTTATGTTATTCTTTTAAGTGGTGCACCTAATACTATTTATAGTGATATTTGTGATATTCTTGATGGTGGCGATGAATTATTAAAGATCAGAGAAGGCGATACATTTATTGTTGCTTCTCCGGTACTACCTGGTACTGAAAAGATTGCGAATAAAGCTCAGAATGATTTATTCAGAACACCAACAGATGTTCATATTCTTAAGAATAAGCAATTACCTTCAATGCATGCATCTATTGAAGACATTAAAGTATTTATTCAGTTATTTAACCCTAAATACTATGTACCAATTAAAAAGGTGAATACCGTCGTTTTTTACCAATGCACATATCGCAAAATGAAATGGGTATTGATAATGATATATTGTGATTTTAGATAATGGTGAAAAAGTGTACTTTTAAAAATGGACAACTTGAAGAGGGTAGAGAAGTGATTGAAATCGAAGATGTCATGATTGATGGTATCGGCGTTGGAGATGTGGGTGAAAAGGTTATTGATGACCGTATTCAGTTATCTAATGATGGTATTGTTGTTGTAGGTGTCACTATTGATGCACGCACAAAAGAAATTATTGCTCAGACAGACTGTCAGACTCGAGGATTTGTTTATTTAAAGATTCTGGTTATGTCATCAAAAAATCATTAACATCTGTGAAGGCGTTGTCTCTAAGTTAAAAAGATGATACAGGTGGATGTTCGGGATATACGTAATGAGATGAAAAAGAACTATCTATGCGTTATATTATGAAAGAAACAGGGAAAAAACCTGTATTTATTGGTGTTGTAGTAGAAATCTAAGCAGGATTTATTCCTGCTTTTTTACAACTATGGAAGGGAGTGAAAATATGGCTGAAAAGAAAACAAAAAGCCTAAAAAGCACCTGTATCAAAACAGCCGAAAAAGAAGAAAATAAATCTAACAAGATAAAAACAAGATTAATTGCTTTTTTTTTTATTTATATTCTTTATAAGCATATGTCAATTAGGAATCGTAGGTAGATTTTCCATACACTTATGGTTTATATTTTTTGGTAGTATGATGATTTATCCAATTCTTATCATACTTTCTATTATATCTACTTATTTTGTTGTTAAGGGTGAGTCTCCTAAATGGAAGGGACCTCAGACAGTAGGACTGATTATGATGATTATTGGTATACTGCTTATTTGTACATATGTGGGTAATATGCATTCAACAGGTAGTATGAATAATTATATAAAGCATGATGGTGTGACAAGCGGAGGTCTTATCGGATCGTTATTATATGCTCCTTTAAGTGCTTTGTTTTCTCCTGTTGGAACTCTGATTTTGGTATTATTTGCTACTAGCTGGTCTTGTATTATTCTCTAGTAAGTATATTCATCAATATAAGATAAAAAGCAGAATGAACAGGAAGCACAAAATGCAGTAGAAGTGTTTGAAAATAAGAAAGAGAAAACTAAAGTCAAAGATTTCTTTGCTCTAAACAGAAAAGAAAAAAGATTCTTCCCAGATAAAAGTATTTGAAGAGAAAGAACCTTTAAAGGAACCAGATATTGACCTCACTTTCAATCAAAAGAGCATGCGTCTTGATATTGAAAAAAGAGACCTAAAAAGATGGAATACAAAGACGGTGTTTATCAGCTTCCTTCATTTGATTTACTGAATCCTATTCGTAATACCGGCAACTTATCAGAAGAAGCCAAACATGCAAAAGTACAGGCAAAGATTCTTGAAAACATGTTTGAAGAATTCGGTGTCAATGCGAATGTAGTACATCTCTATATTGGACCCACTGTTACTAAATTTGAAATCAAGTTAGAAGCAGGAACACGAGTTAATCGTATCTTACAGTTGCAAGATGATATTCTAAACCCCTTTAGCTGCAAAAAGAAATTAAATTGAAAGCACCTATTTCGAGCAAGCCTTGTGGTATCAAGTACCTAATAAAACAGCAGCTATGGTTCCATTTAAGAAGTCCTATCAGCTTTCTATGCGTATTCATACATGGGGGGTAATAAGTTAGCTGTTCCACTTGTGTAAAGATGTATCTGGTAACTTGATTGTTGCAGAGCTCAATAAGATGCCTCATTTACTTATTGCAGGAGCGACTGGTTGGTAAAATCAGTCTGTGTGAATTCTATTATTACTTCTATTCTTATGAAAGCAACACCAGATGAAGTAAGACTCATTCTTGTTGACCCTAAAAGGTTGAATTATCTAACTATAATGGCGTACCTCATTTGTATCTCCTGTTGTCACTGATCCTAAAAAAGCAGCTGGAGTATTACAGCAGGTTGTTGCAGAAATGGAAAGACGTTATGAAGTGTTCGTGATAATGGACAGCGTAATATGGAATCTTATAATGTCTATGCAAAGAAGTTTAATGAAAAAAAAAGCCAAAGAAGAAGATAAAAAGAAATCATGCCTTATCATGTTTGTCATCCTAGATGAAGTAGCTGATTTTAATGATGGTCGCTTCTAAAACAGTAGAAGACTGTATTATGCGTATTTCACAGATGGCACGTGCGGCAGGTATTCATCTTATTGTCGCAACACAAAGACCATCTACTGATATTATTACTGGTGTTATCAAAGCGAATATTCCATCACGTATTGCCTTTGCAGTGTCTTCTAGTGTTGACTCACGTACAATATTAGATGCAACAGGAGCTGAAAAACTGCTTGGAAAAGGGGATATGCTCTTTAGTCCAATGGGTTTAGCTCACCAGTACATGTGTACAGGGTGCATTTGTCGCAGATGAAGAAGTGAGTCGTGTTGTAGAGTTTGTTTCTAAACAGATGGATGCAAACTATGATGATAATTATGTCAATGCGAAAGAAGTATCAAATGGCGGATCTTTCAGTCAATGATTCTTTAAATGATACAGAAGAAGAATATGAAGAATGCCGTGAATTTGTCATTAAAGAAACAACGTGCAAAGTACTTCTTTATTACAAAGAAGATTCAGAATTGGCTATAATAAAGCAGCTCGTATCATGGATCAGTTAGAACAAAATGGTGTTATTGGCCCACAGATAGGTTCTAAACCAAGGGAAGTTTATATTCGGGTTATAGCGAAGAAGATATTTAGGATATCTTCTTTTTTTGATTAATTAAGCGGTAACACTTTATAAAAGTAGCATTAAAGTGTTAAAATAATTATATATCAAAGGAGAATTGAATAATATGAAAAAGCTTATGGCATCTGCTGTAGTACTTTCAATGGTACTCGTTGGCTGCAGTTCGGGTAAAGATTCTAAAAAACCAGAAATCGCTTTAGTCACTGACTCTGGAGGAATTAACGATAAGTCGTTCAACCAGTCAGCAGGGGAAGCAGTAAAGAGTATGGAACTAAGAATGATAAAGGTTATAAATATTATAAGCCTGCTTCATTCGACACTGCTGGTTATAAGGATCGATCAAGAACGCTGTTGACAATGGTGCAAAGTCGTTGTTTTACCAGGCTTCAAATTCGCTGCTGCAGGAACTATTCAGAATGAAGCAAAATATAAGAACGTTAAGTTCATTGCGATTGACTTCCACACCTACTGATGAAAAAGATAATCCTGTCGATATCGCAAAAAATGTTTACTGTGCAACTTATAAAGGAACAGCAGCCCAGGTTATTTAGCTGGCTATGCTGCTGTAAAAGATGGCTACACAAAGATCGGTTCATGGGTGGTATGGCACTTCCTGCAGTAATTAACTATGGTTATGGTTTCTTACAGGGTGCTAACTGCCTTGCTGCAAAACGAAATGAAGGTAAACGTTAGTGCAAAGTATACTTACGTTAATAACTTCAATGAATCTCAAATCAAAACTAAAAGCTACTGGATGGTATAATAGCGGAACTGAAGTTATCTTCTCTTGTGGTATGGGTCGATTTGTAACTCTGTCTTCGCAGCTGCAGAAGATACTAACAAGAAGTCTATTTGGTGTGACAGTGACCAGAAAGATGATTCTAAGACTGTTATCACTTCAGCTATGAAGGTGTTAAACAGACTGTATTTGATGAAATCACTAATGCTTACAATGATAAGTTCGAAGGTGGCGCTCATCTATTAGGTGCAGAAGATAACTATGTTGGACTTTCATCTGATTTCTCAAGATTAAAGAAATTCAAAAAGCTGATTACGATAAAGTATTCAAAGAAGTAAAAGATGGAAAGATTAAAGATACAACTAATGCGGATGTATAGTCCAAATGCAAAAGGTGATCCAAATACAAAAAGTATTAAAGGATACTTTAACTAACGTAACAGTATCTTATGAAAATTAAAGAACCTTTAATTTTAAGGGGTCAATAAACTCCTTTAAATTATTGGGTTTCCACTTGTAAAGGGCGTCAGAAATGACTGCCCTTTAGTCTCATATTACTCCCTATTTAAATGTTTTATTTATTCTTTTTTCTTATAAGATTCTCTCTTTTTTGGTATTAGAGAAGTGTTCTTGCCTCTTATCATGTTATGTATGACTTACATTTTCTATGAGTCCTTAATGTTCATTCTACCCGCATTCTGGACAGGAGATAATGGTTCTCTTAAGTGTGATACAATAAATCACTTCTTTTCATTGATTTCAGTCAGTATGAGACTGTACAAAGTTCATTGAATGCCACAAACCACAGGTTAGTTTCTATAATTAGATTAGAAATCAGATGGAGGTATAATCATATGTCAAACAAAGTATTAAAGTCTAAGAAAGCTTCTCTTTATCAGTTCACTCAGAAATATTCCAACAATATTGATAACTGCATTGAATTCTTCAAATCCATGAAATGGCGACGGCTTTTCATGTGACCGTTGTGGCTGTCATAAGTATTACCTAGTCAAGCGTGTAGGAAAGACCAAGACTTCATATGTTCTTGAATGCAGTTCATGCCATAAGCAGCACTCACTGCTTTCAGACACTATTTTTCAGAGCTGCAAGCTTGATCTATACAAGCTTCTGTTAGGTATCTTCCTTTTCTTTAATGAAAATAAAGGAATCAGTGCAGTAGAGTTATGTTCAATACTAGACGTCAACTATAAGACTGCACTTCTTCTTGAAAGCAAGTGTAGAATTCTTATGTCACTAAGCAATTCAGACAAGCTGCTCAACAGCCTTTTCTATGAAGCAGATGTCTTTAATATTGGCGCAAAATCCAAGAATAAAGCGGGTCGTGCAAGTGAACAGCAACCTGTTTTGGGCATTCTATCTACAGATAAAGAGAATAACTATCCCCGGTTTATTAAGTTAAGACTCATCAATGATTATACTGGTCTGTCATTTAAGAAAAACATAGAACAGTGCTGTGTATTATCACATGCTGCATTGCTTAATACTGATGGCGAGAAAGGCTTTAATACATTAGGCACAGAAATACAGGTAAAGAACGAGAAAATCAGCTATGAAGAAAAGAATCATAGACTACTCTGGTTAAATATAATAATCGGTAATATTAAAAATAATATTACTGGGATATATCATGGAATAACTAAAAGAGAGATGCCTTTATTCCTGAATGAACAGGAGTATAGATTTAACCATAGAAATATGGGAAAGACTGTTATGGATAAAATCAAGAAGTACCTGCAGAAATCATTTCCTATCAGTCATAGGCAGACAATATGAAATGACGAGGAGGAAACAAAAAAAGTAACTCTCCTTAATTGTTCAATCGTGGATTTACCATTATACTTTGAGTAGTAATTAAAAATTCATAGTATTGTGGGATTACCGCAAACAATTAAGGAGGGTTACCTATGAATAGAATAATAAAAATCGGGATGGATGTCCATACTACAAACTACACTTTATGCATTTTTGAGCCATCTTTTGAGCATGATGGTACAGTTCACTGTATTACACAAGTAAAACCTGAAATCAAAAACATTATTCATGTTATTGAAACTTTTAAAAAGAAGCATGAAAATGAAGAACTGAATATTGTATGTGGATATGAAGCAGGATGTCTAGGATATTCTTTATATCATGAATTAAAAGAAAAAAGGAATTGAATGTGTTATCCTGGCTCCAACAACCATGAAAACTGAAAAAGGTGGAAGAAAACTCAAGAATGATTATCGTGATGCCAAGATGATTGCGGAATGTTTGGCTTATGGTGGATATTCTGCTGTACATGTTCCTACTGAACTTGATAATTCAGTAAAAAGAATTCATTCGTATGAGAGATGATATAAAAGAAAACTTGAAAAGTATCAAACAACAAATAATTGCGTTTTTAACACGTAATGGTAAACAATTCGAAGGAAAAGTTTCTGGACAAGAAAACATATTGATTGGATCAATACAGTTTCTTTTAGTGAACCATTACTTCAAGATACATTGAAAGAATATATGATTGAATATAATCATCTATGCGATCGTGTAGAGACTTTAGACAGACAAATTGAAGAAATATCATTAAAAGAAGAATATGTAGAAAAAGTGCAACAGCTGCAATGTTTGATTGGCATTAAAACGCATACTGCACTATCTTTAATCGTGGAAACAAGTGATTTCAATCGTTTTAAAAAAGGAAACATGTATTCGGCATATTTAGGCTTGATTCCTGGAGATGACTCATCAGAGGTCATGAAAAGAAGCTTGGAATCACCAAAGCAGGGAATAGTCACTTAAGAAAATTACTGGTTGAAGCAGCACAAGGTTATACACGAGGAAAAGTAGGATTTAAATCAAAAGATTTGAAATCAAGACAAGAAAAATGTAGCAGTGAAGTAGTAGCATATGCGGATAGAGCCAATGAAAGATTAAGAAGAAAATATTATCGAATGACCTTGAGAGGTAAAAGATTTAACGTAGCTAAAACAGCTATTGCAAGAGAACTTGCATGCTTTGTATGGGGTATTATGACAGATCATATTGATTTATGTAGTTGATTATATAAAGACTTAAACTCATTAAACAAAATTTTTGATTGTCATTATTAAAATTAATATTTGGTAACAAAAAAGAATCGAGGCTATTGGACAGGAAATCTCTATAAGAAGATGGTTAAAGTTATTCAAGAACTATCTATGTAGACACTTCTTATTCCAAAGATTTGATTCACGAAGGCAGACAAAGAAACTTGCGGCGAAACCATTGACCTGAGGTAACCAATCCACGCATAACAGAGTGGCCAACCGCCGATAAATCTGTATAGAAGTTTCTTGTCCTATGTCCTTGATTTTTAAAAAAAACAAAATAAAACGAAAATTAAAGAAATACCCAAAGAGGGTCTATTAAGTCGTCTAAAGCCCTATAATACAATCTTTATCTCTTTATCAAAAGCACAGTCATTAAGTCATACAGAACAGACGCTATCCTCTGTCACTTACTACTTAACTAAAGAAGATACATCAGAAGGTTTTATGAAGAGAGCACAAAAATATCATTAGACTGGAATCAATTACAGCTTACTTCCAATGATGCACAATATAATGCATGTGTTTCTATCTTTGAAAGTATATATGATAAAGTAAAGATGTTTCCATTTATACTATTAATCACAGGCTCATTTCTATTAATACTTGTATATATAAGATTATCAAAGAAACAGAATCTTTTAAAAACATTCATCGTATTTATTGTTGCGTTATCTATTACTTTCTTTACAAGTCCTTATCTTTCAAAATACACCATCAATACATCTCTTTTTCTCACCGTGATATGACAATATCTCAAAAAGAAATAAGAAAGATTAGGACAGTTTATACATCAAAAATCATGATAGAAACAATTGGTATTGCATCTATCATGTATTTAGAAACAGTGATTATAACATATAAAAAAAGATCTCAGCCTAGGCTGAGATTATTTCTTTTTTTGATTTTGAGAATAATCCATAAATACCACCAGTGTGCATAAATAGAATATTCTTTGCGTGATCAAATGTACCTTTTTCTAATTCATGGATCAGTCCATAATAGGTTTTACCTGTATAAACAGGATCAAGAATAATACCACTATGTCGAGACAAATCAGAGATAGCTTCTAATTCTTCTTTACGGCTTAAAGAGTAGCCTCTTCCTACATATCCATCGATCATATGAATATGACTTCTATCCACATCTTCAACATCAAGATGAGGCAATGTATCATCAATAATGCGATTGATTTCTTTAATAAAGAAATCAGCATCATCACATACATTAATACCTACAATATCTTTATGGGCTTGTCTTAAAACATTGCCTAGATATAAACCAGTATAAGTTCCACAGAACCGACTGCATCAATAATAGTATCAAACACTATGCCTGTCTTTTTTTCATATTCTAGTATTTCATCAAAAGCATCGATATAACCTAAAAGTACCGATTCCATTACTCGCTCCCATAGGAATAATATAAGGTTTTCCACCTTGATCTAATACTTCTTGATAGACTTCCTGCATCATTTCATCTTTTATGCGCCTGGAAATCATCATGTTCCTTTACTCTAATATCAGCACCAAGCATATGATCTAAAAAGGAAGTTGGCTGTTTCAATATTTTCACCCGGTTCTTTTCTAAGTATAAGAATACACTTTAATCCTAGTTTAGTGGCCACTGCAGCAGTAGATCGACAATGGTTGGACTGGAATCCACCATTTGTAATCAGTGTATCACATCCTAAAGATAATGCTTCTGCCACGCTGTATTCTAATTTTCTAATCTTATTGCCAGATGCGACACTATCTGTTAAGTCATCTCTTTTCACAAAAATATTTGGTTTATATTTGTTTGAGAGATAGTCTATTTTTTTCTATAGGAGTAGGCAGCTGGGCCAAATGTAGTTTGTTCATATTATCACCTCTATATATAGTATAGTAGAATTAGATGATGAAATCACACTTTCTTATAAGAAAGTTTGGTATAATGATGAAGACAAGGAGATACAAATATGAAAACAATTGGTAAAGATGGTATTTTATTAAGACTCGCAAAGGATATGTATCCCGAGAGAGATGATTTATCTTCTATTGAAGTAAAAAACATTATTTAATGATATTTGTCATAAATATATACAAAGAGAAGGCATCTATACATCTTCTTTCATGGCTAGAAGATACTGACTTTTATAGTGCACCTGCAAGTACACGTTATCATGGAGATTATGAAGGTGGGTTATGCGATCATAGTCTTCATGTTTATTTCTGTTTTAGAAGTTATGTAAAGAAGCGTTGTGAACCAGGGTATCATTTATCTATGAGTGAAGAAAGTATAGCGTTATGTGCTTTATTTCATGATTTATGCAAGGTTGATATTTATAAGACAGAAATGCGTAATAAGAAGAATGCAAGGACAATGGGAACAGGTTCCTTTCTATACAGTAGAAGATGCATTCCCTGTAGGACATGGTTCTAAGAGTGTTTATATTATGAATCGCTATTTAAATCTTACAGATATAGAAATAGCCGCTATTGCGTATCATATGGGCTTTAGTTATGGGGATGATGCGAGAACAGTAGGAAATGTATTTAGCCGTTTTCTCCTGAAGCATTTTGGTGTTATCTACAGCTGATATGGAAGCCACTTATTTTGTAGAAATGAACATTGGCCACGATAAAGTGCTATAATATCATCCAAGGTGATATATATGAAAAAGAGTAAAATTAAACAAATGTTAAGAATGCTTTGATCGTGATAAGATTCCTTATGAGATCAAGACATATGAATATGATGAAGAACATTTGAGTGGTGAACATGTGGCATCACAAGTAGATATGGATGCAGGCGATATCTATAAGCATCCACAACGCTACTTTTACGCATGATATTTAATGCACCATTCACATCTGCATTCAGAACTTGTCCACTCGCTGTTCTATACTGTCCACGATGTATTCTCTTTCCACTGAAATGGTATTCTTCAGTATCATCACTCTTATAGACTGGTATGACATCCTTATCCCAGAAGCTTGCCTTTGAGGTATAGGATTCCTTCCGCATTACAAGTGTGATGCCATTCAGTTCACAGAGATATTCAAGCTTGTCTCTCAGCTTCCCGTATGGAATATTGACAAAAGTCTGGTTGTTTCTTCTGCCTATGTTGGAATCCTTCTGAAATGTTTTATTATAGCCCACAATAAGAGTTCCAATATCATGATTCGATACAGTAATCAATCACTTTGCGTGCAGTCTTGTTCATGTAGTCATTTATTCTATTGTTGCGTTTGCGTGCTAATGCCTTCTGTCTGTTGGTTGTCTTCTTTCCAAAATGCTGCTTATCCTTGATAGACTGTAATCTTGCATTTTCCTTATTGAACAGCTGGTTAATGGACTTCAGTCTTCTTCCATCGATGATGAATGTTTCACCTTTACTTGATACTCCAGTGACAAGATTATTGATACCAAGATCTAATGCCAGTGCGTTTGTTGTATTGAGATTCCTTTGAATGCATTCAGCTTCATAGGTATACTGAATTTCAAAGAACCTGGCATCTGCCTTTGGTATGATACGTATTTCCTTCACTTTCTTATCAAGCAGTATAGGTGGAATAGTAATCTCAACAGCCTTATGTGTCTTTCTGAAGCTGTTTGAATATGGAAGTATGAGCTTATTCCCTTTAAGTCTTACAAATCCAATGACGAGTGTAGTATCTCCATCCTTCAGAAGATAGCGTGGAAGTCTGCAGTCCTTAAGTGCATGCTTTCCCTGATTTGCCTTTTTAAGAAGACCGAAGAATGACTTAAATGAACCATCTACTTCCTTGAGTATCTGCTGTGCCATATTGGAATTAAGCGTTCTATAATTATCAGAAGACTTCAGAAGTGCATAGTTCTTCTCATAATTGAGATATTTGCCTTCTGCAAAGTAGTGCTGTCTGATGTTATAGAT